>Ga0070741_10002477_pt1 | contig 49350 bp, 50 predicted proteins | sample Coa_R1_4_FD_66440 | JGI IMG/M metagenome (GOLD analysis project Ga0070741, IMG submission 66440) | Surface soil microbial communities from Centralia Pennsylvania, which are recovering from an underground coalmine fire - Coalmine... | ecosystem: Environmental > Terrestrial > Soil > Unclassified ... | reverse complement strand
TCCGCCGAGAGCATGATCGCCGACGTTCCGTCGAGCACGGCGTTTGCGACGTCGCTCGCCTCCGCGCGCGTCGGTTCGGCGTGCTCGATCATCGACTCGAGCATCTGCGTGGCGGTGATCACCGGCTTCCCCACGTCGAGGCAGCGCAGGATGATCCGCTTCTGCAGCAGCGGCACGATCGCAGCGCCGATCTCGACGCCGAGATCTCCGCGCGCGACCATGACGGCGTCCGTCTCCTCGAGGATCTCCTCGAGCGCCTCGATTGCCTCGGCCTTCTCGATCTTCGCGATCACGCGGGCCGGCGAGCCGTGCTGCCGGATGATCGCCTGCAGGTCGCGGACGTCCGCAGCGGCGCGCACGAACGACAGCGCCACGAAGTCGACGCCGAGCCCGAGCACGAACTGCAGGTCGTCGAGATCCTTCTTCGTCAGCGACGGGATCGGAATCGGCACGCCGGGCAGGTTGACGCCCTTGTGCGACTTCACCTCGCCGCCGACGACGACGCGGCAGCGCGCGCGGCCCTGCTCGACCTCCTGCACGCTGAGCCGCACGAGGCCGTCGTCGATCAGCACGTCGTGGCCGGGGCGCAGCACCTCGCCGATCACCGCCGGCGCGACGGGAAGCTCGCCGTTGGAGGCGACGAGCTCGCCGACGACCGTCACCTCTTCGTCCTTCAGCAGCGTGCGCGGCTCGGGCAGGTCGCCGATCCGCAGCTTCGGACCTTGCAGGTCTGCCATCAGCGCGAGCGGCTTGCCCGTCTCGTCCTGAACGGCGCGAACCGTGTCGACGACAGCCGCATGATCGGCGTGCGAGCCGTGCGAGAAGTTCAGGCGCACCGCGTCGACGCCGGTGTCGACGAGCTCCCGGAGCACGTCGTGCGAGGACGAGGCTGGACCGATCGTCGCGACGATCTTCGTCCGGCGGCGCTGAAGTGCCATCGTTCCCAGACTAGCTAGCGCTGCGCGGAAAGGCCGATCGACCTGGATACGTCGCCTTGGATCCGAGCTCCTCTTCGATCCGCAGAAGCTGGTTGTACTTGGCCACGCGATCCGAGCGCGCCGGCGCACCGGTCTTGATCTGTCCGGTGCCGAGCGCGACCGCGAGGTCGGCGATCGTCGCGTCCTCCGTCTCGCCCGACCGGTGCGACATGACAGCCGTGTAGCCGTTGCTCTGCGCAAGCCGGACGGCCTCGATCGTCTCGGTCAGCGTCCCGATCTGGTTCACCTTGACGAGGATCGAGTTGGCGACGCCGCGCTCGATGCCCTGCTGCAGCCGCGCCGGGTTCGTGACGAACACATCGTCGCCGACGAGCTGCACGCGGTCGCCGATCTGCTCGGTCTGCGCGCGCCACGACTCCCAGTCGTCCTCGGCCGCCCCGTCCTCGAGCGACACGATCGGGTAGCGGTCGAGCAGGCCGGCCCAGAAGCCGGGCATCTCTGCGCTCGTCTTCTCACGGCCCTCGAAGCGGTAGACGCCGTCGGAGAACACCTCGCTCGTCGCCGGATCCAGCGCGATCGCGATGCGCTCGCGCTGCCCGGCGCGCTCGGCCGCTTCGAGAATCGCCTCGATCGCGGCCTCGCTCGACTCGAGGTCCGGCGCGAAGCCGCCCTCGTCCCCCACTCCGGTTGCGAGCCCGCGTTCGGTGAGCACCTTCTTGAGTGCGTGGTAGACCTCCGCGCCGATGCGGAGCCCGTCCGCGAACGTGTCCGCGCCGACCGGAACGACCATGAACTCCTGCAGATCGATCGAGTTGGCCGCGTGCGCACCGCCGTTGATCACGTTCATCATCGGCACGGGCAGCGTCGCCGCGTCCGCGCCGCCGAGGTAGCGGTACAGCGGCTCGCCCGCCTCGCTCGCGGCCGCCTTCGCCGCTGCGAGCGACACGCCGAGGATCGCGTTCGCGCCCAGCCGGCCCTTGTTCGGCGTGCCGTCGAGATCGATGAGCGCGCGGTCGAGACCCTCCTGGTCGCTCGCGTCGCGGCCGTGTGCGAGCTGTGCAAGCTCGCCGTTGACGTTCACGACGGCCTGGGTAACGCCCTTACCGCCGTACGCGTCGCCGCCGTCGCGCAACTCGACGGCCTCGTGCACGCCTGTCGACGCACCGGACGGGACGATCGCGCGCCCGTGCGCGCCCGAATCGAGCCGGACCTCCACCTCGACGGTCGGGTTGCCACGGGAATCGAGGACCTGGCGGCCCCGCACGTCGGCGATCTTCACTCGGTGCTCTCCTTTGTCTTTGCCTGGTCGAAATACGCGTCCTGCTCCGCGAGCGGGAGCGCGCTCCAATCCTCGCCGTTCGCGGCGGCGAGCGCCTCCGCAGTTTCCACGCGGTCGCGGAAGCGGCGCGCGGCCGCCCGCAGCTCGAGCTCCGGGTCGACGTTCAGCTTGCGCGCGACGTTCACGGCCGCGAACAGGACGTCGCCGAGCTCGGAGGCGATGCGGCGTGCGGGCTCGAGCTCGGGGTCCGGGTCGACCGCCGGCAGCTCGGCGCGCAGCTCGCGCAGCTCGTCGTCGAGGTCGCCGAGCGCGCCGGCGACGTCCGGGTACTCGAAGCCGACCGACCGGGCGCGTTGTTGCACTTTGCGCGCGTAGAGGAGCGCCGGCAGCGTCTCCGGGACGTGGTGGAAGATCCCCTCACGGCCTTCGTCCTCGCGCTTGATCTGGTCCCAGCGCTCGCGGACGCGACCGGCGGTCTCGGCCTCCGCGTCGCCGAAGACGTGCGGATGCCGTGAGACGAGCTTCGCGTGCACGCCGCGCGCGACCGCCTCGAGGTCACCCGTGCCGCGCTCCTGCAGCAGGAGCGCGAGGAAGTACGACTGGAAGAGAAGATCGCCGAGCTCGTCGAGGAGCTTCGCGTCGTCGCCGGCGAGCGCCGCCTCGGCGACCTCGTATGCCTCCTCGACCGTGTGCGGGACGATCGTCCGCGCGGTCTGCTCGCGGTCCCACGGGCACTCGCGGCGGAGCCGCTCCGTCAGCTCCTGGAGCTCGACGAGCGCGTCTGCCAGCGACACCGCGACCGGTTAGCCTGACGTCGAGGTGGTGGTCGTCGCCGCGCAGGGATCCGGCGATGCCGAGTAACCGACTGCGTAGCGAACCTTCGAGCCGCCGCAGTACTCCTTCGTCAGGTTGGTCGTCCAGGTCGTCATGACCTGGTTCTTCTTCTGCTGGAGGAGCTGCTGCTTGATCGACGACGCAACGGACTTCTCGGGCGTCGTCGAAGACTTCTTGACCGAGCCGAGCGGCTCGATGACGAACCACGCCTTGTACTGCGTCGGCTCGTAGAACGGCGCGTGCACGACGTTGGCGGGCGCGGAGAACAGGATCTTGTCGAACGCTGCGACGGTCTGGCCCTTCGTGAACGTCGCCTTGCCGCAGTTCTGGCCGCTCGCATCCTTCGCGTACTTCTTCGCGAGCTTGCACCACGTCTGCGTGCTGCCGTTCTTGAGCTGGTTGTAGACCGACTCCGCGGTCGACTTGCTCTTGCCGACGAGGATGTAGCGGACGTCGCGCGATGCGGGCTGCGAGTAGAGCTGCGGGTGCTGGTTGTAGTACGTCTTCACGTCGTTGTCGGAGACCGTGACGTTCTTCGTGACCTTGTCGAAGATGCCCTCCGAGATCAGCTGCTGGCGGATGTCCTCGTTGACCTCGTCCTGCGTCAGCTTGTTCTTCTTCAGGTCGGCCTCGTACAGCTTCTGGCTGTTGTGGAACTCCTGCTTCTTGATCAGGTCGAGCCGCTTCTGGATGTCGGCGTTCGTGACCTTGACGCCCATCGAGTCCGCCTTGGCCTCGCGCTCCGCCTGCTCGATGAGCAGGAGCACGGCCTGGCCTTTGATCGTCTCGTAGTCGGTCGTCCCCTGCTTCGGGAACGCGTGACCCTGCGACTTGAAGCTCGCCTGCGCCTGCTTCATCAGCGCGTCGAACTGCGACTTCGAGACGTGGACGTTGCCGACGACGGCGACGTCATCGGACTTCAGCGACTGCGCGCTGCCGCCGCCACCGCATCCGGCGAGGATGCCCGCGGCAAGGAGAATCGGGAGGAGAAACTTCGAATTCCGCATAGGTTGCACCGGCTAGGCGGCCTGGCGCGCCGCCAGCATAGCATCGACCAAATCGAGCGCTCCCTTGAATTCACTGCCCCTTAACGTCACTTCGCGGTTGCCGGTCGAGTAGACCGCAGTCTCGATCTGGCCCCGTAGCTCCCTCAGCTCGCCCGAACCGAGCACGACCGGCCCGACCGACGCGCGACCGCCCCGGAAGACGAGGTAGTCGGCGCCGAGCACGGCGAGCTTCAGCTTCGCCTCCTGGATCGCGAACAGGTTCTCGACCGGCTCCGGGAGCGGGCCGTACCGGTCTTCGGTCGCGACGCGCAGCTCGTGCAGCTCGTCTTCCGTCTCGGTCAGGGCGATGCGGCGGTGCAGATCGATCTTCAGCGCCTCGGCGCCGATGTACGCGGCCGGGACGTACGCGTCGATGCGCGCGTCGATGCGCACGGGCTTCGCTGCGAGGCGGCGCTGACCCGAGAGCTCGGCGACCGCCTCGTGGAGCATCTCGACGTACAGCTCGAAGCCGAGCGCGGCGACGTGGCCGGACTGCTCGGCGCCGAGCAGGTCGCCGGCGCCGCGGATCTCGAGGTCGCGCATCGCGATCGCGAAGCCGGCGCCGAGCTCCGTGTGGTCGGCGAGCGTCGCGAGGCGCGCGCGCGCCTCGGGCGTCAGCTCGTGCGCGTCGGGATAGAAGAGGTACGCGTGCGCGAGCACGTCGCTGCGGCCGACGCGCCCGCGGATCTGGTAGAGCTGGCTGAGGCCGAGCTGGTCGGCGCGCTCGACGATCAGCGTGTTCGCCTGCGGGATGTCGAGCCCCGACTCGATGATCGTCGTCGACACGAGCACGTCGGCGTCGCCGGCGAGGAACGCGATCATCTTCTCCTCGAGTACGCGCTCCGGCATCTGACCATGCGCGACCAGCACGCGCAATCGCGGGAGCAATTGCGCTAGTTGCTCGGCGCGCTCCTCGATCGACTCGACGCGGTTGTGCAAGTAGAACGCCTGGCCGCCGCGGGCGACTTCGCGCTCGAGCGCCTGCTGGATCAGCTCGTCGTCCAGCTCGCCGACGAAGGTGCGGATCGGGCGGCGTCCCTCCGGCGGCGTCTCGATCACCGAGATGTCGCGCAGGCCGGAGAGCGACATGTGCAGCGTGCGCGGAATCGGCGTCGCGGACATCGCGAGGACGTCGACCTCGAGCCGCAGCTGCCGCAGGAGCTCCTTCTGCGCAACGCCGAAGCGCTGTTCCTCGTCGACGATCACGAGCCCGAGCTCCTTCGGGATGACGTCGCGCGAGAGCACGCGATGCGTGCCGATCAGGATGTCGACCTTTCCTTCGCTGAACTCGGCGAGCACCTTCTTCACCTCTGCCGGCTTGCGGAAGCGCGACACCATCTCGACGCGGACCGGGAAGTCGCGGTAGCGGCCCCTGAACGTGTTCCAGTGCTGTTGCGCGAGCACCGTCGTCGGCACGAGCATCAGCACCTGCTTGCCGTTCACGGCGACGGCGAACGCGGCGCGCAGCGCGACCTCCGTCTTGCCGAAGCCGACGTCGCCGCAGACGAGGCGGTCCATCGGATGCGGCGCCTCGAGGTCTTCCATCACCGCTTCGATCGCCGTGCGCTGGTCCTCCGTCTCGCGGTACGGGAACTCGTTCTCGAGCTGTTCGACCCATTCGTGCTCGACGTCGTAGGCGACACCCGGCTGCGTCTGCCGCTGCGCGTAGAGCTGCAGCAGCTCGCCGGCCATCTCGCGCAGATGCTCGCGCGCGCGCGTCTTCAGGTTGTCCCAGGCCTTGCCGCCGAGCTTCGAGAGCGGCGGCGCCTTCGAGTCGGCGCCGATGTAGCGGCTGACCTTGCCGATCTGCTCGTGCGGCACGTAGACGCGGTCCTCGCCGCGGTAGGCGAGCAGGAGGTAGTCGCGCGTGACGCCGGCGACCTCCTTCGTCTCGAAGCCGAGGAGCTGCGCGATGCCGTGGTCCTCGTGCACGACGTAGTCGCCGGTGCGCAGATCGGAGAAGCTCTGGAGCGCACGGCCGGGCGCCGCGGTCGCGCGCGGCGGGCGCTTGCGGAAGACCTGCGTGTCGGGCAGCAGCGCGAGCCCGAGCTCGCGCCAGACGAAGCCGCGCCGCGCGGGCGCAACGGCGAAGGACAGCCCTTCGGCCGCATCGCCGGGTTCGAGGATTGCCGCCTCGGCGCGGCGCAGCAGCTGCTGCTGCCGAAGCGCCTCGCCGCGGTGCGGGAACGCGACGACGACGTCGAGCTCCTGCCGCAGCAGCCCGTTCAGCTCGTTCTCGGCCTCGGCGAGGCCGCGCGCGGCGATCGCCGGCCGCTGCGCATCGAAGCTGAACGGCTGGCCCTGCGGCAGCTGCGTCAGCGTGGTGGCGCGCGAGAGATCGACCGGCGCGAGGCGCTGCTCCTCCCAGACCGCTTCGACCTCGTCGGGCGACCAGACGACGTCCGGCGCGCGGTCGAACGCGGGCACGAGGTCGGCCGGCGGCTCGATCGCCGCGGGCTCCTCGTCCTCGTCGGGGCCGAGATCGATCTCGACGAGCTCGCGGCGCCGCTCGGCCGCCGGATAGATCGTCGCGTGCTCGACCTGCCGGAGCGCGCGCTGGGTGAACGGCGAGAAGGCGCGGATCTGCTCGATCTCGTCGCCGAAGAGCTCGATGCGGAGCGGCTCCCGGCCGGTCGTCGGGAAGACGTCGACGAGCCCGCCGCGCACCGCGAAGTGGCCACGCTCCTCGACGCGCTCGACCCGCTCGTAGCCCGCCGATGCGAGGTGCTCCGCGAGCGCGTCGATGCCAGGCTCGTCTCCCGGTGCGACCGTGAGCGGCGCGGGCCGCGCGGCGACCGGGGGCAGCCCTTCGGCGATCGCGGCGGCCGACGCGCAGACGAGCCCGCCGCGCTCGAGCACGGCGAGGGCGCGCGCACGCTCGCCGATCAGGTGGGGCGGCGGCTCGAGGCCCGACTCGTACCCGACTCCGCGCGACGGAAAGAGCGCGACGTGCTCGTCGCCGAGGAACCAGCCCGCGGCCTCGGCGGCGTCGCGCGCGTCGGCGTCCTCCGGCAGCAGGACGACGAGACCGCGCCCGAGCTCCTCGTACAGCGCTGCAAGCACGAGCGGCAGCACGGGCTCCGACACACGCGCGCGCGTCGGGAGCGCTGCCGCGAACTGCTGCAGGCGCTCTTCCGCGCGAACGCGGTCGACGAGTGTGTGGAGTACCGGCCGGTCCATGACGATGGGCCGAACTGCGCGTTCGGCCGGGTGGTCATGGTAGTCCGGCGAGGTGGGCCAGCGCCTCTTCGAGCGAGTCGACGACGAGCGTCGGCTCGAAGTCGGGCTCGACCCACTCGCGTCCGTGCCGGAACCAGATCGTGCTCAGCCCGAGCGCGTGCGCGCCGCGCATGTCGGCGTCCGGGTTGTCGCCCGCCATCCACGCGCCGGCCAGTGGCTCGCCGCAGCGCGCAGCCGCGAGCTCGAAGATCGCGCGGTCGGGCTTCCGCGCACCGTCCACGCCCGACACGCAGCAGGCATCGATCAGGCCGGAGAGACCCGCCGCGGCGATCATGCGCTCCTGGAGTGCCCGGCCGTTCGTGACGACGCCGATCCGCCAGCCGGCCGCGCGCAACTGCGTGAGCAGCGCCAGCGACCGGTCGCTCGGCCGCTGCGCCAGCTCCGGATACTCGTCGTCGTACCGCTGCGCGAGCTCCTCGGCCGTCGCCTCGAGCCCGAAGCGCTCCCGCAGGGCGATGTGAAAGTCGAGCCGGGGTGTATAGCCACGGCCGTCCGCCTCGACGATCCAGTCGATTTCGTCGCCGAGCCCGTGCCGTGCGCAGAAACCTTCCGCCCAGAGCCGCAGGCCCGCCGACCGGTCGATCAATGAGTCGTCGAGATCGATCAGCAGCAGCGGCACGCGGCCACGCTACCCGCGCGGCGCGTCAGACGATCCGGCGCGCGCCGTCGAAGAGCGAGCTGTACCAGCCGGCGAGCGGCGTGATCTGCACGCGCGTGCCGGTGTGCGGCGCGTGGATGAAGTCGCCGTGACCGACGTAGATGCCGACGTGGCCGAGACCGTCGAAGAAGACGAGATCGCCGGGGCGGAGCCGGCCGCGCAGCACGCGGTGACCGAGATCGAACTGCGCGCCCGAGTAGTGCGGCAGCGAGATCCCGAAGTGCGCGTAGACGAAGCGCGTGAAGCCGGAGCAGTCGAAGCCCGACCGCGGCGAGGTGCCGCCGTAGCTGTAGGGCACGCCGATGTAGCGGCGCGCGAACGTCACGATCCGCTGCTGCTCGCGCGCGATCGTCGTGGCGCGGGTGGCACGCGCAACGTGCTTCGTGGCGGCGAGCGCACCGCTCACGCGAGCGACGCCGAAGGCCAGCAGGACGAGGAAGAGCAGCGCAAAGCGAATGCGATCGGTCATAGGGGTGGTTCCTCCGGCAGGAGCGGCGCGCGCAAAGGAAGCCGCAGGCGCGCCTGGCTGTCGTTGGGCCGGCGCAGTTAGCCAGCCCGCGCAGCGGGCGGCCACCACCCTTTCGAGGGATATCGACTCCCTCGATCGGGGTAGGCCGCCGGGGTCGCCGAACCGGGGTCTTCCGGAACGAAAGACCTGCTCAAGCGCGTTTCCCCGGCACCAAGCGGGGGCCGCCGCTCAGGTGGCGATCGTCACGAGCGGCGGCCGGTGCATGATGAATGGATGGCGACGCGGCCGACCTTGGATGCGGTGGCGGAGCGCGCCGGGGTCTCCACGGCGACCGTCTCCCGGGTGCTGAACGACTCGGCGCCGGTCAGCGCCGCGGTCCGAACGGCGGTCGAGGCTGCGATCGCCGAGCTCGGCTACGCGCCCAACCCCGCTGCGCGCAGCCTGGCCCGGCGGCGGACGGACACGATCGCGGTGGTCATCTCGGAGCCCGAGGATCGCCTCTTCGTCGACCCGTTCTTCTCGGCGGTCGTCCACGGCATCGCCGAAGAGCTCGCGGAGACCGAGCTCCAGCTCGTCCTGCTCCCCGCGCGCGGCGAACGCCAGCAGCGAAAGGTCGAGCGCTACGTGCTGGGCGGTCACGTCGACGGGACGATCATGCTCTCGCTCCACGCCGACGACGTCCTGCCGCACGCGCTCGCCGCGGCCGGCGCGCCCGTCGTGCTCTCCGGACGGCCGCGCACCGGCGCCGGCGCAGTCTCGTTCGTCGACACCGACAACCGGTCGGGCGCGCGCCTCGCGACGGAGCACCTGCTCGCGCGTTGCAGCACCGTCGCGACGATCGCCGGGCCGCGCGACATGCCCGTCTCCGCCGATCGCATCGCCGGCTACCGCGACGCGCTCGGGGACCGACCCGAGCTCGTCGCCTACGGCGACTTCGGCGTCGAATCGGGAGCGCGGGCCTGCCGCGAGCTGCTCGAGCGCGAACCGGAGCTCGACGGTGTCTTCGCGGCGTCCGACGCGATGGCGCTGGGCGCGCTCGAGGCCCTCGCCGCCGCGGGCCGGCGGGTGCCGCACGACGTCGCGGTGGTCGGGTTCGACGATCTCCCGCTCGCGGCCGCAGCGACGCCGCCGCTCACGACCGTCTGCCAGCCGTTCGACGAGATGACGCGCGAGCTCGTCCGGCTCGTCCAGGCCCGGATCGCGGGCTCCCCGCCCGAGCACGTCGTGCTCCGGCCCCGGCTCGTGCGGCGCGCCTCCGCTTGACGAATCGCGGAACCTCTGCGACTGTCGCTGTGTAAGCGCTTACAAGGGGGATCCATGACGAAGAGATTGGTCGCGCTGGCGGTGCTCGCGACTGCATGCATCGCGGTGCCGTTTGCGGCCGCAGGCTCGTCCGGGCGCACGCTCGCGGCGACCACCCGCTTCTCGACACCGCTGCCGGACCAGGGGGCCGTGCAGCAGATCGCGAGCCTCGCCGCCCACCGCGATGTGAAGGACGCGGCGCTGCTCACGAAGATGGAGACGATCCCGCGGGCCGTGTGGCTCACGGGCGGCACGGCGGCGGCGACGTCGAAGCAGATCAAGGAGACGCTCGTCGAGGCCGCGCTCGAGCGGGCGGTGCCGGTCTTCGTCGTCTACGACATCCCTGGCCGCGACTGCGGCGGGTACTCGGCGGGCGGCGCGCAGACGACTGCGGACTACGAGGCGTACATCGACGCGGTGTCCGCCGCGATCGGAAAGACGCAGGCCGTCGTGCTCCTCGAGCCCGATGCGCTCGCGAACCTGCCGAGCGACTGCGGCTACAACCTGCCGGCCGACCAGGTGGCGCAGCTCACCGCCGACCGGTACACGCAGATCAACTACGCGGTCGACACGTTCGAGTCGACGGCGAATCCGAACGTCAGCGTCTACCTCGACGCAGGTCACAGCGCGTGGCACGGCGTCGGCGACATGGCGCCGCGGCTCGTTCAGGGCGGAGTCCTCAAGGCGCAGGGCTTCTTCTCGAACGTCTCGAACTACCAGCCCACCGCGCACGAAGAGCTCTACGACACGTGGATCTCCGACTGCATCGCGTTCGCGAACAACGCGGACGAGGGCGGCTGGCGGCTCGGCCACTACGACTGGTGCGCCGGGCAGTACCAGCCCGTCGGCCCGGGCGGGTCGTACGTCGTCGACTTCAGCCAGGCGACGATCGACACGGTGAACGCGTGGTACGCGTCCAACCTCGGCGCGGCGACGCCGACGGTGCACTTCGTGATCGACACGAGCCGCAACGGCCAGGGGGCATGGGACTGGGCGAGCGCCGGCTACCCCGACTCCGGCACCGCGCAGGACTGGTGCAACCCGCCCGGGAGAGGCCTCGGCGCGCGGCCGACCGCGAACACCGGTGTGCCGCTGCTCGACGCGCTGCTCTGGGTGAAGACGCCGGGCGAGTCAGACGGCTCGTGCACGCGCGGCACCGCGGGACCGTCCGATCCCGAGTGGGGCATCACCGATCCGGCCGCGGGGGCCTGGTTCCCGCAGCAGGCGCTCCAGCTCGCGCAGCTCGCGAGCCCGGCGCTCCTGCCGTAGGGACTCAACGGAGGCTCAGCGCCGCTTCTCGTTGAAGCGGCGCTGAGCCGCCTCGAGCCCTTCCGCGTCGAGCACCTCGACCGCGTCCGCGGCATCGCGCACGATCCGCTCGGCGTCCTCGTGCGGCTCGAAGTCGGAGAGGACGAAGTCGGCGAGCGGCCGCGGGTCGCCGCGCTCGGGCCTCCCCACGCCGACGCGCAGGCGCAGGAACTCCGGCGTGCCCAGGTGCTGCGCCAGCGACCGAAGCCCGTTGTGGCCGGCCAGGCCGCCGCCTTTCCGCGCCTGCAGGCGGCCGAGCGGCAGGTCGCTCTCGTCGTGCACGACGAGCACCGCGTCCGGCTCGAGCTTGAAGAACTGGAGCGCCGCCTTCGCCGAGCGGCCGGAGTCGTTCATGTACGTCTCGGGCTTCAGCAGCGCGACCTTGTGGCCGTCGATGCGCACCTCGGCGAGCTGGCCGTGGAACTTGCCCTTCCAGGAGCCGCCGTGCCGCTGCGCCAGCTCGTCGACGACGAGGTAGCCCGCGTTGTGCCGGTTGCGCGCGTACTCGCGGCCTGGGTTGCCGAGCCCGACGACGAGCAGGTCGTACGAGGTGCCGTGGCGACGCGGCCACAGACGCATGAGGCGCGGTTCCTAGCCCTCGGTGGTGCCGGGCTCGCCCTCGTCGCCGGAGCCGGCGTCGGAGTCGCCCTCAGGTGCAGCCTCGTCGCCCGCCGTCTCGGCCGGAGCCTCGCCCTCGGCGCCCTCTTCGGCCTCGACCTCGGGCTCCTCGAACGCGGACGGCTGGGTGACGGATGCGAAGACGGTCTCGCCGTCGTCGAGCAGTGTCACACCCTCCGGGAGCGCGACCTGAGACAGGTGCGCGGAGTCGCCGATGTGCAGCCCGGAGATGTCGAAGTCGACGGAGGCGGGCACGTCGAGCGGCAGCGCCTCGACGTTCAGCTCGGAGACGACCTGCTGCAGGACGCCGCCCTCCTTGGTGCCGGCGGCCTCGCCGGCGAGGTGCAGCGGGACCGTCGCATGGATCGTCTGGTCGAGGCGAACTTCCTGCAGGTCGACGTGCGTGATCGTGCCCCGCACGGAATCCAGCTGGTACTCCTTGAGCACCGACGAGTGCGACGAGCCGCCGTCGACGACGACGTCGAGCACGGCGTTCGTGCCGCTCGCGCCGGTCAGCGCCGCGCGCAGGTCGCGCTCGGGGATCGAGATCGCGACCGGCCGCTCGCGGCCGTAGAGAACGCCCGGAATCAAGCCCTGCCGGCGCAGCCGGCGCGCCTCGGCGGAACCGAGGATCGACCGGTTCTGGACCACGAGCTTTTTCCGTTCTCCCGCCACGGCCGGGGAGTGTAGCGATCCGGGCTCGACGCCCGGATCGCTACGCAACCTGGTTCGCAGGACCAGGTTGCAGTCTTTGGCGAAGCGCCAGCCCGAAAGTCGGCAACCTGGTTCGCAGAACCAGGTTGCGTTCTGACCGAGGCCGTCGAGGCCTCGGTCAGAACAGCTGGTTCTCGCCGCCGAAGATCGCCGAGACGGAGTCGTCGGCGAAGACGTTCATGATCGTCTCGGCGAGGAGCGGCGCCACGGGCAGGACGGTCATCTTCTCGGGCTTGGAGAGCGGGTCGACCGGAACCGTGTCCGTGACCACGATGCCGCGGATGTCCGCGTCGGCGAAGCGCTCGAGCGCGCCGCCGCAGAAGAGCCCGTGCGTCGCGAAGACCCACACGTCCTCGACCCCGTGCTCCTTGAGCGCGTCGACGTTGGCGAGCAGCGTGCCGCCGGTCATGATCACGTCGTCGCCGAGGATCGCCGTCTTGCCTCGCACGCGGCCCGTGACCTCGGTCACCTCGACGACGTCGTGCGCCGGGCGCGTCTTGTGCATCAGCGCGAAGTCCGCATCGAGCATCTCGGCGAAGCGCACCGCCATCTTCGCGCGGCCGGCGTCGGGCGAGACCGACACGATGCCGTCGCCGGTGAGGCCGAGGTCGCGAAAGTGGCGCGCGAACAGCGGCAGCGCCGTCATGTGATCGACGGGGATGGTGAAGAAGCCCTGGATCTGGCCCGCGTGAAGATCCATCGTGAGGACGCGGTCGGCGCCTGCGAGCTGCAGCATGTCGGCGACGAGGCGCGCGGAGATCGGCTCGCGCGGCTTCGCCTTGCGGTCCTGCCGCGCGTAGGGGAACAGCGGGATGACCGCGGTGATGCGCTTCGCCGACGCGAGCTTCGCCGCCTGCACCATGAAGACGAGCTCCATCACGTTGCGGTCGACCGGCTCGCAGCCCGTCTGCACCAGGAAGACGTCGGCGCCGCGGATCGACTCGTCGTAGCGCACGTACGTCTCGCCGTTGGCGAACGTCGACAGCTCGATCTCGCCGAGCTCGACGCCGAGCTGCTCGGCGATGCGCTCCGCGAGGTCCGTGTGCGACCGCCCGGAGAAGACCATCAGCCGCTTCTGCGGACCGCGCTCGATCCAGTGACCGGGCTTCGGCTGCCTCACCACGTCGCCTCCCTCGAGGCCTGGGAGGACGAGCTCAGAGGTCGCGCTGCCGTGCTGCATACCCCTCCTTGTTCTCCTGGCGCGGGCGGGCGATCCCGAGCGCGTCCGCGGGAACGTCCTTGGTTATCACCGAACCGGCAGCGATCCATGCTCCGTCCCCGACCTCGATGGGTGCGACGAAGCCATTGTGGATCCCGGTCCTGACGTTGCTGCCGATCCTCGTGCGGCCCTTCGGCTGACCCGGCTTGTGCGGGAAGTTCGCCGTGATCGCACCGGCACCGACATTCGTGTCAGCCCCGATCTCGGCGTCGCCGATGTACGACAGATGCGGCACCTTGGTGCGGTCGCCGATCGTTGAGTTCTTGATCTCCACGTAGGTGCCTGCCTTGGAGGACTCGCCGAGGACCGTTCCGGGGCGAAGGTAACAGAACGGCCCCACGGTCGCAGAGCGTCCGATCCGGGCGTCGATCGCGACCGTGTTCGCGCCGATCTCGGTGCCCGTCGCGATCCGGGTCGCTCCGCGCAGCTCGCAGAACGGGCGGATCGTGACGTCGGGCTCGATCTCGACCGTTGGCTCGATCCAGGTCGTCTTCGGATCGACGATCGTGACGCCGGCGAGCATGTGCGCCTCGTTGATCCGGTCGCGCAGGACCGCGGCGGCGTGCGCGAGCTCCGCGCGCGTGTTGACGCCGTCCGTCTCGCGCCAGTCGCTCGCGATGTGCGCCGCGACAGTGCCGCCGCCGCGCACGACGATCTCGATCGTGTCGGTGAGATACAGCTCGCCCTGCACGTTCTTCGGCTCGAGTTGCTCGAGCGCCGGCCAGAGCGCGCTCGCCTTGAAGACGTAGATCGACGAGTTGATCTCGCGGATCGCCTTCTCCTCGTCGGTCGCGTCGGTGCCCTCGGCGACACGGCGCACGTTGCCGTCCGCGTCGCGCACGATGCGTCCGTACAGGCGCGGGTCGGGTGGCTCCGCGCTGAGGATCGTCGCGTCGGCGCCCGCCGCCCGGTGCGCGGCGACGAGCTCGCGCAGCAGGTCGGGCGTGAGCATCGGCGTGTCGCCCGACAGGATCAGGACGTCGCCCTGGAAGCCGGCGAGCGCCGAGTGCGCGGAGCGGACTGCGTCACCCGTGCCGAGCGGTTGCTCCTGCACGGCGACCGTCACGGGACTGTCCGCGTACGCGCCCTTCGTCGCCTCCGACGCGACGACGACGAGCGGATCGGCCCCCGCGTCGCGGCCGGCTTCGATGATCCAGTCGACCATCCGCCGGCCGAGCAGCTCGTGAAAGTGCTTCGGCACGTCGGATTTCATCCGGGTGCCAAGGCCCCCGGCCATGAGAACGGCTGCGAGGTCGCTCATCGTCTCGGAGCCTACTGGGGCGCCAGGATTCGAACCTGGGATCGCGGGACCAAAACCCGCTGCCTTACCGCTTGGCTACGCCCCACGGAAGGTGAAGTCTAGGAGGGGCGCTCGGTGAACAGGAAGATGAGTGCGGCGATCGCGAGCAGCGCGATCACGCCGATCGCCACCGCTTTGAGGACCGCGAGCGCGATCGGCACGCAGAGAACGAGCAGCTGCGAGGCCGCGAAGATCCAGCCGATCTGGCGCAGCGAGAACGAGCGGTGGACACGTGCGACGTACCACCAGAACGCGACCGCGATCACCGCCAGCCCGACGGCTTCCCACAGATGGAGAACGTGGAAGAGGTACAGCAGCCCTTCGATCGCGGCGATCCAGAGCGTGATGCGCAGCCGGCGCTCGCGCAACCAGCGACCGCTGCGGCTCGACCCGTGTTCGATGGCGTGCACGCCCACCTCGAATCAACCGTACCACGCTGGAACCGTCACGAATGTGCGGCCCAAACGGCGCAGCGAACGTTGTGCACGCTCTGCGTCGGCGATCCGATTGAACAGCCCGTAGAGCGCGGGGCCTGCGCCGCTGACGTCGGCGCGGAACGCTCCCGCGTCGAGCAGCGACTGCACATGGGGCGAGCTCGCGAGGTCGTTCGGCGGGAGCGCGGCGAGGTCGCGCGGCCGGCGCACGGTTGCGAGCGCGGCACGCAGACGCGCGAGCCGTTCGTCGAACCCCTCTGCTCCGTTACGCGCGTCGAACGCGTCGTACACCGCCTTCGTCGACTGCTTCTCCTCGCCGTGCGGGAGCAGCAGAACGATCGCGAAGTCCTGCGGCAGGTCGAGCGGCTCGAGCTGCGAGCCGTCCCCGCTGCCGAGCTGCGGCCCGTCATAGAGAAAGAACGGCACGTCGGCGCCGACCGCGACCGCGATCGGGTGCAGTTCGGGCGGCGCGTCGAGTTGCGCGGCGGCGAGCTTGAGCGCGGTTGCTGCGTCGGAGCTACCGCCGCCCAGGCCGGCGGCGACCGGCACGTGTTTCTCGATCTTCACGTGCCAGGCGCCGGGAAGCTGTCCGAGTGCGCGCGTCACGATCGTGTCCGCAAAGCCTTCGACCGTGGTGCGTGCCGCGGGCTCGACGGAGACGCGGTCGCCGAGGTCGATGCGCTGGAAGACCGTCGCGAGCTCGTGCTTGCCGTCGTCGCGCAACGGGCCGACGAGCAGCGCGAGATTGATCTTCGCCGGCGCCGGAGCGATCAGCGGAGGCTCTCCGTCAGCGCGACGAACTCCGCTGGCTCGAGCGCCTCGGCGCGGACGTTCGCGTCGCGCCCGATCGCGGCGAGCGCTTCGACGGCGCGCTCGCGCGAGGCGACTCCGGCAAGCGCGAGCGCATTGGCGAGCGTCTTGCGCCTGTGGCCGAAGCTTCCCTCGACCACCCGCTTCACGTCGTGTGTCGCGCCGGGCGCGATGCGGCGAAACGCGACGAGCGCCGAGTCGACGTTCGGCCGCGGCCGGAACACCTCACGCGAAACCGGATGGAACCCGGTGCGTTCCGTCGCGAGCTGCACGAGCACCGAGACGCTGCCGTACGCCTTCGTCGACGGCTCGGCGAAGAAGCGGTCGGCGACCTCGCGCTGCACCATCACGCACCAGAGCTCGAGTTGGTCGAGCGCGAGGCTCTCGGCGACGATCGGCGTCGCGACGTTGTACGGGAGGTTCGCCACGAGCTTGCGCGGCGGCGGCTCGAGCGAGCGCACGTCGAGTGCGAGCGCGTCGCCCCAGTGCAACGTCGTCCTCGAAATGCCGTCGAGCTGATCGGCGAGCCGGCGGTCCACCTCTGCCGCGTGCACGTGCGCCACGCGCTCGGCGAGGAAGCGCGTCAGCACGCCGAGGCCGGGGCCGATCTCGAGCACGACGTCGCCGGGCGCAAGCTCCGCGAGCCGCTCGATGACGCGGAGGATGTTGTCGTCGACCAGGAAGTGCTGGCCGAGATCCTTGCGCGGGCTGAGCGTCACAGCCCTAACACCCGCGCGGCGTTCTCCAGCACCTGCGCGCGGACGTCCTCGCCCCGCAGGTCGGAGAGGAAGTCGTAGGTGTGCACGACGTACGCGGGCTCGTTGCGCTTGCCGCGCACCGCCTGCGGCGCGAGGTAGGGGCTGTCGGTCTCCGCGAGCAGGCGGTCGGCGGGCACGCGCCGGGCGGCGTCGCGCAGGTCGTACGCGTTCTTGTAGGTGACGTTGCCGGCGAACGAGACGTACCAGCGGCGCTCGAGCGCGGCGTCGAGCAGCGGCAGAGAGGAGAAGCAGTGCAGGATCACCTCGCCGTCGTGGGCGAGCAGCCGCTCGCGCGTGTCGTCGTCGGCGGCGCGCGTGTGGATCACGACCGGCTTGCCGGTCTCACGCGCGAGGTCGAGCTGTGCGTCGAAGAGCCGCTGCTGCGCGTCGTGCGGTGCGTAATCGCGGAAGTAGTCGAGGCCGGTCTCGCCGACGGCAACGGCCTTGGGATGCGCGAGCAGCGTGCGAAGCTCGTCCAGGTCGCCGGGGTCGGCCGCCTCGTGCGGGTGGACGCCGAGGCACGCGTACACACCGTCCTCGCGTTCGGCGCGCGCGAGCGTCGCGCGCGCTGCGGCGACGCTCGTCGCCACCTCCACCACTCGCGTCACTCCTGCAGCTCGAGCGCGGTCGAGCACCTCGGTCGCGTCGTCGCCGAGGTGCGCGTGGGTATCGATCACGCCGCGTCGGCGCCGGCGGCCGCTTCGATCCGCGGGAAGAGCGGCGTCGCCGCGGCCACGCCGTCCGCCGGTTCGAGCGCGTCCGGCACGACACGGTCCCAGCTCACCGACGGCGGCTGTCCGAGCGCGTCGAGGATCTGCGGCGCCGTCTCAGGCAGGTACGCCCAGAGAGCGACCGCGGCCGCGCGCAGGCCGTCGGCGAGATCGTGCAGGACCTGGTCGAGCGCGGCCGCGTTCGCCTCGTCCTTCGCGAGTGTCCAGGGCGCCTTCTCCGTCACGTAGCGGTTGAGCTCGCGCACGAGCAGCCAGATGCGATCGATCGCGCCGGTGAGATCGAACGCGTCGATCAGGGCCGGAACCTCGTCGCGCACGCCCGCGATCGCCTCGGCGATCTCCGGCGAGGTCCGGACGCCGCTCGGCAGCGTGCCGCCGCGGTAGCGGGCGATCATCGCCGTCGTGCGCGACAGGAGGTTGCCGAGGTCGTTGCCGAGCTCGCGCTCGTAGCGATCCGCGATCCCCGCCAGCGTCGCGTTCCCGTCCTGGCCGAACGACACCGCGCGCGTGCACCAGTACCGCACCGCGTCGGCGCCGTAGACGTCGATCAGCTCGAGCGGGTCGACCGCGTTGCCGAGCGACTTCGAGATCTTCTGGTCGTCGAGGAGCAGCCAGCCGTGCGCGAAGACCTGCTTCGGCACGGTGTATCCGGCCGAGATCAGCATCGCCGGCCAGTAGACGCAGTGGAAGCGGATGATGTCCTTGCCGACGAGGTGGCGGACCTCCGGCCAGAACGTCTCGCGGAGGTCCTCGCCCGGCCGCGCGTAGGTGAGTGCGCTCAGGTAGTTGACGAGCGCGTCCGCCCAGACGTAGGCGACCTGGGTCTCGTCCCACGGGAGCGGTATCCCCCACGGCTGGCCGGCTCGGCTGATCGAGAAGTCGTGCAGCCCGCCCGCGACGAAGCTGCGCACCTCGTTGCGGCGGAACTCCGGCAGGACGAGGCCACCGTCGTACAGCTCGAGTAGCTGGTCCTGGTACTTCGAGAGCCGGAAGAAGTAGTTCTTCTCCTCGATCCACTCGGCGACGATCTCGTGGATCGGGCAGCGGCCGTCGACGAGCTCCTCCTCGGTCTTGAACTCCTCGCAGCTGACGCAGTAGTGGCCGGCGTAGATGTCCTCGTAGACGTCCCCCGCGTCGTAGATCCGCTGCAGGAAGTCGCGGACGAAGGCCTTGTGGCCCTCGTCCGTCGTCCGGATGAAGAAGTCCGTCTCGGCATTCAGCCTCGGCGGCAAGTCGCGCCACGCGACTGCGATGTCGTCCACGAACTCCTGCACGGTGAGGCCGCGCCCCTCGGCCGCGCGCCAGACCTTGGTCGCATGCTCGTCGACACCCGTGAGGAAGAACGTCTCCTCGCCGCGCTGCCTGTGATGGCGCGCGAGGATGTCGGCCGCGATCGTCGTGTAGGCGTGACCGATGTGCGGCCGGTCGTTGACGTAGTAGATGGGTGTCGTCACGTAGAAGCGCATGGGCGGCCATTGTAGGTCGCGCCCTGCGCCGCACCCCGAGCGCCGCCGCGGTGCCGAGGAGCGATACGAGCGCGGCGGCAACGATCGCCGCCGCTCCGAACGAGAAGGCGCGCCCATGCCCGTGAACAACGGGAGCGCGTACCGCCGGCGCACTCGCCCGCGGCGCGGGCGCCGGCAGATCCGCCCGCGTAGGCCGCGGGCGATGCGGCGCCCGGTGGGACATCGGACGCTGCTGCGCCGGCGGGGCCGGGACACCGCGCAGCGGTGAGACGTCTACGGCGGGCCGGGGAGATTCGACCTCGCGCATCCGCTGCCCGGCCGCGGGCCACGTCTGCGCGACCGGTTCCGCGACGAGCGCGGGCAGGGCGACCGGCAGGGCGGCGCTCGCGTCGGCGACCTCCGGCGCGACCGGCAAGGCCGGAGCTGCCGCCGGTTCGTCCGGCACGGATGGCGCGGGAGCGGGCTCCGCCGTGAGAGCAGGCTCCGCAGCGGGCGCGGACTCCGCAGCGGGCGTGGGCTCCGCAGCGGGCGCGGGCTCCGCCGCCGGAGCGGGCTCCGCCGCCGGAGCGGGATCAGACCCTACGACGGTGGGCGCGGGCGCTGGGTCCGTCACGACCGGCGCCGGGTCGGGAGTCGCGGCTGCGGGCGCCGGGTCGGGAACGGGTTCCGGAACGGGATCGGCGTCCGGGACGACGAGCGCCGGCGCGGGCGTCTCGCCCGAACCGGGGTCCGACCCCGTCCCGGGATCGGAGCCGGCAGGCGCCGGATCCGCGACCGCCGCAGGGGACGGATCCGCGACCGCCGCGGGCGCCGGATCGGCCGCGGGCGCGGGCGCGCGCGACGGTAGGAACGTCAACGGGTCGAGGTAGCCGTTCGGGTTGGAGGCGGTACGAACACCTAGGTGGACGTACGGAACCGGGTAGGCGCCGTCGCTCGCGCCGATCGTCCCGACCGGGTCGCCTTCGGCGACGACAGCATTCTTCGTCACCGCGATCGACCCAAGGTGCGTGAGCGTGACGGCATAGCCGTCGGCGGTCGTGATCGTGACCGACTTGCCGGAGCCCGGCACCGAGCCGGCGAACGTGATCGTCCCGGCGGCGGGAGCGGGAACGACGGCGCCGAGGTCTCCGGCGACATCGATGCCGCGATGCTGCCCACCTGCATACGGGTGCGCGGGATCGAAGTCGAACTGCTGCAGAACGTCGCCGCTCGCGGGCCAGGTCCAGGCCTGGGCCGCCGGCGTGGCGAGAAGCGCGGCCAGGACCGCGACGAGGAGTACACGACGCATCGACACCACCTTGTTGTCCGAAGAGAGAACGCCCGGACACGGTAGGAGGAGCCTCGCCGTGTTGTCAAACGAGATTACAGAGTTGTCACAGAGTGCCCCGGTAGAGCTCGTTCCGCCCCGCTCCGGTCAGGCGCGCGACCACGTCCGCGGCTACCCGGCGCGGCGTACCGGCGCCCACGAGCTCCTCGACCGCCCCCAGCGCGGCCGCGACGTCCAGCTCGGCCCGACCCGCGGAGACCACCAGGGTGATCTCGCCCTTCGGCGCCTCGGCGAACCGCTCCGCCACCTCACCCACCGGCCCGCGCACGACCTCCTCGAACCGCTTCGTCAGCTCGCGGCACACGGCGACCTCGCGCCCGGGATCGAACGCCGCCAGCGACCGCAACGACGCGCCGACACGCTGCGGCGACTCGAACGCGACGACGGCGCAGCCCCAGGCCGCTGTCTCCCGCCACAGCGCGGCGAGCTCGCCCGCCTTCCGCGGCAGGAAGCCGACGAACGCGTACGGGCCGCCGCCGAGCCCGCTCGCGACGAGCGCCGTCTCGACCGCCGACGGCCCCGGCAGCACCGTCACCGCCACACCCGCGTCGAGCGCGGCGCGCACGAGCCGCGCGCCCGGGTCCGAGACGGCCGGCATGCCCGCATCCGTCACGAGCGCAATGCGCTCGCCCGCCACGAGGCGCGGCAGCAGCTCGGCGACGCGCGCCGCTTCGTTGTGCTCGTGGTAGGAGACGAGCGTCGCCTGCACGCCGTGCCGCTCGAGCAGCCCTCGGGTGTGGCGCGTGTCCTCCGCCAGCACGACGTTCGCCTCGCGCAGCTCGTCGAGCACGCGCAGGGTGATGTCAGCCGTGTTGCCGATCGGCGTCGCGCAGACGGCGAGCGGCACCGGTCACGCGCCTTCGAGCGCGATCAGGCCGGCGCCGATCAGACCCGCCTCGACGCCGAGCTGCGCGCGCTCGATCTCGAGCGTCTGGCCCGACGGCGCGAGCGACTCGCGCAGCACCGCGGTGCGCGCGGCCGGCACGAGGTAGTCGAACGCCGCGATCCCGAAGCCGCCGCCGATCACGACGCGCGTCGAGCCGAAGATGTTCACGAGCGAGCCGATCGCAACGCCGAGGTGGTGGCCGATCTCGCCGAGCACGGGATGGCCTTGCTCGACGAGGTCGCGCGCGGTCGCCTCGGGACCGAGCACGCGCTTCGCCATCTTCGTCGCCGCCGTCCCGGAGCAATACGTCTCGACGTGCCCGCGCCCCGAGCACGCGCCCTGGCACGGCTCGCCGTCCTCGACGATCACCATGTGGCCGAGCTCGGTGTACGCGCGGTAGAGCCTGCCGCCGGAGACAACGCCGCCGCCGACGCCCGTGCCGAGCGTGAGCGCGATCATGTCCTCGGCGCCCTGGCCCGCGCCGAGCTTGAACTCGGCGAACGCAGCGCAGCTCGCGTCGTTCTCCATCTCGGTCTTCAGGCCGAGCCGCTGCTCCATCTCCTGCGCGAAGTACACGTCGCGGATCGGGATGTTCACGGCGCCGAGCGCGAGACCGGTCGCGTGGTTGATCCGCGACGGAATCCCGAAGCCGACCGCACCGATTCCCTCGAGCGGCAGCTCCTGCACGACCCGCGCAAGCTCGTCGAGCAGCGCGGCCTGCGAGGTCGTCACGGTCGGCCGCTCGACCGTCTCGTGGACGCCGCCGTCGGCATCCACGATCCCCGCCAGGATCTTCGTCCCGCCGAGGTCGACGCCGATGACGCGGTTGGCCTTCATATGGCGCGGGTAACGTACCCCGCCGAATGGCGCGGGAAGAGAAGCCCTATCGCGTCTACCGCGGCGGTCGCGCGAAGGGCAAGGTGCCGACCCCGGCGCGCCGGGGTCGCGTGCGCAGCGGCGGCGGAGCCAAGTCCGAGTACCGCGGCCCCGGCGCCGGACGGACGCAGACGCGCCACTGGGGCCGCTGGATCGGCCTCGGGCTGCTCGGGCTCGTCGTGCTGCTCGTCATCTGGGGCATTGCAGGCTGGCTGTCCGTGTCGGGCGGCGTCTCGGACGCGAACAAGCGGCTCGACCCCGACGCGAAGACCGAGCTGCAGCATCAGAGCGGACTGCTGCTCTCGCACTCGACCACGATCCTGCTGCTCGGGATCGACAACGCGCCCGTTTCCGGCCGCACAGCCGACGAGCACTCCGACTCGATCATGCTGCTGCGCACCGACCCGTCGCACCATCGTCTGTATTACCTCTCCATCCCGCGCGACCTCGAGGTTCCGATCCCGGGCGTCGGCACTTCGAAGGTGAACGCGGCGTACCAGAACGGCGGCGCGAAGCTGGCGATCGAGACGATCCACCAGTTCACGGGTCTGCCGATCAACCACGTGATCATCGTCGACTTCGACCAGTTCAAGGACCTGATCGACGCGCTCGGCGGGATCACGATCGACGTGCCGAAGCCGATCCATTCGAACAACTTCGACTGCCCGTACTCGCAGGCGAAGTGCCAGACGTGGCACGGCTACCGCTTCGCGAAGGGCGAGCAGCACATGAACGGGACGCGCGCGCTCGTCTACTCGCGCATCCGCGAGAACCTGCTCGATCCGTCGGAGACCGACATCACGCGCGAGGCGCGGCAGCAGGCGGTGATCGACGCGGTCACGGCGAAGCTCGGTTCGGTCGGCACCTTCTTCAAGCTGCCGTTCGACGGCGACAAGTACGTCAAGCCGCTGACGACCGACCTCTCGACGGCGCAGCTCGCCGAGCTCGGCTGGGTGAAGTTCCGCGCCTCGAACTCGAGCGCCGTGCACTGCCGGCTCGGCGGTGACTTCGGCTCCGGCGGCACCGGCAGCCCGAGCGAGGACAACCCGACCGCGATCGCGATGTTCCTCGGCAAGTCGGCGCCGCAGCCGCCGACCGGGCCGTTCGACCCCGGCTGCCTCACCGGCACGATCCCGCAGTAGCTAGGGTCGCCGCGTGGGCGTCATCTCGTTCCTGCTCTTCGGGCTCGTCGCCGGGCTCGTCGCACGGCTCGTCACGCCGGGCCGCCAGGCGATCGGCTGCCTGCCGACGGTCGCGGTCGGCATCGTCGGCGCGTTCCTCGGCGGCGTGATCGGCAACGTCGTGCTCGGCCACAAGGTGCACTTCGGCTGGCACTGGGGCCCGTTCCTGCTGGCCGTCGTCGGCGCGGTCGTGCTGCTCTTGCTCCTCGAGGCGATCCAGGGCAAGCGCCGCTTCCGGCCGCCCTGGTCCTAGACGCTACGAGGCGTCCGCGGCCTTCTTCGTCTCGCCGCCGCCGCCACCGCCGCCGGACTCGCTGGAGCCCGAGCTCGAGCCGTCCGAGGACGAGGACGACGAGTCGGAGGACGATCCGCCCTCCTTGCCAACCGGCTTCGACTTGCGGCCGTAGTCGGTGCTGTAGAAGCCGGAGCCCTTGTAGTGCACTGCGACCGGGTGCAGGACGCGCTGAAGCGGCGCGGCGCCGCACACCTCGCACGTCTCCGGGCCGTCCTCCGTCATGCCGTGGAACACCTCGAAGAGATGACCGTTCGGGCACTTGTACTCGTAGATCGGCACGGGAGCGGGAAGGCTAGCGCACGGCAGCGCGCTAGCCTCGTCCGCGTGAAGCTCGCAGTCGCCGCGGCCGCAGTCTTCGCGCTTGCCCTGCCGGCCAACGCGTGGGCGCACGCGACGCTCCTGCGGACCTCACCAGCGAGCGGTGCGGTGCTCGACACCGCGCCGCAGCGGGTCACGGCGACGTTCGACGACACCATTCGCGTCGCGGGCGGCAACGCCGTCGTCTCAAACGCGACGAACCGGTCGGTGCTCGCCGGGAAGCCCGCCGCGCACGGCCCCACGCTCGTGCTCCCGGTTCAGCCCAATCTGCCGCACGGCGACTACAGCGTGCGCTGGAGCATCGTCTCCGAGGACGGCCATCACGAGGAAGGCGTGATCGCGTTCGCGATCGGCGCCGGCAGCGCGCGCCCGCAGTCCGTGCTCGGCGCGGCGGTGCCGCTCACGTGGAGCGACATCCTGCTGCGCACGCTCTACTACCTCGGCCTGCTCGCCGGCGGCGGCGCGACGGTATTCGCACTGCTGACGCGGCGACTGCTCGGCGCGCGCATGCTGCGGCCGCTCTCCCATCTGCTCTTCTTCGCGCTGCTCGCGACGTTCATCGGCGGCAGCGGCATCCTCCACGCGGCGCCGCCGGGCACACGGTTCGCGTACGTCCTGCAGGTCGCGATCACGGTCGCGCTCGTCGGCGGAGCGGCGGCGGCGCTCGCGCCGTCGGTGCCGCGCCTGCTCGCGCTCGCCGGTGCGTGCACGCTCGTCCTGCTCACGGCCCCGACGCTCTCGGGGCACTCGCTCGACCGCGACCAGCCGAAGGTCGTGTCGGTCGTGGCCGACCTCGCCCACCTCGTCTCCGCTTCCGTCTGGCTCGGCGGGCTGGCCGCGCTGTTCTACGTCGTGCCGCGCGCGACGCAGAACGAGGACGAGCGACGCGCCGCGGCGCGCGCGTTCTCGAGCGCAGCGCTGCCGGCCGTGGTCGTGCTCGCGCTCACCGGGCTCGCGCGCGCCCTGACCGAGCTCTCTGCCGTCTCGCAGATCTGGGCCACGTCGTACGGGCGCGCCCTGATCGTCAAGTCGGCGATCTTCGTCGCGGTGCTCGTCGCGGCGCGCCTGAGCCGCGCGCGGCTCTCGGCGGCGTTCGCCCGGCTCCGGCAGAGCGTGCGGCTCGAGCTCGTCGGCATCGTCGGCGTCGTCGTCGCGGTCGCGATCCTGACGGAGCTGCGACCGGGGGTCGAAGGCTCGCGTGCGACTGCAGCGCCGATCGTCGCACCGCTCCCGCCCGCGCTTCCGCCGCGTGACGCGGTGGTCGCCGCTCGCGAGCTCAGGTCGCTCGCCGTCGCCGTCGCGCGTGAGCGCGCGCGCACGAGCGTGACGCTGCTCGGGCCGGACGGGAACGGCGTCGACGGTCGCAGCGTGCTGATCGACGGCACGCCGACGATCACCTGCGGCCCGGGCTGCTACCGCGCGGCGTCGCCGGCGTCCGGGGCGCTGCGAATCTCGGTCGACGGGACGACGCTCGTCTTCGCGATCCCGGCGCGCGCGCCCGACGCGACCAAGCTGCTCGCTTCCGTCACGCGGTCGTATCGCTCGTCGTCGTCGATCGTGTTCGACGAGACGCTCGCGTCGTCGGCGACCGACCGCGAGACGACGCGCTTCAGCGTCGTCGCACCGCACACCCTCACCTACCAGACGGTGCACGGGCCTGCTGCCGTCGTCATCGACACGCGACGCTGGGACCGCGACGCGCCGGGTGCGCGCTGGGTCGAGTCGTCGCAGACACCGCTCGACGTGACGCAGCCCTACTGGCGCAATCCGACGAACGTGCATCTCGTCGCGCCGAACACGATCACGTTCCTCGATCGGACGATTCCCGCCTGGTTCCGCGTCACGGTGAAGAACGGCCGGCCGAGCGTGCAGCACATGACCGCCGCCGCGCACTTCATGGTCGACCGCTACGTCGGGTTCGACGTGCCTGTGTCGGTGTCGCCCCCGGTCTCGCGGTAGCGCTGCGCCTCCTCGCCGACGATCTCGAGGAAGCAGGGCGCGTCTTCGAACGCGGCCAGTCCGTCGAGCGCCTCACGCGGGCGACGAGAGCGACGCGAGCGGCGGACGGTCGCGAACACGCCGGCGGCGCCGACGAGGCTGCCGATCGCGAAGGAGCGGATCCTGCTGCGCCGGTCCGCGGTCTCCATGCGAGGATCGTAGAGGCTCTCACAGTGCAGTTCGCACTGTGTGAGAGCCTCTACACATGCGGCTCACTACTCTCGGCGACCTGCTCCTCGACGTGATCGTTCGGCTCGACGGCGACCTCGTCACCGGCGACGATCAGATGGCGCAGACGAGCTCCGGTCCGGGCGGCCAGGCGGCGAACGTGGCGTCGTGGGCGGCCGCGCTCGGCGCAGACGCGCGCTTCGTCGGGCGTACCGGGGACGACGCGGCCGGTGAGCTGGTCCGCAGGGCGCTTCGCGAGCGCGGCGTCGAGGTGTGCGGGCCGGTGGCGGGGCGCACGGGCATTGTCGTCTCGATCGCCGCGCGCGGCGACCGGACGATGGCCTCCGATCGCGGCACGGCGCCCGAGCTGTCGCCGCAGGATCTCGACCCCGCATGGTTCGATTGCGACGTGCTCCACATCTCCGGCTACTCGCTGCTGCTCGAGCCGATCGCGTCTGCGGCCGGCGCCGCCGCGCAACATGCGCGCGCGCACGGCGCACAGGTCTCGCTCGACGCCTCCGCGTGGACGCTCGTCGACGACGCGTTTCGCGCGCGCGTTCGTGCGCTCGCCCCCGACCTCGTCTTCGCGACGGAACGCGAGCGCGACGTGCTCGGCGAGCTCGAGGCACGCTGGGTGGTGAAGCGCGGCGCCCGCGGCCTGCAGGTCGACGGCCGTGACTACCCGGCCGTCGACTGCGACGTCGCCGACACGACCGGCGCGGGCGACGCCCTTGCCGCAGGCTTCCTCGTCGGCGGGCCGGAGCTGGGCGTCGAGACTGCCGCCCGCTGCTGCACGCACATGGGGGCGATGCCGTGATTCGCGTCACCGACGAGGTACGCGAGTCGAACGCGGTCGTCGCGCTCGAGACGACGCTGATCGCTCACGGCTTTCCCCCGGGCGAAGGGATCGAGGTCGGTCTGCGATCCGAGGCTGCCGTGCGCGAGGGCGGCGGCGTCCCGGCGACGATCGGCGTGCTCGACGGCGAGATCGTCGTCGGGCTCTCGGCAGCCGAGCTCGAGCGCTTCGACGCGAGCGCGCGCAAGCTGGGCCCGCGCGACCTCGCGGCGGCGGTCGCGCAGCGCGCGGTCGGCGCGACGACGGTTGGCGGCACGCTCGCCGTCTGCCGCGCTGCGGGAATCCACGTGATGGCGACCGGCGGGCTCGGCGGCGTGCACCGCGGCTGGCCGACCCCGCCCGACGTCTCCGCCGACCTGCAGGCGCTCGCCTCCACGCAGGTGCTCGTCGTCTCGTCGGGCGTGAAGTCGCTGCTCGACGTGCCCGCGACGTCCGAGCTCCTCGAGACGCACGGCGTGCCGGTGCTCGGCTTTCGCACCAGCGACCTGCCGCTCTTCTACGCCGCGCACGGCGGCCCGCCGGTGTCCGCGCGCGTCGAGTCGGCAGCCGAAGCGGCGGAGATCGCGCGCGCCCACTGGGAGCTCGGCGGCGGCGGACTCCTGCTCGGGCGGCCGCCGGACGAGAGCCTCGACGACGTCGAGCCGCTGATCGAGCGCGCGCTCGCCGAAGCCGACGCACAGGGCGTGCACGGTCAGGCGATGACGCCGTTCGTGCTCAGCTACCTCCACCGCGAGAGCGGCGGCCGCACGCTCGCTGCGAACCGCGAGCTGATCGTCGGCAACGCCCGCCTCGCCGGCGAGATCGCAAGCTCCGGAACTTAGTTCGTCGAAGACGAACTAAGTTCCAGCGCTTCCGCGATCCAGCGCCCGTTCTCCTGCACGAGCTCGCCATCCGCGTAGAGGCGACCGCCGTTCCGCAGGTCCTTGACGATGTCCCAGTGGATCGAGCTCTCGTTCTTCCCGCCGGTGAACGAGTACGACGCACCGAGCGCGAGGTGGATCGTGCCGTCGATCTTCTCGTCGAAGCCGACGTGCTTCATGAAGCGCTGGATGCCGGGGTTGCAGCCGATACCGAGCTCGCCGAGGCCGCGCGCACCCGGGTCCGTGTCGAGCGTCTGCGCGAGGAAGTCCGCGTTCGTGCGCGCGCTCGAGTCGACGACGCGCCCGTTCTCGAACACGAGCCGCGCGCCTTCGACCTCGACGCCGAAGAACACTCCGGGAAACTCGGAGAACTCGACGACGCCGTTCGCCGAGTCCTCGACGGGCGAGTAGAAGACCTCGCCGCCCGGCATGTTGACGTGCGCGTCGTCGACGGCACCGGTGCGGCCGGCAAGCGAGAGCGTGAGGTCGGTTCCCTCGCCGACGATGCGCACCTCGTCGGCGGCGTCGAAGACGTCGGCGATGCGGCGCATGCGCTCCGCCTCGGCGTCCCAGTCGCGAAGGACTGCGTCGTAGATGAACTCGCCGTACTCCTCGAGGGTCATCCCCGCTTCGTCGGCGAGCGACTGCACCGGCCATTCGGCGATCACCCACGGGATCTCCATCGTCATCGTGCGCGCGCGCATCGGGCCGAGCTGCTGCATCAGCGCCGTCTTTCGCTCTTCGGAGAGGTCGTTCCCCTCGTGTGCGTCCTCCGGCGACCAGACGGTGATGATGCCGTCGACCTCTTCCCACACGCGACGCTGCAGCGGCGACGGTTCGCGCAGGAGCTCGAGCGGCGCGGCCCGCGCGACCGGCCCCCCGACCTGTTCGAAGGTGAGCTGGAGAAAGGGATGGGCGCCCTTGCGCGCGATCTGCTCGAGCAGCGCCTCGAGCAGCGGCCGGGCGACGTGATTGCCGCGCACGAGCACCTGCCAGCCCGGCTGGACGCCGATCGACCGGTCGACCAGCAGCGCCGCGTACTCGTCGATGCGGGGGTCGCGCACGGAGCCTTTCTTGTACCGCGCGCCCGCACGCGAAACAACTGTCTGTTTCGGACGGGTCTACTCGAGCGTACGCAGGAAGTCGTCGATCTCGAGCGCCGGCAGCGTCTCGATCCGGGTCGAGCCGCGGGCGCCGAGCGCCACCGAGACCTTCGCGACCGTCCCGATGTCGGGCGCCTCGACGACGTTCACGAAGTCGAACTCGCCGAGCGTCGCCCACTGGTGCAGCACGCGGCACCCGAGCTCCTCGATGTCCTGGTTCACCTGGCGGAGACGCTCAGGGTTCGACTTGAGGGTCTGCACGCCCTGCTGCGTCAGCGTCGACAGGAGGATGAAGATCGGCATGCGCCGTGGACCTTACACGGGCGGCCTGATCGACATAGAGGAGAGCGCCGCCGACGAACAGGAGCGGGCTCAGCACGAGGTCGGAGAGGAACACGGCAACGCGCTGGCCGGTGTCGCCCTGGCTGTGCAGGAGCGCGCCGAGCGCCGTCTCGGCGATCCCGACGACGATCACGAGCGCGGCGAGCGAGCCGAGCGCGTGCACGTAGTCCGCCGTTCCGAGGACGCGCCCGCGCACGAGCGCATCGCGGAAGCGGAGCCGTTCGACCATCGCCGCCGGCACTGCGAGCCCGATGAACGCGAGCCACGCGAGCCCGGGCAGGATGTACACCGCGCGCAGCACCGGAAACGGGAGCCAGACGAGCACCCCGACCCCGACCGCGATCCCCGTCGCGGGTGCCGCGAGGATCCGCCGGCAGGCGTAGACGTAGCCGGCGACGAAGAGCGGCGTCGCGAACAGGAAGATGAGGATCTGCGCCTGCGGCGTGTGCCGGACGCTCGCCTGGTCGGCGAGCGCGAGCGGCAGCCCGAGCGGCAGGAGCCGCCAGAAGCCGCCGCCGTAGGCGCGGATCGACTCGGCGATCACCTGCCCGACCGTGCGCTGGTGGGGTGGCAGCGGCGCCGGCAGATCAGGCACGCACGAGCTCCCGGAGCACGAGCGGCACGACACGCTGCAGCTCCGCCTTCGCCTCGTCGAAGCGCCAGCGGCTGCGGTCGGGCTCGCCGACCGCGTTCGCGAGCACGCGCACCTCGACGGCCGGGACGCCGTAGATCGCGGCTGCGCGCAACACGGCGTAGCCCTCCATCGCCTCGACCTCGCAGCCGCTCGAGCCGCCGACACGCGCCGACGTCCCGATCGGCTCGACCCGCGCCTCGGGCAGCGCCCGCCGGACGCGCGCGAGCAGCTGCGGGTCCGCCGGGAGGCGCAGCTCGATCCAGCGCGGGTCGTCCGCGTCGCAGTAGACCGCCTCGCTGCCGATCACGACCTCCGGCTCGGAGAAGGTGCGGCCGCCGGCGATGCCGACGTGCAGCAGCCCCGCGGGCCGCTCCTGCTCGAGCGCCGCCGCCGTACGCGCCGCCGCCTCGACCGGGCCGACCCCGCACGCGAGCGTGGCCGTCCCGCCCGCGCCGGCGAGCTCCTCGGCGGTGGCTGCGACGACGAGGATCACGCGCGCACCGTATCCCGCCGCGCGCGTCGCACGTTCCAGCGACGGGAGACGTTCGCCGGGGGCCGTTCGACAAAAGGAAGGCATGCGCCCGCAACCGATCTCCGTCACCATCGAGCACGACCACGCCACCGTCACGCTGCGCGGCGAGCACGAGACGTACACCGCCGACAAGCTCGCGAAGCAGCTTCGGGCGCTGATCGACGAGGGCGTGTCGGTCACGGTCGACCTGCGCGAGGCCACCTTCATCGACTCCACGGTCGTCGGCGTGCTGCTCGCGATCCGGCGGGAGGCCGAGGAGCGGCAGCTCGACTTCGAGCTCGTGCTCGGCCGCGACACGGGCTGGCCCGTGCGGCGGATCCTCGAGGTCACCGGCCTCGAGCGCCAGTTCCGGCTCGTCCAGCCGTAGCGAGATCGGCGCGTCCGGCCGGGGCTGCCCGGCGGCTACGCAGCCACGGCGGCCGGCTCGGCCTTCGTGAAGACGAGATCGCCGTCCTGGGCATCGACCCGAATCGTGTCGCCGTCACCGAAGTCGCCTTCGAGCAGACGCAGCGCAAGCGGGTTCTCGAGCAGACGCTGGATCGCGCGCTTCAGCGGGCGGGCGCCGTAGGCGGGGTCCCACCCCGCTTCGGCGATCGTCTCGACGGCGGCGTCGCTCAGATCGAGCGTAAGCCCACGCTCGCGCAGCCTGTCGCGCAGCCTGCCGAGCTGCAGCTCGACGATCGAGCCGAGCTGCTCGCGTGAGAGCGGCGCGAACTCGACGATCTCGTCGATGCGGTTCAGGAACTCCGGCCGGAAGTGCTCACGCATCGACTCGGCGGTGCGGATGTTCGACGTCATGATCAGCACCGCGTTGCGGAAGTCCACCGTGCGGCCCTGGCCGTCTGTGAGGCGGCCGTCGTCGAGCACCTGCAGCAGCACGTCGAAGACCTCCGCGTGCGCCTTCTCGATCTCGTCGAGCAAGACGACGCAGTACGGACGCCGCCGCACCGCCTCGGTGAGCTGGCCGCCCTCGTCGTAGCCGACGTAGCCGGGCGGCGCACCGACGAGACGCGACACGGTGTGCCGCTCCTGGTACTCGCTCATGTCGAGCCGCACCATCGCGCGCTCGTCGTCGAACATGAACTCGGCCAGCGCGCGGGCCAGCTCGGTCTTGCCGACGCCCGTCGGGCCGAGGAACACGAACGAGCCGATCGGCCGGTTCGGGTCCTGCAGGCCGGTGCGCGCGCGACGGAGCGCGTTCGCAACCGCCGACACCGCTTCGTCCTGGCCGACGACACGCTGGTGCAGGCGGTCCTCCATGTGGATCAACTTCTCGGTCTCGCCCTCGAGCAGCCGGTCGACCGGGATACCCGTCCAGCGCGCCACGACCGCGGCCACGTCGTCCTCGTCGACCTCTTCCTTCACCATCGGATTCGCGGGACCGCCGTCTCGCTCGGCCAGCTCCTTCTCGAGCGCAGGCAGCTCGCCGTAGCGAATCTCGGCGACGCGCTGCAGGTTCCCTTCACGCTCGGCGCGCTCGGCTTCCATCCGCAACTCGTCGATCTTGCGCGTTGCGTCCTTGACGCGTTCGAGCGCCTCCTTCTCCTTCGCCCAGCGCGCGGCGAGCCCGTTGCGCTCCTCCTTCGCCTCGGCGAGGGCACGCTCGACCGGCTCGCGCACGTCGTCGCTCTCCTTCGCCATCGCTGCGAGCTCGATCTCGAGCTGCATGACCCTGCGGTTGGCCTCGTCGAGCTCGAGCGGGCTCGAGTCGATCTCCATGCGCAGGCGCGACGCCGCCTCGTCCACGAGGTCGATTGCCTTGTCGGGCAGGAAGCGGTCGGCGATGTAGCGGTGGCTCAGCACTGCGGCTGCGACGAGCGCTGCGTCGCGGATCCGGACGCCGTGATGCGCCTCGTAGCGCTCCTTGAGCCCGCGCAGGATCGCGATCGTGTCCGCGACCGACGGCTCGCCGACGAACACCGGCGCGAAGCGCCGCTCGAGCGCGGCGTCCTTCTCGATGTGCTTGCGGTACTCGTCGAGCGTCGTCGCGCCGATGCAGCGGAGCTCGCCGCGCGCGAGCATCGGCTTCAGGAGGTTCGCAGCGTCGACCGCGCCTTCGGCGGCGCCGGCGCCGACGATCGTGTGCAGCTCGTCGATGAAGAGGACGATGCGGCCGCCGCTCTCCTTGATCTCGGCGAGCACGGCCTTCAGCCGCTCCTCGAACTCGCCGCGGTACTTCGCGCCGGCGAGCAGCGAGCCGATGTCGAGCGACCAGACCTTGCGGTCCTTCAGGCCTTCCGGCACGTCGCCGGCGACGATGCGCTGCGCGAGCCCTTCGGCGATCGCGGTCTTGCCGACCCCGGGCTCGCCGATCAGCACCGGGTTGTTCTTCGTCCGGCGGCTCAGGATCTGGATGACGCGGCGAATCTCCTCGTCGCGGCCGATCACCGGGTCGAGCTTGCCGTCCTCTGCGGCTTCGGTCAGGTCGCGCCCGAACTTCGAGAGCGCCTGGTACGTGCCCTCCGGGTCCTGCGAGGTGACCTTGCGGCCGCCGCGGATGTCGTTGATCCACGCGACGATCTCCTCGCGGGGCGCAGGCTCGAGCGCGAGGAACAGCGTCTCGCTCGAGACGTAGTCGTCGCCGAATGCGGCGCGCGCGGCGTCGGCCTTGTCGAGGACGCGCGAGAACGCCGCGGACGCGTTCGGCTGCTGCGTGCCGCCCTGGACGGCCGGCAGCGCGTTCACCTTCGCTTCCGCGTCGGGGCGCAGGCCCTGCCAGTCGGCGAAGAGCTCCTGGTCGAGCAGCGCGAGCAGCAGGTGGTCGGGTGTGAGCTCGGGGTTCCCGCGCCGGCGCGCGATGTCCTGCGCGGCTGCGATCGCCTCCTGGCTCTTGACTGTCAGCTTCGAGAAATCCATCTAGTCCCTTCGTACCGGAGTTTGCGGTGGGCGATAGAGAACGAGGTCGCGGCGGTAGAAGCGATGCACCTCGTCGATCGCCTTCGTCATCTCCTGCTCCATTCGCTCGAGACGGCGGCGCATGCGCTGTAGCTCGTCCTCCATGTGCAGCACGCGCTCGACGCCCGCGAGGTTGAGCCCGAGCTCCGTCGTGAGCCGCTGGATCAGCTGCAACCGTTCGAGGTCCGCGTCCGAGTAGAGACGCGTGTTCCCCGCGGTGCGCTGCGGGTTGACGAGCCCCTTCTGCTCGTACATCCGCAGCGTCTGCGGATGCATGCCGACGAGCTCCGCGGCGACGCCGATCATGTAGCGCGGCCGATCGTCCATTACCTCGTCTTCTCCAGCTGTTCGAGCAGCTCACGCTGCTTCTTCGACACTTTCTTGGGCACCTGAATGCGCACCCGCGCGAGCACGTCGCCCTTGCCGCTGCCCTTGAGGCGCGGTGCGCCGCGGCCTTTGATGCGCAGCAGCTTGCCGTCCTCGGTGCCCGACGGGATCTTCAGCGAGACGTTCCCCTCCGGCGTCGGCGCCTCGACTGTCCCGCCGAGCGCAGCGACCGTGAACGACACCGGAACCGTGACGACGAGATCGTCGCCGCGGCGCTCGTAGACCTTCGACGGCTCGACGCGCGTGATCACGTAGAGATCCCCGGCGGCCGCACCGCCGAAGCCGGCCTCACCCTTGCCACGCAGCTTGATGCGCGTGCCGTCCCTGACGCCCGCCGGGATCTTCACCGTGTAGCGCTTCGTGCGCCGCTCGCGCCCGGAGCCGCGACACGTCGGGCACGGCGTCTCGACGATCGAGCCCATGCCGTGACAGCGCGGGCACGGCTGCTGCAGCGCGAAGAGCCCCTGCGACGTCGCAACGACACCCGAGCCGTTGCAGTTCGGGCACGTCGTCGGCGCCGTGCCGGGCGCGGCACCCGTGCCGTGGCACGTGTGGCACGCGAGGTCGAGCTGCACCGGCACCGTCGTCTGCACGCCCTTGAGCGCGTCCTCGAACGAGACCCGCACCTCCACCTCGACGTCGTTGCCGCGCTGGCCGCGCTGCTGCTGCTGGCGTCCGCCGCCGCGGTTGAAGAGGCCGCTGAAGATGTCACCGAGATCGAAGTCGAAGTCGACGGTCGTCCCGCCGGGACCGGCGCCCGGCCGGCCGTTCGCCTGTCCGAAGCGGTCGTACTGCTGGCGCTTCTCGGGGTCGGAGAGGATGTCGTAGGCCGACTGCACCTCCTTGAAGCGCTCCTCGTTGCCGGGGTTCCGGTCGGGATGCACCTCGCGGACGAGCTTGCGGTAGGCCTTCTTGATCTCGTCCTGGCTCGCCGTCTTCGGGACGCCGAGCGTCTCGTACAACGAGCTAGGCACTCTCACCCGCGCTGATCACCACGCGCGCCGGCCGCAGCACGCGGTCGCCGAGCGTGTACCCCTTCTGCAGCACCTGGATGACGGCGCCCTCCTCCGCGTCGGAGGGCTGCGAGAGCAGCGCCTCCTGCGTGTGCGGGTCGAACTTCCCGTCGGTCGCGATCTCGACGAGACCCTCCTTCGCGAGCGCGGCGGACAGCGCGCGGTGCACGAGGCGCACACCCTCCTCGATGTCGCCCTCGTGCGCGAGCGCGCGCTCGAGGTCGTCGAGCACCGGCAGGAGATCCGCCACCAGCCGCTCGTGGGCGCGCGCGGCCAGCTCTTGCTGGTCGCGCGCCACCCGCTTGCGGTAGTTGTCGAACTCCGCCTTCAGCCGCTGCAGCGCGTCGAGGTACTCGTCGCGCTGCCTTTCCGCTTCGGCGAGCGGGTCGACGACGGTCTCCTCCTGCTCCTCTTCGATCGGCTCGAGAGGGGCATCCGTCATTCGTCGACCACCTCGTACTCGGCGTCCTCGACGACCTCGTCGTCCGGCGAAGCGGTCGACCCGTTCGTGCCGGTCGACGCCTGCTCGGCGGACGCGTTCGCGTACAGCGCCTGCGCCGCCTCCGTCCACGCCGACTGCAGCGCGTCGGTCTTCGCCTTGATCTCCGAGACGTCGCTCGACTCGAGCACGCCGCGCAGCTCCATGATCCGGCCTTCGACCGTGCCGGCGAGGGTCGAGTCGAGCTTCTCGCGGTTGTCGTTCAGCGACTTCTCGATCTGGTAGGCGAGCGACTCGGCGTTGTTGCGCGCATCGACGAGCTCGCGCAGCTTGTGCGCCTCGCCGGCGTGCGCCTCCGCGTCCTTGATCATGCGGTCGATCTCGTCCTGCTCGAGGCCGGAGCCGCCTTCGATCCGGATCTGCTGCTCGTTCCCGCTCGCGTTGTCCTTCGCCGAGACGTTGATGATCCCGTTCGCGTCGATGTCGAACGACACCTCGATCTGCGGCATGCCACGCGGCGCCGGCGGGATGCCGACGAGCTCGAACTTGCCGAGCGTCTTGTTGTACGTCGCCATCTCCGACTCGCCCTGCAGCACGTGCACGAGCACCGACGGCTGGTTGTCCTCGGCCGTCGAGAAGATCTCCGACTTCCGCGTCGGGATCGTCGTGTTGCGCTCGATCAGCCGCGTCATGACGCCGCCCTTCGTCTCGATGCCGAGGGACAGCGGCGTGACGTCGAGCAGAAGGACGTCCTTGACCTCGCCCTTGAGCACGCCGCCCTGGATCGCGGCGCCGACGGCGACGACCTCGTCCGGGTTGACGCCCTTGTGCGGCTCCTTGCCGATCAGCTCCTTGACCTTCGCCTGCACCGCCGGCATCCGGGTCATGCCGCCGACGAGCACGACGTGGTCGATCGCCGAAGCCTCGAGGCCCGCATCCGCGAGCGCCTGCTTCGTCGGGCCGACCGTGCGCTCGAGCAGGTCGTGCGCGAGCTCCTCGAGCTTCGCGCGCGTCAGCTGCAGGTCGAGATGCTGCGGGCCGTCCTGCGTCGCGGTGATGAACGGCAGGTTGACCTGCGTCGTCATCGTCGAGCTGAGCTCGATCTTCGCCTTCTCGGCCGCCTCGTACAGCCGCTGCAGCGCCATCGGATCCTTGCCGAGGTCGATGCCGCGATCGCGGTTGAACTCCGCGATCATCCAGTCGACGACCGCCTTGTCGAAGTTGTCGCCGCCGAGGTGGTTGTCGCCGTTCGTCGACTTCACCTCGAAGACACCGTCGCCGAGCTCGAGCACCGACACGTCGAACGTGCCGCCGCCGAGGTCGAAGACGAGGATCGTCTGGTCGGCGCCTTCCTTGTCGAGCCCGTACGCGAGCGCAGCCGCGGTCGGCTCGTTGATGATGCGCAGGACGTTGAGACCGGCGATCTTGCCGGCGTCCTTCGTCGCCTCGCGCTGCGCGTTGTTGAAGTAGGCCGGGACGGTGATCACCGCGTCGGTGACCGTCTCGCCGAGGAACGCCTCGGCGTCGGCCTTCAGCTTCTGGAGGATCATCGCGCTGATCTCCGGCGGTGCGTACTGCTTGCCGCCGGCGTCGATGCGCACGTCGTCGTTCGGGCCCTTCACGACCTTGTACGGGACGATGGTCATCTCCTCCGAGACCTCGTCGAACTTCCGGCCCATGAAGCGCTTGACGGAGAACACGGTGTTCTCCGGGTTCGTGACCTGCTGCCGCCGCGCCGGAGCGCCGACGAGCCGCTGTCCGTCCTTCGTGAACGCCACGACCGACGGCGTCGTCCTGCCGCCCTCGGCATTCGCGATCACGGTCGGCTCGCCGCCCTCGAGGACGGCCATGCACGAGTTCGTCGTGCCCAGGTCGATACCGATCGTCTTTGCCATACGTATTCGTCTCCTTCAGTGAGAAAATCTGAGCCGGATCGTATCAGATATCGCCGAGGGCGGTATGCGATAGTTCCCGCCGTGGATCAGGAGACGCGGCAGGACCTGGAGGCGACGGTCGCGGCGCGCCGCGAGCTCGGCCCGAACCACGAGGACGAGCTGATCGCGGGCTTCCTGGAGCGGCTCGAGCGGCGGGTCGGCCGGCCCGCCGAGGACGAGAAGGCCCTGAAGCGCCGCCGCGACCACCAGAAGGAGATGACCCTCGGCGGGATGGCGATCTCGATCCCGCTGCTCGCGATCGCGGGCGGCATCGCCGGCCTCTGGGGCATCGTCGCCGTCTGCGCCGCCCTGGCCGTGATCGCGGTCGCGTCGCGGCGCTAGCCCTACTGGGTCGCCCCGATCACGGCGCCGCCGGCGACGATCAGCACCGCGCCGATCGCGATCCTCCGCCCCATCCCCTCGGTGTGCCGGACGAGGAGCGCCGAGAGGGCGACGCCCCAGAGCGACTCGGTGGCGACGAGCGGCGAGACGACCGTCACCCGCCCGCGCCAGTACGCCTCGAACAGGCAGATGTAGGACACGCCGAACATCAGGCCCGCCGGCGAGAGGCGCCGGAGCTCGACGCGCGTCGGCAGCCGGCGCGCCCAGATCGCCGAGCAGACGAGTCCCGCGAGGAGGATCGCGGCGCCCGCCGTCTCCGGCGTCGCGTTCGCATGGAGGGCGCGCGCGAGGTTGTCGCGCGTCGCGAACATGAGGGCCGCGGCCGCGGCGAAGGCGAGCCCACGCCCGCGCAGATGCCCCGGCCGGTCGCGCTCGCCGACGAGCAGCACCCCGCCGCCGACGATCGCAAGCGCGCCCAGGACGAGCGGCAGCTTCAACGGCTCGTCGAGAAAGAGGAGCGCGATCGTCACCGCGGCGAGCGGCGCGGCTCCGACCGTGACGGACACGCGCGAGGCTCCGATCTCGCGGATCCCGAAGGTGAAGAACACCTGCGAGAGCCCGGGCGCCAGCAGTCCCATCAGGAAGAACGGCCACGCACCGGTCACGTCGTGGCGGACGAGCGCCGCGGCGAACACGACGACCGCCGCCGGCAGCATGGTCGCGAGCGTCACCGCGCCGGGATCCGGCAGGCCGCGCATGCCGATGCGAACGGCCACCGTCATCGCGCCGAACAGCGCAGCGGAGATCAGCGCGAGAACGACGGCGGTCATGCGGCTCTCGGTCTGCGCACGAGCCGGTAGAGAACGTCGGCGGTGGAAGGCTCGGCGATCACGATTCCCGCGAGGATGACGACGCAGCCGGACCACGCGAGCGCGCCGAGCCGGTCGCCGGCGAGCGTGAAGCCGAAGAACGCCGTCCAGACCGGCTCGAGCGAGAACGCGAGTGCTGTCTGCGTCGCGCTCGCGCGCCGTTGCGCCCACGTCTGCACGAGGAACGCCAGCGCGCTCGCGAAGATCCCGGTGACGGCGAGCGCGCCCCACACGGTCCAGCCGCGCGGCAGCGAGAGCTCCCCGCGCGCCGCTGCGATCGCAAGCAGGCCGCCGAACGCCGCCAGCATCTCGACGAGCGTGAACGCGATCGCGTCGTACCGCGGCGCGTAGCGCTCCATCAGCACGATCTGCAGCGCGTAGACCGCCGCACCGGCGAGCACGAGCAGGTCGCCGAGCGCCGAGCCGCGGTGCACGCCTGCGAGCAGCGCCAGCCCCGCGGTCGCGAGCAGGACGCCCACCCAGGCTGCACGCGCGGCGCGGACGCGGAAGAGCAGCAGCGCGAGCACCGGCGTCAGCACGACCGACATGCCGGTGATGAACCCGGTCGACGACACCGACGAGCGCTCGAGCCCCGCGGTCTGCAACGCGTAGCCGGCGCCGATCAGCCCGCCGGCGACGATTGCGGCGCGCGTGCCGCGGCGGCCGAGCGAGCGCAGCCGCCGCACTCCGGGCACCGCGAGCGTGCAGCTCGCGATCGCGAAGCGCACTGCGAGGAACGCGAACAGCGGGTAGAGCGCGACCGCGTCCTTCACCTGCACGAACGTCACGCCCCAGACGGCGGTGACCGCCACGAGTGCGAGCAGCGCGCGCACCGCAGCTACCGCAGCTTCAGCTCGTACGGCGTGGTGGTCGAGACGCGGACGAAGCCTGCGCGTTCGAGAATCGGTCGCGAGAACTCCGTCGAGTCGGAGTTGATGTAGCGCTTCCCGAGCCGGAGGGCCGAGCGCGCACGCTCGGCGGTCAGGGCGCGGTAGATCCCGCGGCGGCGCCAGTCCGGCCGCGTCCCCCCGGCCCAGATGCCCGCGAACTCGGTTCCGGGCACCGGCGTCAGGCGGCCGGTGCAGACGATCTCCCCACCCGCCTCCGCGAACCAGAGCTCCACCCCCTCGCCGGAGTCGAGCGCGCTCAGAAGCTCTGCGATCCGGCTCTCGGAGACCGGGTTGCCGAACACCTCCGCCTGCAGTGCCGACATCGCCCGCACCTCTGCTTCCGTGGTCGCGCGGCGAAGCTCGACGCCGGCGGGCAGCGCCACGTCGACGGCGAGCAGGCGCGCCTCGCCGATCATGATCGACTCGGGCTCGTCCGGCTCGAAGCCGCGGGCGACGAGCGCGTCGTGCAGCTCCGGCGCCTCGTCATGTCCGCGCGTCTTCCATTCGACCGTTTCGACCGCGGGCGCGGCGCGGAAGTGCGCGACCGCCTCGTCGACGAAGGCGGCGGCCCGAGCCGCATCCTCGCCGCGGTAGGTGATGTAGCCGTCGGACCCGAACGTCGCGAGAAAGAGCGGCCCGATCCGCACGACCGACGACGCCGTCGTCAGCTCGGAGTCGCCGCGCAGCTGCTCGTCGTACGCCTGCAGGTAGTCGTGCACCCGCCCGATTCAACCTGGTTCCCGCCTGCGGCGGGAACCAGGTTGACGTCTTAGGCGGTCCATTCAAGACAGGAACCTGGTTGCGGGCTCCGCCCGCAACCAGGTTCCGTTCAACTGTCCTTCAGCTTGTCGCTGACCGCGTCCGCGGCGCCGCTCGCGGCGTCCTTCGCGTGGCCCACGGCGCCCTGCGCCTTGCCTTCGGCCTCGCGGTCCTTGTCGCCGGTCAGCTTGCCTTCGGCTTCCTTCAGCTTGCCTTCGGTCTTGTCATTCATCTGACCCCTCCTCTTCTGCTTCGTCGTTGTCGATGCGCTGCTGGGTGAGGTTGCGACCGGTTTCGTCGATCGCTTCCTCACCGTTTTCCGGTTCCTGATCGCTCATGGGGGTACCGTTTCCGATATGGAGCCGCGCGACACCTTCGGCCGGCCGCTTCGCGACCTGCGGATATCCGTCACCGACCGCTGCAACTTCCGCTGCGTCTACTGCATGCCGAAGGAGGTCTACGGCCTCGACCACCGCTTCCTCGAGCGGCGCGAGCTGCTCACGTTCGAGGAGATCGCGCGGCTCGCACGTGTGTTCGTCGAGCTCGGCGTGCGAAAGATCCGCATCACGGGCGGCGAGCCGCTCGTCCGGCGGGAGCTGGAGCGGCTGATCGCGTACCTCTCGGAGCTCGACGTCGATCTGACGCTGACGACGAACGGCTCGCTGCTGCCGCAGAAAGCGCATCTGCTCGCGCACGCCGGCCTGCGCCGGATCACCGTCAGCCTCGACTCGCTCGACGACGCGCAGTTCCGCGCGCTGAACGACGTGGACTTTCCGGTCGCGAAGGTGCTCGAGGGCATCCAGGCGGCGGCCGACGCCGGGCTGCCGGTGAAGGTCAACGCCGTGATCAAGCGCGGCGTCAACGAGGACCAGATCGTGCCGATGGCGCGGTTCTTCCGCGAGCAGGGCCACACGCTCCGCTTCATCGAGTACATGGACGTCGGCCACACGAACGGCTGGCGGCTGGACGACGTGGTGTCGGCGAGCGAGATCGTCGCGGCGCTCGATCGTGAGTTCGGCGTCGAGCCGATCGTGCCCGCCTACCGCGGCGAGGTCGCGCGCCGCTGGCGCTACCGCGACGGCCGCGGCGAGTTCGGCGTGATCGGGTCGGTCACCCAGCCGTTCTGCGGTGACTGCACTCGCAGCCGGCTCTCCGCCGAGGGCAAGCTCTTCACGTGCCTCTTCGCGACGCGCGGCTACGACCTGCGCGCGCTGCTGCGCGACGGCGCCTCCGACGACGAGCTCGAGACGAAGCTCTTCATGCTCTGGGGGAACCGTGCCGACCGCTACTCCGAGCTCCGCTCCAGCGCGACTGCGGGCCTGGAGAAGGTCGAGATGAGCTACATCGGCGGCTGACGTGGGCGCCGCCGACGCTGCGGCGGCGGTTGCACGCGCACACGGGCTCGCCTGCGAGGAGCCTGTCGTCCTGCGCAACGCCTGGCACGTGCTCGTCCATTTGCAGCCGTTGCCGCTCGTCGCCCGCGTGACGAGCGGGGCGCCGGGAGTCGCGCCCGACGACGTGCTGCGCGAGCTCGAGGTCGCCCGCCACCTGGTGCGCGCGGGCGCGCCCGTCGTCGAGCCGAGCGACCTGCTCGATCCCGGCCCGCACGAGCACGACGGGCACGTCCTCGTCTTCTGGAAGTACCTGACGCGGGAGGGCGAGCTCGACCCGGCGGCGGCCGGGCGCGGGCTGCGCACGATCCACGACGCGCTCGCCGACTACGACGGAGACCTGCCGGTCGCCGGCCGGGCAGGCGAGGTGGACGAGATGCTGGCTGCGTTCCCTCCGTCGCAGGACGCCGAGCTTCTGCGCGAGCTCGCAGCGCGCGAGCTGCCGGCCGGCCAGGCGCTCCACGGCGACGCACACCTCTTCAACTGCATTCCGACCGCGTCGGGGCCGGTCTGGCACGACCTCGAGACCGCCTGCCGCGGCCCGCGCGAGTACGACCTGGCCGCCCTCGCCTGGGAGGATCCCCGCGCTGAAACCGCCCTGGCGGCCTACGGCCCCTACGACCGCGACCTGCTCGAGGAGGCCCTGCCCGTCTACGCGGCCTGGATCGCAGCGTCGTTCATGGCCGCGGCCGCCCGCAGGCCCGAGACGGCAGAACGGCTCGAACGGCAGCTGCGCTTCCTGCGCCGGTACGCCTAAAGAGCGGGAAAACGCTCAAGCCCGGCCTCCGAAACGCCGTCTAGAATGGCACGGTGACGACCATGGTCGCAGTTGTCGGGCGGCGCTACTTGCCGCGCGGATGGGGAGATCTGGGGCGCCAGCTCCTGATCTGGTTCGGCTTCGCAGCCCTGTACCAGCTCGCCCGCGGCTTCGCCGACCGCAACCCGGCGAAGGCCTTCGCCAACGGCCGTCACGTCGTCCAGTTCGAGACGGACACCGTCCACCGGCTCTACGAGCTGACGTTCGAGCGGTTCGTCGACCAGCGGCACCTGCTCGAGACGGCGGTGTCGTGGACGTACTGGAACTCGGAGTTCACCGTCGTTGGCCTCGCCGTCCTGTGGGTCTACCTGCGCCGGCACGACGCCTTCGTCGGCTTCCGGAACTCGGTGCTGCTCGCGAACCTGATCGGCCTCGTCGGCTACGTCTTCGTGCCGATGGCGCCTCCGCGCATGCTCGGCGTCGGCTTCGTGAACCAGCACCGCGACGGGCTCGTCAGCCTGGCTGCCAACCCCTACGCCGCGATGCCGAGCCTGCACGCCGCCGACGCGCTGATCGTCAGCGTCGTCCTCGTCGGCGTCTGCCGCAACTGGTGGGCGAAGGCACTCTGGGTCGCCTGGCCGGCCTGGGTCTGGTTCTGCGTCATGGCGACCGGCAACCACTTCTGGCTCGATTGCGTCGCCGGCGTCTTCGTGGCCCTCGTCGCGATGACCGCGGTCTACAACGCGCGGCTTCGCCGCACGTTTGCCGTTCGTCGGGCGTAACCGACCGCCTGCCGACCCGAATCGGGGCGCCGCGAAGGCCCCTGGTACGGTCCGGGAAGTGAGCAGAGCCGCCGCGATCAAGCACGGCTACACGACGGGCGCCCGCGGGATCGCGTCCCGCTCGGTGACCGGTCTCACCCGCACACGCATCACCCCGAACGCCCTCACCACGAGCGGCGTCCTCCTGTGCGGGATCGCGTCCGTGCTCGTGCTCTTCGAAGGGCGAAACGAGATCCTCTTCTACTGGCTCGGCGCCGTCGTCTTCGTCGTGGGCTCGCTCCTCGACATTCTCGACGGCGCCCTGGCCCGCGCCGGCGGCAAGACCACGCCGTTCGGCGCCTTCCTGGATTCGACGACCGATCGCGTGAGCGAGGGCTTCATGCTCACCGCGATCGCCTGGGTGCTCGCGCGGCACCACCACCCCGCGTTCGTGGCCGTCGCGATGGCCGCGGTCGCGGGATCGTTCCTCGTCTCGTACACGCGCGCGAAGGCCGAGGTGCTCGGTCTCCGCGGCGACGTCGGGATCGGGTCGCGCGCCGAGCGCGTCGTCGTCATCACCGCGGGTCTCGTCCTCGCGCCGTGGGGCGTGCTGCCCTGGTCGCTCGTTCTCCTCGCCGCCACGGCGTGGATCACGGTCGGCCAGCGGGTCCTGCACGTCCGCAAGCAACTAGTGGAGGCAAATCATGAGTGAACAAAACGGCCAGGTGAGTGCCCGCCAGCAGGACAAGGTCCGCGTCGCGATCATCGGCGTCGGCAACTGCGCGAACTCCTTCATGCAGGGGCTCACCTACTACAAGGATGCGAACCCGGACGACTTCGTTCCCGGGCTGATGCACGTCGACCTCGGCGGCTACCACATCCACGACGTCGAGGTCGTTGCCGCGTTCGACGTCGTCAAGGGCAAGGTCGGCGTCGATCTCGCCGAGGCCATGTGGGCGCATCCGAACGACACGATCAAGTTCGCAGACGTCGCGCCGACCGGCGTGACTGTCTCGCGCGGCATGACGCTCGACGGCATCGGCAAGTACCTGTCGCAGGTCGTCGAGAAGGCCGACGGTCCGACCGACGACGTCGTCGGCATCCTCAAGGAGCGCAAGGTCGACGTCGTCGTCAACTACCTGCCGGTCGGCTCGGAGGATGCGACCAAGTGGTACGCGGAGCAGGTCATGGCCGCGGGCTGCGCGATGGTGAACTGCATGCCGGTGTTCATCGCGCGCGAGGACTACTGGGACAAGCGCTTCCGCGAGGCCGGCGTGCCGATCATCGGCGACGACATCAAGTCGCAGGTCGGCGCGACGATCACGCATCGCGTGCTCACCTCGCTTTTCCGCGAGCGCGGCGTGCACCTCGACAAGACGATGCAGCTGAACGTCGGCGGCAACTCGGACTTCCTCAACATGCTGGAGCGCGAGCGGCTCGAGTCGAAGAAGATCTCGAAGACGAACGCCGTCACGTCGATGCTCGACTACGACCTCGGCGCCAAGAACGTGCACGTCGGCCCGTCCGACTACGTGCCGTGGCTGACCGACCGCAAGTGGGCGTACATCCGCCTCGAGGGGTCGAGCTTCGGCGACGTGCCGCTGAACGTCGAGATGAAGCTCGAGGTGTGGGACTCGCCGAACTCGGCCGGCATCGTGATCGACGCTGTCCGCCTCGCGAAGCTCGCGCTGAACAACGGCATCTCCGGCTCGCTCGAGGGCCCGAGCTCGTACCTGATGAAGTCGCCGCCCCGGCAGATCCCGGACGACGACGCGTACGAGCTCGTCGAGGAGTTCATCGAGCGGAACCGCCGCTCGGTGACCGCCCCCGCTCCGGCAGAGGTCTAGAAACGAACGCGGGAACTTCGTTCGCCGCTTTGCGGCGAACGAAGTTTCCGGGGGTTCCTCGCTACGCTCCGGGCGATGCGCATCTGCCTGGTGACGCCGTTTGCGTGGTCGCAGCCGCACGACGTGAACGACCACGTCGCGGGGGTCGCCGGCGGTTTGCGGCGGCTCGGCCACGAGGTCACCGTCGTCGCCCCGTCGGCCCGCGCCGCCGACCTGCTCGCCGGCCGCCGCGCGCTTGCGCGCGGCGAACGCGCCGAGGTGGTGGCGGTCGGGCCGGCCGTGCCGGTCTCGCGGCGCTCCCAGCTCGGCGTCCCGGTCGGGGTGCAGGCGAACCTGCGCCAGGCGCTCGGGCTCGGCTTCGACGTCGTCCACGGCTTCGAGCCCGCACTGCCGTCGCTCTCGTACCTCGCGCTGCGCGACACGGACGCACTCGCCGTCGCGACCTTCGTCTCGCCGAACCGGCTCGGCTATCCACCCGCGCGCTCGGCGCGCGAGAAGCTCCTCGGTCGCATCGACGCGCTCGTCGCGCTCTCGGACGAGGTCCGAGCCGCCGCCGAGCAGCGCTTCCCCGGCGACTATCGCGTGCTCTCTCCGGGTGTCGACACCGAGCTGTTCACGCCGAAGAAGAAGCGCAAGACGATCGTCGTCGAGCTTCGCCCGAACGAGCGTGTCGTCGCGCGCACGGTGATGCTCGAGCTGCGCGGCCTGCCCGGATGGGAGCTCGTCCTCCTGCGCACGCGGCCCCTGATCGCGCGGCCCGCGATTCCGCGCGAGCTCGCGGGACGCGTGCGCATGCGCACCGCGCGCGACTCGCCCACCCGCGCGACGATCCTCGACGAGGCTGCGATCTTCGTGCCCGGAATCGAGGGGCTTCGCCGGGTGATCCTCGAGGCGAAGGCAGCCGGCTGCGCGATCGCGCGGCCGGCAGGCGTCGAGGAGCAGCCCGAGCTCGCAGCGGCCGCGGTTGCGCGGCTCGCGGAGGACGCCGGCCTGCGGGAGCGCGAGGGCGCCGCGGCGCGGGGCGAGGCGGAGAGCCAGACGTTCGACGACGTCGCCCGCGAGCTCGGATCGCTGTACGAGAGCCTCGGCACGCGCCGGCGGAAGCGCCGTGCCGCCGAACCGCTCGCCGACCGTCCGTGGATCGTCGCCGACCTGCACATGCACACCTCCTGGTCGCACGACTGCTCGATCGACGCCGGCGAGCTCGTCGATCACGCCGAGGCGGAAGGGCTGGGCGCGATCGCCGTCACCGACCACAACGTCTTCGGCGGAGCGCTCGAGGCCGTCGACTACGCACGCGACCACGACCTGATCGTCATCCCCGGTGAGGAGGTGAAGACCGACAACCAGGGCGAGGTGATCGGGCTCTTCCTGAAGAGCGAGATCCCGCGCGGGATGACGTTCGCCGAGACGGTCGCGGCGATCCGCGAGCAGGAGGGCATCGTCTACGTGCCCCACCCCTTCGACCGCCTGCACGCGATTCCCGACCCGCGAACGCTCCACCGGCACCTGGCGGAGATCGACGTCCTCGAGGTCTACAACGCGCGGCTGCTCTTCGAGGGCTTCAACGACGAGGCCCTGCGGTTCGCCCGGAAGTACGACCTGATCATGGGCGCCGGCTCCGACGCGCACGTGCTCCAGGGGGTCGGGACGGGCGCCGTCCGCATGCGGGCGTTCGGCGATCCGGAGGAGTTCCTGCTGTCGCTGCGGACGGCCGAAATCCTGCGCCGGCCCAAGTCTCTGGCCTACCTGCAGTCGCTGAAGTGGGTGGCGCAGGTGAAGGAAAAGGTCCGCTAGGAGAAGGTCCGCGGGTCCCGAAAGGTCCCCGTGCCACGTGGCCTCCACCGTGACAACAGACGAGATCTACGAGCGCTATCTCCGCAAGGCGATCACCGAGATCAATCGGCTCTCGCACGAGATCGCGCAGGCCGCGGACGGCGCCCCGACCGCGCTTCCGACCGGCCATCCGCTGGCAAGCGTCTTCCTGCTCAAGTACGGCCCGCAGGCGCAGGAGCTCCAGGAAGGCGTCGCGTTCCACGGCCGCGCCGGCCAGGCGTTGATCAAGTCGCTGCAGCGGCTCCACGTCGATCCGATGGAGGTCTACGGCACGAACTGCGTGAAGTTCGCGGGTTGCGACCTCGCGCTCGCCGCCGAGTGGCTGCGCCGTGAGGTCCGCATCGTCGAGCCGAAGCTGCTCGTCGTGATGGGCGAGGACGCGCTCGAGTTCCTGAACGGCATCGGCTTCCCGCTCTCGTCGCCGGTCGGCGCGGAGCGCGGCGAGCTCCAGCGGTTCACGCCTTCGGTCGAGGCACTCGTCGTGCCGGACATCGACGAGTCGCTCGACGAGGCGCCGGCGAAGACCGCCTTCTGGAACGCGTTCAAGGCGGTGGGCCCGTGGTGGGCAGAGCTTCCGCCGTACTGAGCGCGCGCGCCGGCGTCGGCATCGCGCTCCTCGCCGTCCTGCTCGTCTACTACTGGACGCACCGCTACTGGTGGGACGCAAGCACGTGGTGGCAGGTTGCGTGGATCGCGCTCGTGCTCATACCGGCGGTGCTCGCGCTCGTCTTGATCGCACTGCCGCTGCGCGACGCACGCGGTCTGCTTCCGGTCGGGGCGTCGTTCGTGCTGCTCGCGGTGGTGTTCACAGTCGCCGGGCTCGCGACGCCCGCGAACTTCGCGCGGCTCGCGGCGACCGCGCTGCTCGGCTGGTGGTTCCTCGGCTACTTCGAGGAGGTGTCGTGGGTCGTGCTCGTCGCCTGCATCATCCCGTGGGTCGACGCGTACTCCGTCTGGCGCGGCCCGACGAAGGAGATCGTCAACCACCACGAGCACGTGTTCGACGTCCTTTCGTTCGCGTTCCCGGTGCCGGGCGAGAACAACGCCGCGAACCTCGGCGTCCCGGACCTGCTGTTCTTCTCGCTGTTCCTCGCTGCGGCGGCCCGCTTCGGCCTGCGCGTCTACTGGACGTGGCTCTGCCTCGTCGCCGCCCTCGGCGGCACGATCGCGCTCACCGTGTGGCTGAACCTGAACGGCCTGCCGGCGCTACCCGGGATCGCGATCGGCTTCCTCGTCCCGAACGCGGATCTGCTCTACCGCCAGCTGCGTGCCACGCGCAAACCGCGGTCAGACCCCGCCGGCGTCTGACCTCCTCGCGCGCCCCGCCGCGGACGCCAAACGACGTTACGAGAGTCAGACGAACGATCCACAGCGGCCTGGAAACCGCTCACCCAAGCCAAACCCGCATCGGCCTTCCGAGACAGGGCACGTCGCCAAACGAAGGGTTTAGCGCTCGAGGAGCGCCACGCACTCGACGTGCGGGGTGTGCGGGAACATGTCGACCGGGCGCGCGCGGACGAGTGAGTAGCCGTAGTCGTCCGACAGGCGCTTCAGGTCGCCGGCGAGCGTCGTCGGGTTGCAGCTGACGTAGACGACCCGCGGGGCGCCGATCTCGCCGAGGCGCTTCAGGGCCTTGCCCGCGAGGCCCGCGCGCGGCGGGTCGACGACGACCACCTGCGGATCGCCCGCGCGCTGCTGCAGCTCGCGCAGCACCTCGCCGACGTTGCCCGCATAGAACGCGGTGTTGCCGATGCCGTTCAGCTCCTGGTTCTCGATCGCGCACGCGACCGACTCTTCCGAGATCTCGATCCCCCACACGGTCAGCGCGTTCGCCGCCATCGAGAGGCCGATCGTGCCGATGCCGCAGTACAGGTCGTACACCGTCTCGTTGCCCGACAGCTGCGCGAACTCGCGCGCGATCGCGTACAGCTCCGCGGCCATCTCCGTGTTCGTCTGCAGGAACGCGTTCGGACGCACGCGGAAGCGGAGATCGCCGATCTCCTCCTCGATCGCGTCCTCGCCCCAGAGCAACTCCGTCGGCAGGTTCGTCACCTCCGCGACACCGCGGTTCACCGACCAGTGGATCGAGCGCACCTCGGGGAACTCGGTCAGCACCTCGATCAGGCGCTCGCGGTCGAATCGCTCCCCACGCGAAGTGACGAGCTGCACGAGCGCCTTTCCCGTGTTGCGTCCCTCGCGGACGACGAGATGGCGGAGGTAGCCCTCGTGCGTCTCCTGGTCGTAGGCCGGCAGCTTCTCCTCGCGCGCCCACTCGCGGATGCGGTTGCGAATCGCGTTGCCGAGATCCGACGTGAGCCAGCACTTCTCGAGCTCGAGCACCTCGTCCCACCGCCCCGCCTTGTGCAGGCCGAGCGTCGGGCCGTCCTCGAGCTGCGCGAACGAGTACTCCATCTTGTTGCGGTAGCCGAACTGCGAGCGCGCCGGCAGAATCGGCTCGAGCGGCGGCGCCGCAAGACCCGCGAGCCGCTGGAACGAGTCGGCAACCCACTGCTCCTTCGCCGCCACCTGCGCGTCGTAGGCGAGATCCTGGAAGCGGCAGCCGCCGCACGCCGGATAGTGCGCGCACGGCGCCTCGACCCGCTGCGGCCCGGCGACCACGACCTCGGTGGCGAGCGCCTCGGCGTGACGGCGCTGCACCTTCGTCACGCGCGCACGCACCGTGTCGCCCGGCAGCCCGCGCCGCACGAAGACGACGAAGCCGTCGAGCCG
>Ga0070741_10002476_pt1 | contig 49364 bp, 45 predicted proteins | sample Coa_R1_4_FD_66440 | JGI IMG/M metagenome (GOLD analysis project Ga0070741, IMG submission 66440) | Surface soil microbial communities from Centralia Pennsylvania, which are recovering from an underground coalmine fire - Coalmine... | ecosystem: Environmental > Terrestrial > Soil > Unclassified ... | reverse complement strand
CATGGAGCACATCGAGGAAGCCGGCGTGCATTCGGGCGACTCGGCGTGCTCGCTGCCGGCGCACTCGCTGCCGGAGAAGACGCTCAACGAGATCCGCGATCAGGTCGACAAGCTCGCGCGCGCGCTGAAGGTCGTCGGCTTGATGAACACGCAGTTCGCCGTGCAGCGCGGCAAGGTGTATCTGCTCGAAGTCAATCCGCGCGCGTCGCGCACGTCGCCGTTCGTCTCGAAGGCGACGGGACGTCCGCTCGCGAAAATTGCGGCGCGCTGCATGGTCGGTCAGTCGCTCGAATCGCAGAAGGTGACGAGCGAGATCCTGCCGAAATATTTCTCGGTGAAGGAATCGGTCTTCCCGTTCGGCAAGTTTCCGGGCGTCGATCCGCTGCTCGGACCCGAGATGCGCTCGACCGGCGAGGTGATGGGTGTCGGCAGCCATTTCGGCGAGGCCTTTGCGAAAGCGCTTGCGGGCGCCGGCATGAGCGTGCCTTCGAACGGAGCGGCGTTCATCTCCGTGCGCGACGTCGACAAGCAGAAAGCGATCGACCTGGCGCGCGTGCTCACCGGCAAGGGCTTCAAGGTCTATGCGACGCACGGCACCAGCGCCGCGATCCGCGCCGCCGGCATCGCGTGCGAAGGCATCAACAAAGTCAAGGAAGGCCGCCCGCACTGCGTCGACCTGATCAAGAACGGCGAGGTGCACTTCATCGCCAACACGACCGACGGCAAGAAGTCGATCGAGGAATCGCGCTCGATCCGCGCGTCGGCGATCCAGCAGAAGGTCTGCTATTTCACGACGATCGCCGGCGCGCTCGCGGCGGCGGTCGCAATGGACCATCTCGACAAGGTCGGCGTCAACCGGCTGCAGGACCTCCATCGCGGCTTGTAGGCGCGGGCTGGTAGAATAAGCGCGCGGGTCCCGAAGAAAAGTCCGGCAGGACGCCGGCAATCCATTCCGATCGACTTCATCACGAGCCGAAAACCGTGAGCAAGATTCCTTTGACCCAGCGCGGCGCCGACAAGCTGCGCGAAGAGCTGAAGTACCGCAAGGGCGAGCTGCGCCAGCAGATCATCAAGGCGATCGACGAAGCGCGCTCGCACGGCGATCTGCGCGAGAACGCGGAGTATCACGCCGCGCGCGAGCAGCATGGCTTCAACGAGGGCCGCATCGCGGAGATCGAGGGCAAGCTCGCCACCGCGCAGGTGATCGACGTGTCCAAGCTCGCCAAGAACGGCAAGGTCGTGTTCGGCACGACCGTCGAGCTCGCCGACATCGAGAGCGACGAGAAGCTGCGCTACCAGATCGTCGGCGAGGACGAAGCCGATTCCAAGAGCGGATTGATCTCGATCAATTCGCCGATCGCACGCGCGCTCATCGGCAAGTCGGAGGGCGACGTCGTCGGCGTGAAAGTGCCCGGCGGCGAGCGCGAGCTCGAGATCGTCAAGGTGCAGTACGTCTAAGCGGACGCCGAGCTCCAAGCGCTGGCTCGCGGAGCACGAGAACGATCACTACGTCCACGAGGCGCGTCGCCTCGGCTATCGCTCGCGCGCCGTGTTCAAGCTGAAGGAGCTGGCCGAGCGCGACCGTTTGCTCAAGCCCGGCATCACCGTGGTGGATCTCGGCGCGGCGCCCGGCGGCTGGAGCCAGCTCGCGCGGCCGCTGCTCGGTCCCAAGGGGCGCCTGATCGCGCTCGACATCCTGCCCATGGAGCCGGTGCCGGAAGTGGATTTCATCGAAGGTGACTTCCGCGAAGAAACCGTCTTGCGGGCTCTGGAATCAAAGTTGCAGGGATCCCGCTCGGTGGACCTTGTAATGTCGGACATGGCCCCCAACATCTCCGGGGTGGACACGGCCGATCAGGTCGCGTCGATGCACCTGGCCGAGCTCGCGCTGGAATTTGCACGGACGCAGCTCAAGTCCGGCGGCGCCTTCGTCGTGAAGCTGTTCCAGGGCGAGGGCTTCGAAAGCTTCGTGAAGGACGTGCGCAAGCTGTTCGAAACGGTGCAGCTGCGCAAGCCGAAAGCGTCAAGGCCGCGCAGCCGTGAGATTTATCTGGTAGCGCGCAACTTCCGCGTGGTGTAGTGTTCAAAATCGTTGTGAAAGCTCAAGCTTTCGAGGGATGACCCGTTGAACGACCTGGCCAAGAATCTACTGTTATGGGTGGTCATCCTCGTCGTCCTGATGAGCGTTTTCCAGAGCTTTTCGGGCCGCAGCCAGGCGCAATCGCAGCTCGAATATTCCGAGTTCCTCAATCAGGTCAAGAGCGGCAACGTCTCCGAGGTCAAGATCGAGGGGCAGCAGATCCGTGGCGAGCTGAAAGGCGGCACCCACTTCTCGACGATCAGCCCCGAGACCGACAACCGGGCGATGATCGGCACGCTGATCGACCACAACGTCAAGTTCGACGGCGAGCTGCCAAAGGAAACGCCCTGGCCGCTGCAGCTCCTGTTCAATGCATTCCCGATCCTGCTGCTGATCGCAGTCTGGGTCTACTTCATGCGGCAGATGCAGGGCGGCGCCGGCGGTCGCGGCGCGATGAGCTTCGGCAAGTCGCGCGCGAGGATGCTCAGCGCGGACCAGGTCAAGGTCACCTTCAATGACGTCGCCGGCGTCGAAGAGGCCAAGCAGGAGGTCGCGGAGCTGGTCGACTTCCTGAAGGATCCGGGCAAGTTCCAGAAGCTCGGCGGCAAGATCCCGCGCGGCGTGCTGATGGTCGGCTCGCCGGGCACCGGCAAGACGCTGCTCGCGAAGGCCATCGCCGGCGAGGCGGGCGTGCCGTTCTTCACCATCTCCGGCTCCGACTTCGTCGAGATGTTCGTCGGCGTCGGCGCCTCGCGCGTGCGCGACATGTTCGAGCAGGCGAAGAAGCACGCGCCGTGCATCATCTTCATCGACGAGATCGACGCGGTCGGCCGCCATCGCGGCGCGGGCCTCGGCGGCGGTCACGACGAGCGCGAGCAGACGCTGAACCAGCTGCTCGTCGAGATGGACGGCTTCGAAGGCAACGAAGGCGTGATCGTCATTGCCGCGACCAACCGTCCCGACGTCCTCGATCCCGCGCTGCTGCGTCCGGGCCGCTTCGATCGCCAGGTCGTGGTGCCGCTGCCCGACGTGCGCGGCCGCGAGCAGATCCTGAAAGTGCACATGCGCGCGCTGCCGCTGGCGGACAACGTCCGCGGCGACGTCATCGCGCGTGCGACGCCCGGGTTCTCCGGCGCCGATCTCGCCAATCTCGTCAACGAAGCGGCGCTGTTCGCCGCGCGAGCCAACAAGCGTCTCGTGGATCACGAGGACTTCGAGCGCGCGAAAGACAAGATCATGATGGGCACCGAGCGGCGCTCGATGGTCATGTCGGAAGACGAGAAGCGTCTCACCGCGTACCACGAAGCCGGTCACGCGATCGTCGGCCTCTCGGTGCCGGAGCACGATCCGGTCTACAAGGTGACGATCATCCCGCGCGGCCGCGCGCTCGGCGTGACGATGTTCCTGCCGGAAGAGGATCGCTACAGCTACACCAAGCAGCGCCTCAATTCGCAGATCTGCTCGCTGTTCGGCGGCCGCATCGCCGAAGAGACGGTGTTCGGTCCGGATCGCGTCACCACCGGCGCCTCGAACGACATCGAGCGCGCGACCGAGATCGCCCGCAACATGGTCACCAAGTGGGGCTTGTCCGAGAAGCTCGGGCCGCTGTCGTACTCCGAGGACAACGGCGAGGTGTTCCTCGGCAAGAGCGTGACGCAGACCAAGCACGTCTCCGACGACACGGCGCACGCGATCGATCGCGAGATTCGCGAGATCATCGATCGCAACTACCAGCGCTCGAAGAAAATCATCGAAGAGAAGCTCGACATCCTGCATGCGATGTCCGAAGCGCTGATGCGCTACGAGACCATCGACAGCGGCCAGCTCGGCCGCCTGATGCGCGGCGAGCCGCCGGGTGAGCCGGGCAGCTGGAGCGACTCCGGCAAGCCGTCCGGTCCCGGCGCGGTGATCGCGCCGCGGCCTTCGCCGGGCGGCATCGGCGTGCCCAAGCCCGCGGCGCAGCCGTAAGGCTTGCAGCTCAAGCTCAAGACCCGAACGCTCGATCTCTCCGCGCCCATCGTGATGGGCGTGCTCAACGTCACGCCCGATTCCTTCTCCGACGGTGGTGACCACTCGGATGAGCGCTCCGCGATCGCGCGCGCGCGACGCATGCGCGACGAAGGCGCCGCGATCATCGACATCGGCGGCGAGTCGACGCGTCCGGGCGCGCGCCCGGTACCCGAGCAGGAAGAGCTCGACCGCGTGATCCCGGTGATCGAAGCGTTGCGCGGCGAGTGTGCGATCTCGATCGACACGATGAAGCCGGCCGTGATGCGCGCCGCCTGCGCTGCCGGTGCCGAGATGATCAACGACGTCACCGCGCTGCGCTCGCCCGAGGCGATCGACGTCGCGCGCGAAACGGGCGCGGCGGTCTGCCTCATGCACATGCAAGGCGAGCCGCGCACGATGCAGCACAATCCGCGCTATCAGGACGTCGTTCTCGAAGTGCGCGACTTCCTGATCGGCCGCGCGCAGGTTTGTGCGCAGGCCGGCATCCCGCGCGCGCGGATTGCGATCGACCCGGGGTTCGGCTTCGGCAAGACGCTCGAGCACAACCTCGAGCTGCTCGCCAATCTCAATCAGCTCGTCGAGGCCGGCTACGCGGTCGCGGTCGGCCTGTCCCGGAAGTCCATGTTCAAGGCGCTCCTGGGGCGTGAGGTCGACGACCGCTTGCCAGCCAGTCTCGCGGCCGCCACCATTGCGGTCCTCAAGGGCGCCGCGATCGTGCGCGCCCACGATGTGGCGGCGACCGTGGATGCGATCCGAGTCGCGCACGAGGCGAGGGCGAGAGCTTAAGTGAGCCGCAAATATTTCGGTACCGATGGAGTCCGCGGCCGCGTCGGCGATGCGCCGATGACGCCCGACTTCGCGCTGAAGCTCGGCTGGGCGGCCGGCAAGGTGCTCGGCAAGCAGCCCGGCGCGCGCGTGCTGATCGGCAAGGACACGCGGCGATCGGGCTACATGTTCGAGTCGGCGCTCGAAGCGGGATTCGCCGCCGCGGGCGTCGAGGCCGATCTGCTCGGTCCGTTGCCGACGCCAGGGGTGGCGTATCTGACTCGCGCGCTGCGCGCGCAGGCGGGCGTGGTGATCTCCGCCTCGCACAATCCGCATCACGACAATGGCGTGAAGTTCTTCGCGGCGGACGGCACCAAGCTGTCGGACGACGTCGAGCTCGAGATCGAGCAGATGCTCGAGCAGCCGATGCAATGCGTGGCGCCGGAGCAGCTCGGCCGCGCGCGGCGCATCGACGACGCGCAGGGCCGCTACATCGAGTTCTGCAAGAGCTCGGTGCCGGCGGCGCAGACGCTGACCGGCCTCAAGATCGTCATCGATTGCGCGAACGGCGCGGCCTACAAGACGGCGCCCGCCGTGCTGACCGAGCTCGGCGCCGAAGTCACCGTGATCGGCAATCAGCCCGACGGGCTCAACATCAATCGCGACGTCGGCTCCACCCATCTCGAGCAGCTGAAGATCGCGGTGCGCCAGCACGCGGCCGACGTCGGCATTGCGCTCGACGGCGACGCCGATCGCTGCCTGATGGTCGACGCGAGCGGCGCCGAGATCGACGGCGATCAGATCCTGTTCATCATCGCGCGGCAGCGTTTGCAGGCGGGCGTGCTCAAGGGGCCGGTGGTCGGCACGCTCATGTCGAACCTCGGCCTCGAGGTCGCGCTGAAGAAGCTCGGGCTGGATTTCAAGCGCGCGCAGGTCGGCGACCGCTATGTGCTGGAGATGCTGCGCGCGAGCGGCGGCATGCTCGGCGGCGAGACCTCGGGACACACGATCTGTCTCGATCGCTGCGCGACCGGCGACGGCACCATCACCGCGCTGCAGGTCCTGTCGACGATGGTGGGCGATCGCAAGCCGCTCGCCGATCTCGCGCGCGGCATCGTCAAATTCCCGCAGGTGCTGATCAACGTGAAGATCAATGGGCGGGCCAAGCCGCTGCTCGATCAGCCGACCGTGCAAACGGAGGTCACCGCGGTGGAGCGCGAGCTCGGCTCGCGCGGCCGCGTGCTGCTGCGCGCGTCGGGCACCGAGCCGCTGATCCGGGTGATGGTCGAGGCGGATGACGATCAGCTGACGCGACGCATGGCCGAGCGCATCGCCGACAAGGTCCGCGCGCTCGCCGCATAACACAAGGAGAACAACGTGCGCGGTTACTTCGTCGCAGGCAACTGGAAGATGAACGGCTCGCATTCCGCGAACGCGGCGCTGATCGACGGCATCCGCAAGGGTCTCGATCGCTGCCGCGACGTCGACATCGCCGTGTGCCCGCCGGCCGCCTATCTCGAATCGGTCGGCGCGGCGATCAGGGGAAGTCCGATCGCGCTCGGCGGCCAGAACGTCTGCGATCAGGACAAGCCCGGCGCGTTCACCGGCGAGATCCACGGATCGATGCTCGCGGACGTCGGCTGCAAGTTCGCGATCGTCGGCCATTCGGAGCGTCGCGCGCTCTACGGCGAGGACGATCAGCGCGTGGCGCGCAAGTTCAAGGCGGCGCAAGCGAGCGGGCTCGTGCCGATCCTGTGCGTCGGCGAGACGCTCGAGCAGCGCGAATCGGATCAGACCGAGGCGGTGCTGAAGCGACAGCTGGATGCAGTGCTCGACCTGTGCGGCATCGCGTCGTTCACCAGGGCGGTGATCGCCTACGAGCCGGTCTGGGCGATCGGAACGGGGCGCACGGCGTCGCCTCAGCAGGCCCAGGAAGCACATGCGTTTTTGCGTAGCATGCTCGCGGACAGGGATGCTAGAATCGCCGCCCCCACGCGCATCCTGTACGGCGGAAGCGTGAAGGGCGACAACGCGAAAGAGCTGTTTGCCTGCGCGGACGTCGACGGCGGCCTGATCGGTGGCGCGTCGCTGAAAGCCGAGGAATTCCTGACGATCTGCGCGGCCGCACAAGCGCAGATCAAGTAACTGGCTGGAGATTTATGCTGCATACGGTATTGGTGGTGGTGCAGGTCGTGGTCGCGGTCGCGGTGATCGGCCTCATCCTGCTCCAGCAGGGCAAGGGCGCCGACGCCGGCGCGGCCTTCGGCAGCGGTGCCTCGGGCACCGTGTTCGGCTCGCGTGGCGCGGCCAACTTCCTTTCGCGCGCGACCGCCGTGCTCGCGACGATCTTCTTCCTCGTCAGCCTCACGCTCGCTTACCTGCTGAACGGTCGCGGCGCCGCGACCGGCAGCGTGATCGAGCAGCAGCTCGGCACGAAGCAGCCGCCGGCGCAGTCCGTCCAGGTGCCGGTCGCGCCTGCGGTTCCGGAAGCCGCGACGCCGGCAACGCCGCCGGCCGAGCAGAATCCGCAGGAGCCGCAGAAGCCCGCGGTTCCGCAGTAGCAGAAGTTTTCTTGGCGCTTGCCCACGTGGCGGAATTGGTAGACGCACTACCTTGAGGTGGTAGCGGTTAACACCGTGGGAGTTCGAGTCTCTCCGTGGGCACCAAAAAGATAAAGCCGGCGAAAGCCGGTTTTATCGTTTTTGGGGCACGGCGCGGATGGCGGAAACCCGTCAGACTTTCGCCTGTCAGCTTTGAAGGACCGAGCGAGTGCCCTCCATGACGAGCTTGAAGCGTGAAGCCTGCCTGATCGGCGGGGAATGGGTCGCCAACGATCGCTGGATCGACGTGGACGACCCGGCGACCGGCGCCGTGATCGGTCGCGTGCCGCGCATGGGACGCCCCGAGACCGATCGCGCGATCGCCGCCGCGCAGCAGGCGATGGGCCCCTGGTCGAAGCTCACCGCCAAGGAGCGCAGCAAAGTGCTGCGCAAGTTCTTCGACCTCATGATGGCGCGGCAGGACGAGCTTGCTGCGATCCTGACCCAGGAGCAGGGCAAGCCCCTCGCGGAGGCCAAAGGCGAGATCGCCTACGCCGCCGGATTCATCGAGTGGTTCGCCGAAGAAGCCAAGCGCGTCTACGGCGACGTCATCCCGAGCCACGCGGCGGACAAGCGCATCGTGGTGCTGAAGCAGCCGATCGGCGTCGTTGCGGCGATCACGCCGTGGAATTTCCCCGCGGCGATGATCACGCGCAAGATCGGCCCGGCGCTCGCCGCCGGATGCGCCGTCGTCGTGAAGCCGGCGACGCAAACGCCGTTCACGGCGCTTGCGCTCGGCGTGCTGGCGCTCGAAGCCGGACTGCCGGCGGGCTTGCTCAACATCGTGACCGGGAGCGCGAGCGAGATCGGCGAAGCTCTCACCACGAGCGAAACGGTGCGCAAGCTCTCGTTCACCGGGTCGACGGAGATCGGCGCCAAGCTCTACGCGCAATGCGCGCCGACGATCAAGAAGCTGTCGCTCGAGCTCGGCGGCAATGCGCCGTTCATCGTGTTCGATGACGCCGATCTCGACGCCGCCGTCGCCGGCGCGATCCAATCGAAGTTCCGCAACGCCGGACAGACTTGCGTCTGCGCGAATCGCATCTATGCGCAGGCCGGCATCTATGACGCCTTCGTCGCCAAGCTGACGGCCGCGACGCAGAAGCTCAAGGTCGGCGCCGGCAACGAGGCGGGCACTGACATTGGTCCGTTGATCGACGACAAGGCCGTCGCGAAAGTGAAGGAGCACATCGCCGACGCGACGAGCAAGGGCGCGAAGGTGATCACCGGCGGAGCGCCGCATGCGCGTGGCGGGCGCTTCTTCACACCGACCGTCCTCGCCGACACCACGCGCGACATGCTGATCGCGAGGGAAGAGACGTTCGGGCCCGTCGCGCCGGTTTTCCGTTTCCGCGACGAGGACGACGCGATCGCCCAGGCCAACGCGACGCCGTTCGGGCTCGCCGCCTATTTCTACGCGCGCGACCTCGGCCGCGTCTGGCGCGTCGCGGAGCGGATCGAATCCGGGATCGTCGGCGTGAATACCGGACTCATCTCGACGGAGGTCGCGCCATTCGGCGGCGTGAAGTCTTCCGGTCTCGGGCGAGAGGGCTCCAAGTACGGCATCGACGATTACCTGGAGATCAAGTATCTCTGCCTGGGCATCTGAAGCCATGCGCAATTCAGCAGCGCTCCTGTTTGCGCTGTCATCGGCATGGGCGCCTGCAGCGGACGAGCCGTGGCGTCTGGAGAAGGATCGGGATGGCGTGCAGATGTACACGCGGCCCGTCGAGCACTGGAGCATTCGCGAGATCCGCGGCGTGACCCGTGTGGACGCGCCGCTGTCCAGCGTCGTCGCGGTGCTCATCGACACGGATGGGAATCGCGCGCTGAGCGACGTCATCATCGAGCAGAAGGTCCTGCAGCGCGACGACGACGAGCATTATCGCTTCTACACCTTGATGGACTTGCCGTGGCCGGTCAGCGATCGCTATGCGGTCTACGATCGCCGCGTCGCGCAGGATGAGCGCACCTTCGCAGTCACGATCACCGACGTGGCGCTCGAGGGCGATCAGGATGTCGAGCCGCCAAAGGGCGCGGTGCGGATGGTCAAGTCGAGGCAGACCTGCACGCTCACGCCGCAGTCGGGCGGCGTCGCGGTCGAGCTCCGCGTGCTCGCCGATCCGAACGGGCCGATTCCCGCAGCCATCATCAACGCGATGTCGGTGGGAACGCCATACAAGACGCTTCTCAAGCTGAAGGAGATGGTTCGCGAGCCGCGCTATGCCGACGCGAAAGTGTCTTTCCTCCGCGATCCGCCCCGATAAGGGCGTTGCAGCCAGACAAAATCGTCTCACCCGCAAGTTGCGCACTCATCGTAGTGTACCGACCCCGATCCCTGCGCCCAACGCCATGAGCCAGTTGCTCACTCGCATCACGCTCGAGCCGCCGTACTTGTTGTTCCTCGGGGAGGTGACCGAAGCCGGCTACGCCAAGACTGCGCTCGGCATTGCGGACTGGCGACCTGAGCGCTGCGCCGGTCAGATGAGCCTGCCGGGCTGCAAGGTCGCGACCGGATTGCGCGAGATGAACGTGCAAGAGGCCGTCGGCGCTGGTGTTCGCACTGCGATCATCGGTGTCGCGCCGGTCGGCGGTCGGTTGCCGCCGGCGTGGATCGCGCCGTTGTCGGCGCTCGCGCGTGCCGGCATTGACGTCGCTGCCGGACTGCACTCGAAGCTGCGCGACATCCCTGAGCTCGTCGCAGCCGCCGCAGAAGGTCGCGCGAAGCTCATCGACGTCCGCGATCCTCCGCCGAACCTGCCGTGTGGAACCGGACGCAAGCGCCGCGGCCTGCGTGTGCTCACCGTCGGCACCGATTGCGCGCTCGGGAAAAAGTACACGGCGCTCGCGCTGCATCGCGAGCTGTCGACGCGCGGCGTCAAGGCGACGTTCCGCGCAACCGGTCAGACCGGCATCATGATCGCCGGCGAAGGGATCCCGATCGACGCGGTCGTCGCCGATTTCGTCGCGGGTGCTGCCGAAGTTCTCTCACCCGAGAACGACGCCGATCACTGGGACGTCATCGAAGGACAGGGATCGCTGTTCCATCCCGCCTACGCGAGCGTCACGCTCGGATTGCTGCATGGCTCGCAGCCCGACGCGTTCGTCGTCTGCCACGAAGCCACGCGGGAATACGTGCAGGGCTGGGAAGGCGAGTATCGTCTGCCATCCATTCCGGCGCTCATCGAGCGGACGATCCTGCTGGGTCAAATGACCAATCCGAAAATCCGCTGCGTCGGGATCAGTCTCAACACTTCGCGCCTTCCGGAGCGCGAGCGGGCGTCGGCGTGTCAGCGCCTGAGCGACGAGCTGGGCCTGCCGTGCAGCGATCCGGTCGCCATGGGAATGCGCGGAATCGCCGATCGCCTGCTTGAAAACCGCTGATTCAGCCCGAAATTCACGCCTGTCGCGGCGCTTCGAGCCTTGCCTGACCGGGTTCAGGTCACTAGAATGCGCGACTCACCGGTGCGGGGTGGAGCAGTCTGGCAGCTCGTCGGGCTCATAACCCGAAGGTCGTAGGTTCGAATCCTACCCCCGCTACCAAGCTTTGAAGCGGTAGAGAAAAGAACAATCTGGTGTCGTAAAACCAGGCCCCGCGAGGGCCTTTTTTGTTCTTTAGGCGGTCGAAACATTACGGAATGCTGGATACGAAGCTGACACAGTTGCTGGAACCGGTGGTCGAGAGCCTCGGCTACGAGCTGGTGCTGCTCGAATACGTGCCGCAGCGCGGCGGCGCGCTCGTGCGCCTGTACATCGACTCGCTGGGCGGCATCACGCTCGCCGATTGCGAGCGCGTGAGCCGCGAAGTCTCGGCGACGCTCGACGTCAACGACCCGATCCCTCAGAACTACCGCCTCGAAGTGTCCTCGCCCGGCATGGATCGACCCCTCGTGAAGCCCGAGCATTTCGAGCGCTTCGTCGGCCATGACGTGTCGATCCGGCTCGCGACGCCGCGCGACGGCCGCCGGAAATTCTCGGGCCGGTTGTCGGGCTACGCGAACCGGGCGGTCTCGGTGCAGGCCGAGGACGGCAAGTTCGACTTCGCGCTCGACGAGATCGAGCGCGCGCACCTGATTCCCGATGTCAACGAATTGAAGCCGGAAAAACGACGATGAGCACGAACAGCAAGCTGATTTTGCAGATGGTGGAAGTCGTCTCCAACGAGAAGGCCGTCGACAAGGAGATCATCTTCCAGGCGCTGGAAGCCGCGCTCGCGTCGGCAACCAAGAAGCGCTACGGCAACGACGAGATGGACGCGCGCGTCGCCATCGACCGCACGAGCGGCGAGTACGAGACCTGGCGCCGCTGGCTGGTGATGGACGACGAGGACGAGAACTTCGAGTCGCCCGAGCGCCACATCCTGTTCACGCCGGCCCAGGACAAGAAGCCCGGCTCCGCGATCGGCGAGTACATCGAGGAGCGTCTCGAGAACGTCGAGTTCGGCCGCATCTCCGCGCAGACCGCCAAGCAGGTCATCGTGCAGAAAGTGCGCGAGGCCGAGCGTGCGCAGGTCGTCGAGGCCTACAAAGGTCGCGTCGGCGAATTGCTGACCGGCCTCGTGAAGCGCCTCGAGCGCGGCGCGGTCGTGGTCGATCTGGGCGGCAGCGCGGAAGCGCTGGTTCCGCGCGAGCACGTCATCCCGCGCGAGCCGCTGCGCCCGGGCGATCGCGTCCGCGGATATCTCTACGAAGTCCGCGCCGAAGTGCGCGGACCGCAGCTGTTCATGTCGCGCACGATGCCGCAGTACCTGCTCGAGCTGTTCAAGCTCGAAGTGCCGGAGATCGCGCAGGGCCTCATCGAATTGAAGGGCGCCGCCCGCGATCCGGGCCTGCGCGCCAAGGTCGCCGTGAAGGCGAAGGACAAGCGCATCGATCCGGTCGGCGCGTGCGTCGGCATGCGCGGATCGCGCGTGCAGAGCGTGTCGAACGAGCTGGCCGGCGAGCGCATCGACATCGTGCCGTGGGACGAGAACCCCGCGCAGTTCGTGATCAACGCCATGGCGCCGGCGGAAGTCGAGTCGATCGTCGTCGACGAGGAAGCGCATGCGATGTCGATCGCGGTCGCCGAGGACAAGCTCGCGCAGGCGATCGGCCGCGGCGGCCAGAACGTTCGGCTCGCGTCCGAGCTCACCGGCTGGGTGCTCAACGTGATGACGGCCGCCGAAGCGCAGGCGAAGACCGATTCGGAGAACCAGTCGATCAAGCAGAACTTCATGGAAGCGCTCGGCGTCGACGAGGAAGTCGCGTCGATCCTCGTGCAGGAGGGCTTCACTACGCTCGAAGAGATCGCCTACGTCCCCGAGAAGGAGCTCATCGAGATCGAGGAGTTCGACGAGGACATCGTCAACGAGCTGCGTTCGCGTGCGCGCGACGTGCTCTTGACCAGCGCGATCAAGAAAGTTGAAGACGCCGCCGACGTGAAGCCCGCGGAAGATCTCCTCGCCGTCGAAGGCATGAGTGAAGATCTCGCCCAGAAGCTCGCCGCTGCAGGCGTCGTCACTTGCGAGAACCTCGCCGACCTCGCGACCGACGAGCTCACCGAGATGGTCGCGATGGACGCCAAGCAGGCTTCCGCCCTGATCATGGCCGCACGCGCCAAGGCGTACGCCTAAGGCGCAACAGAACCTCGAGCACGCCCATGTCAAAAGTCAAAGTCCAGGACTTCGCGAACCAGATCAAGCGTCCGGTTCCCGAGCTGCTCGCCCAGTTCAAGGAAGCCGGCGTCGCCGTCGAAGACGCTTCGTCCGAGATCAGCGACGACGACAAGCTCGCGCTGTTCGAGCACCTCAAGAAGAAGACTGGCTCCGCAGCGGTGACCGCCGCGGAGCCCAAGCGCATCACGCTCAAGCGCAAGGAGACGAGCGAGCTCAAGCTCGGGCCGTCGCGTGGCGGCACCGGCAAGACCGTCGCCGTCGAGGTGCGCAAGCGTCGCACCTACATCAAGCGCGACGAAGCCGATCAGCCGGAGTCGCAGGAAGACGTCGAGGCCGCCGCGAAAGAGCAGGCGGAGCGTGAGGCTGCTGCGCGCCATGCCGCAGAAGCGGAGGCCAAGCGTCACCAGGAAGAAGCCGAGCGCAAGATGCGCGAGGAAGAGGCTGCGCGTCGCGCAGTCGAGGAAGAGACGCGCAAGAAGCAGGAAGAGGAATCGCGCCGCGCCGCCGCGATCGCCGATCCCGCGCGCTCTGCCGCTGAAATCTCACGCCGCCGCGCCGAAGAGAATCTGCGCCGCGCCGCCGAGCACAAGCCGGAGCCGAAGAAGGCGCCGGAAGAACCGCAGCGCCGCCACCAGGAGCAGCCGCAGCGCGTCGAGATCCATGTTGCGGCCGGCAAGAGCGGCAAGCGCGCGAAGAAGACGCGCAAGCCCTCCGGTCCGATCCGCATCGACACGCAGCACGCGTTCGAGAAACCGGTCGCACCGATCGTGCGCGAAGTCGAAGTGCCGGAGTTCATCACGGTCGGCGATCTTGCCAACCGCATGGCGGTGAAGGCGACCGAAGTCATCAAGACGCTGATGGGCATGGGCGTGATGGCGACGATCAACCAGTCGCTCGACCAGGACACCGCGGTGCTCACGGTCGAGGAGATGGGGCACAAGGTCAAGGTGGTCAAGGCCACCGACGCGGAAGACACGCTGATGAAGGACGTCGCCGGCGAAGTGAAGGCGACGACCGAGGAGCTGCGTCCGCCGATCGTCACTGTCATGGGCCACGTCGATCACGGCAAGACTTCGCTGCTCGATTACATCCGCAAGACGCGCGTGGCCGCAGGCGAAGCCGGCGGCATCACGCAGCACATCGGCGCGTACAGCGTGAAGACGGCGAAGGGCGCGATCACGTTCCTCGACACGCCCGGCCACGCGGCGTTCACGCGCATGCGTGCGCGCGGCGCGCAGGTGACCGACATCGTCATCCTCGTCGTTGCCGGCGATGACAGCGTCATGCCGCAGACGCGCGAAGCGATCCAGCACGCGCGCGCCGGCAAGGTGCCGATGGTGGTCGCCGTGACCAAGATCGACAAGCACGATGCCAACGTCGACAAGGTGAAGAACGATCTCTTGAAGGAAGAAGTGGTCGCCGAGGATTTCGGCGGCGACGTCCAGGTCGTCGGCGTTTCCGCGCACACGGGCAAGGGCGTCGACGATCTGCTCGATGCCGTGTTGCTGCAGGCCGAAGTGCTGGAGCTCAAGGCGCCGGTCGATGCGCCGGCGCGCGGCGCGATCATCGAGTCGTCGCTCGAGAAAGGTCGCGGGCCGGTCGCAACCGTGCTGGTCCGCAGCGGAACGCTGCACGCCGGCGACGTCATCCTCTCCGGCTCGCATTTCGGCCGCGTCCGCGCGATGTTCGACGACGCCGGCAAGCCGGCGAAGGAAGCGGGCCCCTCGGTGCCCGTGTCGGTGCTCGGACTGTCGGGACTTCCCGATGCCGGCGACGAAGTCATCGTCGTCGCCGACGAGCGCAAGGCACGCGAGCTCGCCGAGCTGCGCGAGCGCCGTCTGCGCGAGCAGAAGCTCGCCCAGGCCCAGGTCGTTCGCATGGAGCAGGTCTTCGCCAAGATGGGCGAGGGCGAGGTCAAGCAGCTCAACCTGATGATCAAGGCCGACGTGCAGGGCTCGATGGAAGCGATCGTCGAAGCGCTGTCGAAGCTGCCGACGGCGGAGGTCAAGGTCAACGTCGTCTCCGCCGCGGTCGGCGGCATCAACGAGTCCGACGTCGATCTCGCGCTCGCGTCGAGCGCGATCATCATCGGCTTCAACACGCGCGCCGACGGCACCGCCCGCAAGCGCGTGCAGGAAACCGGCGTCGACGTGCGCTACTACAGCATCATCTACGACCTTCTCGATGACGTTGCCGGCGCCGTGTCGGGCCTGCTCGGCACCGAGACGCGCGAGCAGATCGTCGGCACCGCGCAGGTGCGCGACGTGTTCCGCAGCTCCAAGTTCGGCAACATCGCGGGCTGTCTCGTCATGGAAGGTCGCGTCGAGCGCGGCCTGCCGATCCGCGTGCTGCGCAACAACACGGTGATCTACGAAGGCGAGCTCGAGTCGCTGCGCCGCTTCAAGGACGACGTCAACAAGGTCGAGGCCGGCACGGAGTGCGGCATCGGCGTGAAGAACTACAACGACGTCAAGGTCGGCGACCAGATCGAATGCTTCCAGCGCATCGAGGTCAAACGCACGGTCAAGGCCGAGCTCGCCACGGAGAAAGCCGGCGGCCGCTGATTTGTCGTAGCGGAGGCGCGCGTCATGCCCAAGGAATATCCGCGCTCGGCGCGGCTCGCGGCGCAGCTCCAGCAGGAGCTCTCCGGGCTGCTGCGCGCCAATCTGCTGCGCGACCCGCGCGTCTACGGCGTCGATCTTGCGGTGACCACGGTCGAGCTCGCGCAGGATCTGTCGCACGCGCACGTGCTGGTGAGCACGCTCGGCGACGTCTCGAAGCTGGCGGACGCAGTCGCTGCGCTCAATCACGCGAAGGGCAAGCTGCGAGGGGAGCTCGGGCGGCGCCTCAAGATCCGCTACATCCCCGAGCTCACGTTCAAGTCCGACGACAGCGTACGCGAGGCCGACAAGATCAATCGCCTGCTGCACGACGCGCTCGAGAAGGATCGCAAGTTCGCAGCGGATCGCGACAAGAACTGAAGCATGAGCGCCCCGCGTCGCGCGCCGCGTCGCAACGTCGACGGCATCCTGCTGCTCGACAAGCCGGAGGGGCTCACCTCGAACGCGGTGCTTCAGCGCGTGAAGCGGCTCTACAACGCGGGGAAGGCGGGCCATACCGGCAGCCTCGATCCGATCGCGACCGGCTTGCTGCCGATCTGCTTCGGGCAAGCCACGAAGCTTTCCGGATTCCTGCTCGACGGCGACAAGCGCTATCGCGTTCGCGCCAAGCTCGGCGTGAAGACCTCGACCGGCGATCGCGAAGGCGAGCCGATCGCGCACTCCGATCCAGGCAGCGTGACCGGCGATGCCGTCGAGCGCACGCTGCCGAAATTCATCGGCACGCAGCAACAGGTGCCGCCGATGTATTCGGCGCTCAAGCACGAGGGGCAGCGCCTGTATGAGCTCGCGCGATCCGGTGTCGAGGTCGATCGCGCGCCGCGCGCGATCACGATTCACGAGCTGCAGCTGATCGGGCTCGCCGCTGGCGTGATCGAGCTCGACGTGTTGTGCAGCAAAGGCACCTATGTGCGCACGCTGGTCGAGGACGTCGCGACGTCGATCGGGCAGGTGGCGCACGTGGTCGCGCTCCGCCGCACCGGGGCACAGCCGTTCTGGTCGCCGGAGCTGGTGACCGTCGACACCCTGGAAGCCGCCGGGACGCGAGGACTCGATGCCCTCGACGCGCTCCTGCAGCCGGTCGCCGCAGGCGCGGCTTCGTTGCCGCAGGTCCGGATCGACGACGATCGGGCGTTCTATCTGTCGCGCGGCCAGGCCGTGCGGGTGGCGTCGGTGCCGGACAGCCAGACGATCGCCGTCGTGAACGGCGGCGGGCGGTTGCTGGGGATCGGGCGGCGCGACGCGCACGGCATGCTGGCGCCCAGCCGCTGGCTCAGCTGAAAAAAGCGCCAAAAACGCCGAATTTTACTTGTTGGGCCGCAGCTTCGGGACTACAATGCGCGGCTCGAAAACGACCGAAACGACGAATCTGGAGCCTTTGGCAATGGTTGCAACCGTGGAACGCAAGCGCGCCGTGATGGAGAAATTCCGCCGCGCGAAGAACGACACCGGCTCGCCGGAAGTGCAGATCGCGCTGCTCACCGAGCGCATCAACGGCCTGGCGCCGCACTTCGAGGCGCACAAGAAGGACAATCACTCGCGCATGGGCCTGCTGAAGATGGTGAATCAGCGCCGCAAGCTGCTCGACTATCTCAAGCGCAGCGATTCCGCGGGCTATCAGAAGCTCATTACCGATCTCGGCCTCCGTCGCTGAGATTCTCGCGGCGGAATTCTTCCGCCCCTTAACCACCTTCACCCGAGATCGCCGCCATGGTGTATCCAACTCCGCCCGTCAAGAAAACCTTCAAGTACGGCCAGCACAACGTCACCCTCGAGACCGGGGCGATCGCGCGCCAGGCCACGAGTGTCGTCGTCACCGTCGAGGACACCGTCGTCCTGGTGACCTGCGTCTTCCGCAAGGAAGCGAAGGAAGGCCAGGATTTCTTCCCGCTCACCGTCGACTACATGGAGCGCTTCTACGCCGGTGGCCGCGTGCCCGGCGGCTTCTTCAAGCGTGAAGGCCGCCCGACCGAGAAGGAGACGCTGACCTCGCGCCTGATCGATCGTCCGCTGCGCCCGCTGTTCCCCGAAGGCTTCTACAACGAAGTCCAGATCACCGCGACGGTGATGTCGCTCAATCCGCAGATCGACGGCGACATCCCCGCGCTGCTCGGCGCCTCCGCCGCGGTCGCCCTCTCCGGCGTGCCGTTCAACGGCCCGATCGGCGCCGCGCGCGTCGGTTACATCAACGGCCAGTACGTGCTCAACCCGACCACCGAGCAGACCGAGACGTCGCAGCTCGATCTCGTCGTCGCCGGCACCAAGGACGCCGTGCTGATGGTCGAGTCGGAAGCCAAGATGCTCACCGAGCAGGTCATGCTCGGCGCCGTGCTGTTCGGCCACGAGCAGATGCAGACCGCGATCAAGGCGATCAATGAGCTCGTCGCGCAGGCCGGCAAGCCGAAGTTCGAGTGGAAGGCGGCGGATCGCACTGCGGTCAAGGAATTCGTGAAGGCCTACGAGTCGCAGATCGTCGCGGCTTACGGCAACACCGAGAAGCAGAAGCGCTACGCCGCGCTCGACGCCGTCGTCGACGCCGCGCTCGCCGCCAAGCCCGAGACGCTCTCCGAGCAGCAGGTCGTCGCCGAGATGGAAGAGCTGAAGGCGCGCATCGTGCGCCATCGCATCCTCGACGGTCAGCCGCGCATCGACGGCCGCGACAAGTTCACCGTGCGTCCGCTGTCGATGGGCGTCGGCATCCTGCCGCGCACGCACGGCTCGTCGCTGTTCACGCGTGGCGAGACGCAGGTGCTCGCGGTCACCACGCTCGGCACCGGCAAGGATTACCAGATCATCGACGCGATCGAAGGCGAGTGGCACGAGAACTTCATGTTCCACTACAACTTCCCGCCGTACTGCGTCGGCGAAACCGGCCGTCTCAACGCGCCAAAGCGCCGCGAGATCGGCCACGGTCGACTGGCGAAGCGCGGCGTTGCCGCGGTGATGCCGGATCTGGACAAGGAATTCCCGTACGTCGTGCGCGTCGTGGCCGAGACGATGGAGTCGAACGGCTCGTCGTCGATGGCGTCGGTGTGCAGCTCGTGCCTCGCGCTGATGGACGCGGGCGTGCCGATCAAGGCACCGGTCGCGGGCATCGCGATGGGCCTGATCCTCGAGGGCAACCGCCACGCCGTGCTCACCGATATCCTCGGTGACGAAGATCACCTCGGCGACATGGATTTCAAGGTCGCCGGCACCAAGGACGGTGTCACTGCGCTGCAGATGGACATCAAGATCGAAGGCATCACCGGCGACATCATGAAGACCGCGCTGGAGCAGGCGAAGACCGCGCGTCTCCACATCCTCGGCGAGATGGCGAAGGTCATCGACAAGCCGCGTCCGGACATGTCGCCGTACGCGCCGCGCATCACCACGCTGAAGATCCATCCGGACAAGATCCGCGAGGTCATCGGCAAGGGCGGCGTCACCATCCGCGCGATCACCGAAGAGACCGGCACGCAGATCGACATCGACGACGATGGCACGATCAAGGTCGCCGCCGTCGACCAGAAGGCTGCGAACGCCGCGATCGCGCGCATCCAGCAGCTCACGCGCGACGTCGAGGTGGGCGAGGTCTACGAAGGCCGCGTGGCGAAGATCATGGACTTCGGGGCGTTCGTCACGATCCTTCCGGGCAAGGACGGACTGGTCCACATCTCGCAGATGTCGGACAAGCGCGTCGAGAAGGTCGAGGACGTGGTCAAGGAAGGCCAGAACGTCCGCGTGAAGGTTCTCGAGGTCGATCGCCAGGGCAAGATTCGCCTGTCGATGAAGGCCGTCGACACGGCCCAGGCCTGATCCGGCTGCAGCATCAGAGCCCCGCTTCGGCGGGGTTCTCGTTTGTGCGGGACAAAAAAAGAGGCCCCGAGGGGTATCGGGGCCAAGGTGCGAGAAAGGCGCTTGGCCTTTCTGGAGGAGCCATCGGACAGGGGACGGCGCTGCTTTTACCGCTTCCCTGTCCTCCAAATTGTTGCAGTGCAGTATAGCCACGACTGACCGATCAGTCAACGGCCGGCGAGTAATAAATCGTCAATTGCCGCAATTGGTTAAGAATTAACCGAGCGGAAGGGCCGGCGCCACGTTCTTGTGGCGGCCCCGACACCGAAACGCTAGCCCTTGTTGTCGGCGGCGGTCCCGAAACGGCGCGGCTTCAGGTTGCCGCGGGCGCGCGACAGGTTCTTGAAGAACTCGCGACGCACCAAGCGCCAGATCGGCATCTGCTGGTCGGCCATCTCGCGCAGGATCTGCATCGGCTGCTGAGCCTGTCCGAGCAGGTGCTTGAGCTGATCGGTGAACTTGTGCTGCTGCTCCATGAACATCTGCATGGACAGCTCGAGATAGCGGCCCATGCTGGTCTGCATCGGGTCGCCATAGGAACGGATGATGTGGGTGAGCAGCTCGGTGCGGAAGATCGGGTTGCCGCCTTCCTCCTGCTCGGCGATGACCTGCAGCAGGATGCTGCGGGTGATGTCGTCGCGGGTGCGCTTGTCGAGCACCTTGAACTTCACGTTCTGCAGGACCAGCTGGCGGACTTCCTCCAGCGTGATGTAACGGCTGATTTCCGTGTCGTAGAGGCGGCGATTGGGGTATTTCTTGATGATCCGGACCGCGTCCGTCATTGGAGCCACTCCTCCCTTTGTTGCGCTGCATTATAGCCGGGATGTTGCAGCGCACCGGAGCCGGGAACTGTTCTCCATGCGCTGCTTCCCACGCGGCTCGGGCTCCAGTTGCCGATCGCCCATTCCAGCAACGGGGCAGGCGATAAGCCACTGATCTCCGGAGGCGCTTCCTGGTTGAGACAACGCAAGGCCGCGACAAGGTTCACGCTGGCCTGCTCGATCTGCACCGGTGCAGCATGGTTCTGCTTCGACAGCTTGCGTCCCGCAGCATCGACCAGCACTGGCAGATGGCGGTACATCGGTGGCTCGATCCGCAGACCCTGCATCACGAGAAGCTGCCGAATGGTCGATCCGATGAGGTCGGCGCCGCGCACGACTTCAGTGATTCCCTGCGCCGCCTCGTCGACCGCGCAGGCCAGCTGATAGCCGATGACGCCGTCGGCGCGACGCAGGACGAAGTCCCCGACGTCCTGGAGCAAGTGCCTTTGCTGCAGCCCCTGCCAGCCGTCCTCGAAGCTGAAATCATCGTCGTCCACGCGCAGACGAAGACTCGTGTTGCGCTGGGCTTTCGTCCCGCTGCGGCAGGTTCCCGGGTAGACCGGTCCGTCAGTTCCCGGAAGTGAAGTCGCTTCGAGAGTTGCCCGTGTGCACGAGCAGCGATAGACCCGGCCGCTGCGTTCCAGCGCCCGCAGTGCGGCCTGGTATTCCTCGATGTGCTGCGACTCGCGACGGATCGCCTCGTCCCAGTGCAGCCCGTGGCCTTCGAGCTGCCGCAGGATCTGTTCTTCAGCGCCCGGCGCGTTGCGCGGGGTGTCGAGGTCGTCGATGCGCAGCAACCAGACGCCGCCCTGTGCTTTGGCCTGGAGATAGCTCGCAAGCGCGGTCACCAGCGAGCCCAGGTGCAGCGGGCCCGACGGCGTGGGTGCGAAACGTCCGCGATAAGAAGAAATCGGCTTAGACAAAAGTGACTGGAATCACAAAATTGCGCGGGGATGTGAGTATAATTTGTTAATTCCAGGTCGGGGCCGAAGGTGCCCAACCAGCGTGGACAGTAGCGGTTCCCAAACTCGCGCCCGCGGCGCGAAGAGTCTCTAGATGTTGCGGGCGCTGCTGTTCGATGTCGATGGCACGCTCGCCGACACCGAGCGCCTCGGACATCGCAAGGCCTACAACAAGGCCTTCCGCAAGCTCGGCCTGAATTTCCGCTGGGGACCCAAGCTCTATCGACGCCTGCTGAAGCAGCCCGGCGGCAAAGAGCGTCTCGCGTATTACCTCAAGCGCTATCAGCCTGAGCTCGGCGAGCATGCCGACGCGGTGAGTGAAGCGGAAGAGGCATGGGTGCAGCACGTGCACCATCTCAAGTCGAATTATTTCCGCAGGCTCGTGAAGCGCGGCCGCGTCCCCCTGCGTCCGGGCGTCGCGCGCCTGATGCGCGAGGCCGACGCCGGCGGCGTGCAGATCGCGGTCGTCACCAACGCGAGCCGCGCGAGCCTCGAGCCGCTGCTGCGTTACAGCCTCGGCGACGAGCTCGTCGATCGCATCGACGTCGTCGTCTGCGGCGAGGACGGTGTCGCGAAGAAACCCGCGCCCGATCTTTATCACCTCGCGCTGCAACGATTGCAGTTGCCTTCGAATGCGTGCATCGCCGTCGAGGATTCTGCGATGGGCCTGCGCGCCGCGACCGCCGCAGGAATCCCGACGATCATCACGATCAACGCCGAAACCGAAGGTCAGGATTTCAGTGCGGCGATGCTGGTCCTCGACAGTCTCGGCGAGCCGGATCAGCCTGCCACCGTGCTGCGCGGCTACCTCAACGGTCACTGCTGCGTCACCGCCGGGTTCCTGCAGGAGATCATGGCGACTCCGGTCGCCGCCTAGCCCCACTCGCTATACTCCCGCGACAAAAAACCGGGAGCCGCCATGCGACGCTGGAACGGCTGGGGCGATGATTCCGATCACTACCCGCTGAGCGAAGACGCGCTCGCCTTCGTGCGCGAGCGCGTGGGCGAGAGCAAGCCGTCGAAGGATGCGACGCGCGACGAAGTCCTGCGCTCGGTGCCCGAGAGCCGCCTCAAAGGCTCCGCGACCTTCAAGTACGACGAGGCCACGCGCGTCGACCACAGCCGCGGCCAGAGCCTGCCCGACTGGCTGGCGATGCGCTATGGCCGCATGGGGCCGTTCGTCGACGGCGTCGCTTTCCCGACCAGTCACGACGAAGTCGCCGCTACGCTTTCCGAAGCAAGGAAGCTCGGCGCGATCGTGATCCCGTACGCCGGCGGCACCAGCGTGGTCGGCCATCTCACGGCGCCGATCGGCGACAAGCCGGTCGCCAGCATTTCGCTCGAGAAGATGAACAAGCTCGCCGGCATCGACGAGCGCGCCTCGATCGCGGGCTTTGGCGCCGGCACGCCGGGCCCGCAAGTGGAAGCGCAGCTGAAGCAGCAAGGCTACGTGCTGGGACATTTCCCGCAGTCGTACGAGTATTCGACGATTGGTGGCTGGGTGGTGACGCGATCGTCGGGCCAGCAGTCGCTGCGCTACGGACGCATCGAGAATCTCTTTGCATCGGGGCGGATGATCACGCCGCGCGGCGAGCTTGTCGTCGGCGGACATCCCGCGTCGAGCGCCGGACCGGATCTGCGCGAAGCAGTGATGGGATCCGAAGGTCGCTTCGGCATCCTCACCGAAGTGAACGCGCGCGTGCGGCCGCTCCCTGAAGTGGACGAATTCCGCGCAGTGTTCTTCCCGGATTGGGTTTCTGGCATCGAAGCCGTGCGCACGATGGCGCAGGCCGACCTCGGACTGTCGATGCTGCGCCTGTCGAACGAGATCGAGACCGAGACCCAGCTCGCGCTGGTGTCCGGGCATCGCTCCGCGCTGCAGTGGCTGCAGCGCTATCTCGGCATGCGCGGCATCGGTGCGGGGAAGTGCATGCTGATGATCGGCATCACCGGCGCGCACCGTCAGGTCCGCCGCGCGCGCGGCGACGCCATCGTCATCGCGCGCAAGTTCGGCGGCGTGCACGTCGGCAAGATGATGGGCGCGGCGTGGGCGAAGAACCGATTCCGTGGACCTTACCTGCGCAACACGCTGTGGGACGCCGGCTACGCGATCGACACCGTCGAGACGTCGATCAACTGGCCGAAGGCGACGCCGCTGATGCGTGCGATCGAGCAGGCCGCGAAGGACGCGCTCGCCGGCGAGAACGAGCGTGCGCATGCGTTCACGCATCTGTCGCACGTGTACCGCCAGGGCTGCAGCATCTATTCGACGTTCGTGTATCGCTCGACCGGCTCCTACGAAGCCGACTTCGCGCGCTGGCAGCGCCTGAAGGGCAAAGTGTCCGAAACGATCGTCTCGCACGGCGGCACGATCAGTCATCAGCACGGCGTCGGCGCCGATCACGCGCCGTACCTGCCGGCGGAGAAGGGCGCGCTCGGCATCGACCTGATCAAGGCGATGGCGCGGGAGCTCGACCCGACCGGCATGATGAATCCGGGAAAGCTCTTCGCGTGAGCGAGCGGCCGCTGCTCGGATCGCTGCCGGCACAATTCGACCTGGTCGTCATCGGCGGCGGCATCACCGGCGCCGGCATCGCGCGTGAGGCGGTGCGCACCGGCGCGAGCGTGCTGCTCGTCGAGCAGAACGATTTCGCGTCGGGCACGTCTTCGCGATCGTCGAAGCTCGTCCACGGCGGTCTGCGTTATCTCAAATCGGGACAGTGGCGCCTCACGCTCGAGTCCGTGCGCGAGCGCCAGCGCCTGATGCGCGAAGCGCCGGGATTGATCAGCCCCCAGATTTTCTTGATGCCGCTGTATCGGGGATCGAAGCCCGGCCGATGGCTTCTACGCATCGGTCTGTGGATCTACGACCTGATGGCGCGCAGCTTCGACTCGCGCTGGATCGATGCTTCGCAGCTCCAGGCGCTCGAGCCGAACGTGCGTCGCGATCAATTGATCGGCGCGATGCGCTATCTCGATGCGGGCACGGACGATACGCGGATGGTGCTGCGCCTGATCTTCGAGGCGTGTTCGGAAGGCGCGATCGCGCTCAACTACGTCGAAGTCACCGGCCTCGTGCGCGAGAACGGCCGCGTGGTCGGCGTGAAGCTGCGCGACGGCGCGCGCGCAGGTCAGCGCGAGATCCGTGCGAGCGTCGTGGTCAACGCCACCGGCGCGTGGGCCGCCGAACTGCCGGACGAGCCGGTCGGCGCGCCGCGATTGCGCCCACTGCGCGGCAGCCATTTCGTCTTTCCGCGCGATCGGCTGCCGATCCGGCATGCGGTGTCATGGCTGCATCCGCAAGACGCGCGGCCGATCTTCGCGTATCCCTGGGAAGGCGCCGTGGTCTACGGCACCACCGATCTCGATCACGGCGACGACGCGCTCGCGAACGTGCGTATGACGCCGGCGGAGTCGACCTATCTCCTCGAGGGCCTCGCGTACCAGTTCCCGGATCTGGACCTGCGTGCGAGCGACGCGATCGCGACTTACGCCGGCGTGCGACCCGTCGTCGCCGGCGGCAAGGCCGATCCGTCGGCCGAGTCGCGCGAATCCGCGATGTGGAGCGCGCCCGGCATCGTCAGCATCACCGGCGGCAAGCTGACGACGTTCCGCATCACCGCGCGACAGGTTCTGCTGGAAGCCTCGAAGCAGTTACCGAAGCTCAAGCCGCGCCGTGCGCTGCCGGCGTTCATGAACGCGAGCGACACGGGCAACGTTCGTCTCTTCGGCCGGCTGGGCGCGGCGGCGCAAACCATGCTCGCGGAATTGCCGCGCGAGGAGCAGGTGCCGATCGACAGCACGCCCTACACGTGGGCCGAAATCCGCTGGGCAGTGCGCAACGAGCGCGTCGTCCATCTCGAGGATTTGATGCTGCGACGTACTCGGCTCGGGCTCGTCACGCCGCAAGGCGGCGCCGCGCTGTTGCCGCGGATCGCCACCATCTGTCGCGAGGAGCTCGGCTGGGACGAAGCGCGCTGGACGCGCGAGGCGCAGGACTATCAGGCCGTGTGGCAGTCCCAGCACGCGGTGAGGTGATGGCGAAGATCCTCGCCATCGACGTCGGGACGCAAAGCGCGCGCGCGATCGTGTTCGACGAGCACGGCCATCTGCTCGCGAAAGCGCAGACGATCTTCGACCCGACCTACGTCTCGCCGCGCCCCGGCTGGGCGGAGCAGGGCACCGACATCTACTGGAACGGCGTGCGCCAGAGCTGCGCGGCGCTGTGGCGCGGCGGCGTGGTGAGGCCTGCGGAGATCACCGGCGTTTCGCTGACGACTCAGCGCGCGACGATGGTGTGCGTCGACGGTGCGGGCAAAGTGCTGCGACCTGCGATCGTGTGGCTCGATCACCGGCGCAGCGACTCGCCGCCGAACCTCGGCGCGCTGTGGAGCACCGCGTTCAAGCTCGCGGGCGCGACGAATCTCATCCGCCAGTTCCAGGCCGAATCCGACGCGAACTGGCTCTCCGAGCACGAGCCCGAGGTCTGGCGCGAGACGAGCAAATTCCTGTTCCTCTCGGGCTGGCTCACGCACCGTCTGGTCGGCGAGTACGTCGACTCGGTCGGCTGCCAGGTCGGCTACGTGCCGTTCGACTACAAGAATCTCCGCTGGGCCGCGAAGAACGACTTCAAGTGGAAGGCCGTGCGGGTTCGACCCGATCAACTGCCGCGTCTCGTCGCGCCGGGCGAGAAGCTCGGCGCGCTGACGCGCGCTGCTGCGGATGAGCTCGGGCTACCGGCGGGCTTGCCGCTGATCGCAGCGGCCGCCGACAAGGCTTGCGAAGTGCTGGGCTGCGGCGCGCTCGCCGCCGACGTCGCGCAGCTGTCGTTCGGCACGACGGCGACGATCAACACGACGCAGTCGAAGTACGTCGAAGTCCAGCGCCTGCTGCCCGCATATCCGGCGGCGATGCCGAACGCCTACAACACCGAGATCCAGATCTATCGCGGCTTCTGGATGGTGTCGTGGTTCAAGCGCGAGTTCGCGCACAACGAGCAGCGACTCGCCGACGAGCGCGGTGTGCCCGCCGAAATGCTGTTCGACGAGCTGATCAGCAACGTGCCACCCGGATCGATGGGCCTCACGCTGCAGCCGTACTGGTCGCCGGGCGTGCGCGATCCGGGACCCGAAGCCAAGGGCGCGATCATCGGCTTCGGCGATGTGCACACCCGCGCGCACTTCTATCGCGCGATCCTCGAAGGCCTCGTTTATGGCCTGCGCTCCGGCGGCGAGAAGATCGAGAAGAAGATCGGCCGGAAGATCCGTCTGCTGCGCGTCGCGGGCGGCGGCTCGCAATCCGACGTCGCGATGCAGATCACCGCCGACATCTTCGGCTTGCCCGCGGAGCGCTCGGAGATCTACGAGACCTCCGCGCTCGGCGCGGCGATCAATTGCGCCGTCGGATTAGGGCTGCATCCGGACTATGCGACGGCAGTAAAGACGATGTGTCGCGTGGGTCGCCGCTTCGATCCGCAGGAATCCGCGCGCAAGACCTACGACGCGCTGTATCGCGACGTCTACAGCCGGATGTACCCGCAGCTGAAGCCGATCTATCAGAAGATCCGCGAGATCACGGGCTACCCGCCGTAGGTCGGCCTTCAGGCCGACGCGTTCCAGAGCTTCTGCAAGCTCGGGTAATCCGGCCTCACCTTCGCTGCGTCCTCGATCGCCTTCATCGCAGCGCTCGCGACGTGTTCCTGCCACGGTCGCGCGGCGACCTGCACCGTGATCGGCAGACCCGTCGAGCCGCGCTCCGTCTCGGCTGCGGTCTGATCCATCTTGTCGCGCGACGGCGCGCGATCGCTCTCTTCGCGCTCGCTCACGGTGGTGACCGGCACGATGCCCGCTGGATAGCCGAGCACGTTATAGATGCAGGCATAACCACCGAGGACCCCGAGCTCGAGCGTCGCGCCGTGGCGCAGCGCGGGCAGGGCGGCCGACGGCGAGAGGATCAGGTCGATCGGTCCGGACGGAGTTTCGTCGAGCGCGCGGCGCCAGCGCGCCTGGTAATCCATCAGCCGTTCGCAGAGCTGCCAGTAGTTGTCGGTGTCGTGCCGGCCGTAGTTGGCGAGGATCTCCGCGGATTTGCCGCGGCCCGTCAGCGTGAGGAGCTTGCGCAGCACCGGCATCATCCAGCTCGGTGCGGCTGCGGCCTGCTCGATCTGTCGGATGCGCGGGTCGCGCGGATTCTTGCCGAGGATGCGCTTCAAGCCGGCGGCGCCGTCGGCGACGAAGATGCCGTAGAACATCGCGACGGCTTCACCGATGTCGGGCGGCTGCCATTCGAAGACGCGGGCGCCGCGATCGGCGAGGATCTTCGCCGCTTCCTGCACCGCGCGGCGACAGGCGGGCGAGGCGGTGAACGTCCCATCGTCGGTGAACCAGGCGACGCGAAGCCCTTTGAGATCGACCGATGCCGGATCGCCGAGCGGCGCGGGCGAGTCGCCATTCGCGGCACGTCCGCCGTGGATCACTTCCAGGCCGAGATCGAGATCGCCGACGTCGCGCGCGAACACGCCGACCTGGCTCGGGATCGCGCGCTGCCCGGCCGGAAGGCTGAAGCGTCCCGGATCGGTGAAGCGTCCAGCGGTCGCCTTCATGCCGACGATGCCGCAGAACGCCGCCGGGACGCGATTCGATCCGCCGATGTCGGTGCCGAGCCCGAGCGGCGAGCCGCCGGCCGCGATGATCGCGGCTTGTCCGCCGGACGATCCACCCGGCGCGCGCTCGAGGTCCCACGGATTGTTGGTGCGGCCGTAGAGCGGATTGTCGGCCTCGATGTAGAGCAGGACCTGCGACACGTTGGTCTTGCCGAGCACGATCGCGCCGGCCTTGCGCAGGCGCTCGACAAAGATCAGGTCGCGGTCCGCCGAAGTCTTTGCGCGCGAGGGCAGGCCGAAGGTGGACGGCGAGCCCTCAAGATCGAGGCATTCCTTGATCGTGATCGGCACGCCGTGTAAAGCGCCGAGCGCTTCGCCGCGGGCGCGCGCCTCGTCGGCCAGGCGTGCTTCGCTGCGCGCCTCGTCGTAGCGCTTCCAGATCACCGCGTTGAGCGACGGATTGACCGCTTCGATGCGGTCGATGTGGGCTTCGACGGCCTTGGTCGCGGAGATTTCGCCGTTCGCAATGCGCCGAGCGAGCTCGCGGGCACAGAGCTGCCAGATCGCTTCCATACGGTCAGGCGCCCGGAAGCTGGCCTTGCGCGGTGGGATCGCTGTGCCACGCCGCCGGCGGCAGCTCGCCCTTGAATCCCTTCGCACGATGCTCGGCGACGACGTGGGTGTAGATGCCGCCGCGCACGTTGAACACGGCGGTCAGGCGCATGAGGCGCGGCTTCAGGGCGCCGGCGAGGTCGTCGAGGATGCGGTTGGTGACGTCCTCGTGGAAGTGGCCTTCGTCGCGGAAGCTCCAGATGTAGAGCTTCAAGGATTTCAATTCGACGCAGAGCTTGTCTGCGATGTATTCGAGATAGAGCGTCGCGAAATCCGGCTGGCCGGTCTTCGGGCACAGGCAGGTGAACTCCGGCATGCGCATGCGGATCGCGTAGTCGCGCGACGGCGCCGGGTTCGGGAACGTCTCGATTTTTTTCTGCGGACGGGTGGGCATGTGCGTCGCGACAATTTACACTACGCGCCATTCACGGGATCGAGAGTCGATGCGTCTTTCCGCCATCAAGCTGGCCGGTTTCAAGTCCTTCGTCGACGCAAGCACGCTGCCCCTCCCCTCGAACCTGACCTCGATCGTCGGGCCGAACGGCTGCGGCAAGTCCAACATCATCGATGCCATCCGCTGGCTGCTCGGCGAGCAGTCGATGCGCCAGCTGCGCAGCGAGACGATGGAGGACGTGATCTTCAACGGCAGCAAGACGCGCAAGCCCGCGGGACGCGCGTCGGTCGAGATGCTGTTCGACAACAGCGACGGCACCATCGGCGGACCTTACGCGGCGTACAACGAGATCGCGGTCCGCCGCGAGCTCACGCGCGACGGCGAATCGCAGTACTACCTGAACGGCGCGAAGTGCCTGAAGCGCGACGTCACCGACCTGTTCCTCGGCACCGGGCTCGGCGGCCGCAGCCAGTACGCGATCATCGAGCAGGGCATGGTCTCGCGCATGATCGAGGCCAAGCCCGAAGAGCTGCGCCAGTGGCTCGAAGAGGCTGCGGGCATCTCCAAGTACAAGGAGCGCCGGCGCGAGACCGAGACGCGCATCCGGCAGACGCGCGAGAACCTGGCGCGGCTGTCCGACCTGCGCGTCGAGCTGCAGGCGCGGCTGGAGCAGCTGCGCAAGCAGGCCGCGAACGCCGAGAAGTATCGCGAGTACAAGGAGCAGGAGCGTCGCCTGAAGGCCGAGCTCCTCGCGCTGCGCTGGCGCTCGCTCGAAGCGCAGTGCCTCGCGCAGGACACGGCGATCGCCGAGCTGAGCCAGTCGCTGGAAGATGCCAAGGCACGACTGGCGAAAGCGCACGAGGAGCGCGCTGCGCTCGAAAGCTCGCATCACGCCGAGAACCAGAAGTTCAACGAGCTGCAGGGCAAGCTCTACGAAGCCGAAGCCGCGAAGTCGCGCCAGGAACAGGATCTGAAGCATGCGCGCGAGATGAAGGCGCAGCGCGTACGCGAGCTCGAGCACCTGACCCGTCAGCTCGAAGAGATCCGTGCCCGCGAAGGGCGGGAGACGCAGCGCCTCGCGGAGCTGCGCGAAGCGCTCGCGCGCGACGAAGCCGCGGTCGGCGAAGCGCAGTCGCGCAACGAGCAGGCGCAGAAGGTCCTCCGCGAAGCCGACGAAGCCGCCCTGTCGCAGCAATCGCGCTGGGACGAATTCCTCGCGCGCTCGGAAGGCGCGACCACGCAGCTCGAGGCCGAGCGCGTGCGCGTGCAGCAGCTCGATCGCGCGCTGATGCAGGCCGAGGAGCGCCTCAACGTGCTGACCACGGAGCAGGCGAAGCTCGACGCCGCGCCGATCCAGGCGGCGCTGTTCGACGCCGACACCGAGCTCAAGAACATCCAGCGCTCGATCGGCGATGCGCAAGCCCTGCTCGCCGAGCTCGATCGCAAGATCGCCGAGCTGCGCGATTCGCGCGCGACTGCAGAAGGCGCGCTGCACGAGGCGCGTCAGTCGCTGCAAGGCGCACGCGGTCGACTGTCGTCGCTCGAAACGCTGCAAGCCGCCGCGCTCCGCCAGGATGACGCGGAGCTCAACGCATGGCTGCAGAAGCACGGGCTCGAGGAGGCGCCGCGGCTCGCCGCCGCGCTGCAAGTCGAGTCGGGCTGGGAAGGCGCGGTCGAGCACGTGCTCGGGGATCTGCTGCAGGCGCCGCTGATCGCCGACTTCGCCGACAAGCTCGGCGGCATCCACAGCGCGCCCAAATCCGGGGTCAACTTGCTGCACAGCTCGGCCGGCGTCGCGACGTCGCACGCCGAGCGGTTGAGCGCAAAGGTCGTCGGACCCGGCGTGGTGATGGAGCTGCTGCACGGCATCTTCGTCGCCAATGACATCGCGCAAGCGCGCGCGACCGCCGCGAGCCTGCACGCCGGCGAATCGGTGATCACCAAGGATGGCGTCTGGCTCGGCAAGGACTGGGCGCGCTATCCGCGCACGCACGAGGACGAGACCGGCGTGCTCGCCCGCGCGATGCTGCTCAAGCAGCTGCGTGCCGAAGTGGAAGCGCAGGCGAGCTCGGTGCGCGAGAAGGAGAAGCACGTCGACGAGCTGCGGATCTCGACGCAGACGCTGGAGACGCAGCGTCGCGACATCGCCGCGCGCTTCGACGACGGCCGCTCCAAGGAAGCGCGCAGCCTCGCGTTCCGCCAGGCGCAGAGCGTGCGCCTGGAGCAGACCGAGTCGCGCGCGAAGCAGCTGGCGCAGGAGATCACTGCGCTGACCGCCAGTCGCGAGACGCTGAAGTCGGAGCTCGTGACGGCGCAGAAGAAGTCGGCCGAGCTCGATGCGATCGCGCAGAAGCTGCGCGACGAGCGTGGCGCGCTCCAGCAGGCCGTGAGCGACAGCCGCGTCGCTGCCCAGCGCGCGCGCGCTGCGGCGCTGGAGACGGGATCGGCGCTCAACGCAGCGCAGCTGGAGCTCGCGACCAAGCGCAGCGCGCTCGAAGGATTGAACAACGCGCTGCGCGATCTCGCGGCGCAACGCGAAGCGCGCGAGCGCGAGCGCGTCGAGATCGACGGCACGCTCGCCCAGTACGATGCGCCGATCGAGAATCAGGCGCAGGGCGCCGCTTCGGCGATGGCCGCGGTGCAGGCCGCGCAGGACGCGCTGCGTCAGGCGCGCGACCGGCTCACCTCGGCGGAAGTCGCGCTCGGCAGCACGGCGCAGCGCGTGCAGGCCGCCGAGTTCGATCGCGACGCCGCGCGTGATCGGCTGCAGCAGGCGCAGATCGAATCGCAGGGACTCACGGTGCGGCGGCAGACGCTGTCGGATCAGATCGTCGAGACCGGGATCGATCGCAACGAGCTGCTCGCGGCGATCAAGGACGACGCGACGCCTGAGGTGTGGGACGAAAAAGTCCTGTCGATGGGCCGGCGCATCGAGCGTCTGGGCGCGATCAACCTCGCGGCGATCCAGGAGCTCGACGAGGCCCAAGCGCGCGAGACCGAGCTCGGCAAGCAGAACGACGACATCACCGGCGCGCTCGCCACGCTCGAAGAGGCGATGCGCAAGATCGACCGCGAGACGCAGGAGCGCTTCAAGGACACCTTCGATCGCGTCGACGCCATCTTCCGCGATCGTTTCCCCAAGCTGTTCGGCGGCGGCGAGGCGTATCTCGAGATGACCGGTGAGGACCTGCTCGACACCGGCGTGCGCGTGATGGCGCGTCCGCCCGGCAAGCGCAACAGCTCGATCCAGCTGCTCTCCGGCGGCGAGAAGGCGATGACCGCCGTGGCGCTGCTGCTCGCGCTGTTCCAGCTCAATCCCGCGCCGTTCTGCCTGATGGACGAAGTCGATGCGCCGCTCGACGACGCCAACGTCGCGCGCTTCTGCGAGATCGTGCGGGAGATGGCGCAGAGCGTGCAGTTCATTATCATCACGCACAACAAGATCACGATGGAGCTCGCCGACCAGCTGCACGGCGTGACCATGCAGGAGCCGGGCGTGTCCCGCATGGTCAGCGTCAACGTGCAGCAGGCGGTCCAGCTCACCGAGAACCAGGAGGCGAGGGCGGTCGCATGAATCAGCTGCCGTTGAACCTGACCCAACTGCAGCTCGCGCTGCTGATCTTCGGCGTCGTCATCGTGCTGCTGGTGATCCTGTTCAGCCGCCGCGACAAGGGCAACGTGAAGACCGATCCGCGCGGATCGCGCGTGATCGCGCAGCCGCGCGTGGAGGAGCCGGGCTCCTACGGCATCGGCGGCGAGTTCGACGAGTTCGGCGTCGGCCGGCCGCGCCGTCGCGGTGAAGCGCCACCCGCGCGCATGCCGCAGCTCAACATCGAGCCGGGACCGGTGCGCGCTGCGCCGCCACCGAAACCGAAAGAGCCGGCGTACATGAGTCAGCCCGCACCGACGGTCGCGCCGGTGCAGCGACGCGTTGCCCCGACCATCACGCCGCAGCCTGCTGCCGAGAAAACAGCGCCTACGCCGCCGCAGAAGAAACAGGACGAGAAAATCGTCACGCTGATCATCGCGCGCACCAACGGCGTCGCGATGCAGGGACCGCGCATCCACGATGCGCTCGCGTCCTGCGGCCTGCAGTTCGGCCCGATGCAGATCTATCACCGCAAGCACGACGGCAAGCGCGTGTTCAGCGTCGCCAGCCTGATGAAGCCCGGCTTCCTGATCCCCGATGAAGCGGACGGCTTCGGCACGATGGCGCTGTCGATGTTCATGGTGTTGCCCGGTCCGATGGAAGGCAACGCCGCGCTCGAGGACATGCTTTCGACCGCGCGCCAGCTCGCCGCGCGTCTCGAGGCGGAGGTCTATGACGAGCGCCGACAGGTCCTGAGCACGCAGAGCGAGCAGCGCCTGCGCGCCGACGTGCAAGCGTGGGCCGGCGTGGCGTGAGTGTTCCGGATTCCGCGCGCACTCGCGCGGAAAAGCTGCGCCGCGAGCTGCACGAGCACAATCACCGTTACTACGTGCTCGACGAGCCGTCGATCTCCGACGCCGAGTTCGACGCGCTATTCCGCGAGCTGCAGCAGCTCGAAGAGCAATATCCCGACCTGAGGACGCCCGACTCGCCGACGCAGCGCGTCGGCGCTCCGCCGCGCGCGGGCTTCGCGGAGGTCAAGCATCTGCAGCCGATGCTGTCGCTCAACAACTGCTTCAGCGACGAGGAGCTCGCCGATTTCAATCGCCGCGTGTGCGAAGGGCTCGGGCGCGACGAGGTCGAATATGTCGCCGAGCCGAAGATCGACGGGCTCGCGATCTCGCTGCTCTACGAGCACGGCGTGTTCGTGCGCGGCGCCACGCGCGGCGACGGCGAGACTGGCGAGGACATCACCGCGAACCTCCGCACCATCCGGCAGATCCCGCTGCGGCTGGAATGGCCGAAGAAAGGGCGCGAGCCCGCGGCGCTGGAAATCCGCGGCGAGGTCTACATGACCCGCGAAGGCTTCCGGAAGATGAACGAGGAAGCCATCGCGCGCGGCGAGAAGGCGTACGTGAATCCGCGCAACACGGCGGCGGGATCGCTGCGGCAGCTCGATCCCACGCTCACCGCGAAACGTCCACTGTCGTTCTTCGCCTATGCGGTCGAGTATCACAAAGGCTGGGAGCCGCCGAAGCTGCACTCGCAAGTGCTCGATCATCTGCGCGACTGGGGCTTCCCGGTCTCGCAGTACATCGAAGTCGTCGAAGGCGTCGAGGGCTGCCTGAAGTTCTACCGGAAGATGGGCGATCGCCGCGCGAAGCTGCCGTTCGAGATCGACGGCGTCGTCTACAAGCTGAACTCGCTCGCGGGACGCGAAGAGCTCGGCTACGTCTCGCGCGCGCCGCGCTGGGCGATCGCGCACAAGTTCGCCGCCGAAGAAGCCGAGACGCTGCTCGAGCGCATCGAAGTGCAGGTGAGCCGCACCGGCGCGCTCAATCCGGTCGCGCGATTGAAGCCGGTGTTCGTCGGCGGCGCGACGGTGTCGAACGCGACGCTGCACAACCTCGACGAAGTCGATCGCAAGGATGTCCGCGACGGCGACACCGTCGTCATCCGCCGCGCAGGCGACGTGATCCCCGAGCTCGTACGTCGCGTCGGCGATCACAAGCGCGGCTCGAAGGCGTTCGACTGGCGCGACGACTACTCGAAGTGCCCGGTCTGCGGCGGCAAGGTCGAGCGCGAGGAAGGCGAGGTCAACGCCTTTTGCACCAACAAGCTCGGCTGCCGCGCGCAGATCCAGGGCGCCTTGCAGCACTTCGTGTCGCGGCGCGCGATGGACATCGAAGGGCTCGGCGAGAAGCTGCTCGGCCAGCTGATCGACCAGGAGCTGGTGAAGTCGCCGGCGGACATCTTCAAGCTCACGATGGAGCAGCTCGCCGAGCTCGATCGCATGGGCGAGAAGTCGGCGCAGAACGTGATCGACGCGATCGGCAAGAGCAAGGCGACGACGCTCGATCGCTTCATCTACGCGCTCGGCGTTCCCGATGTCGGCGAGACCACCGCGAAGGATCTCGCGCGCCATTTCGCGACGCTCGAGGCGTTGATCGAAGCGGCAGAGGCCGATGCGCCGACGACGCACGCCGAGAAGGTCAAAGACCGTTGTCCGAAACTGCAGGAGGTGCCCGACGTCGGCCCGACCGTCGCTGCGCACATCGCGCATTTCTTCAGCGAGTCGCGCAATCGCAAGGTGATCGACGCGCTGATCAAGGCCGGCGTGCAGTGGCCGGCGATCAAGAAGGCCGCGGCGAAGGGCCCGCTGCTCGGCAAGACGCTGGTCATCACCGGCACGCTGCCCGGCATGTCGCGCGACGAGGCGACCGCGCTGATCGAGAGCAACGGCGGCAAGGTGAGCGGATCGGTGTCGAAGAAGACCGATTACGTGCTCGCCGGCGCCGAAGCGGGATCGAAGCTGCAGAAGGCGGAGTCGCTGGGCATCGCGGTCATCGACCTGAATGCGCTGAAGAAGCTGATCGACGCCTGAAGCGGCGTATCATCGAGCCATCGGGGGTGATCGATGGTCAGGGCAGGGATAGCGCTCATCACGTTCTTTTTCGCCGGCGCATGCATCGCGGCACCGCCGGTTCCGGCATTCACCACGCCGACGCGCGTGAGCATCATCAAGGTTTCCGATAAGGGCTATCCGCAGGAAGAGCCATTCCTCGCCGGCAGTCCGCAAGGGGCGCTCTACCTCTCGTTGCCGCATACGCGCGCGCTCTATCGCAGCGACGATCGCGCGGCCAGCTGGCTCACGTTGTTCGACACGCGCTTCGGCGCCGGGCAACCGAACGACGGCGGCACGGCAGATGGAGCGATCGCCGATGCCGGTCTCGGCGTGGTGCATTGGCTCGGTCTGCTCGGTGCGCATCCCGTGTCGTATCAACGCTCGGTCGACAGCGGACTGCACTGGAGCGCGCCGATGGCCCTGGACACGATCGCCAGCCCCGATCGCCAGTGGATCGCCGGCGACGCCGCAGGCAACGTCATCGCCGTCTGGGAGGACAAGGCGACGCAGCAGGCAGTGTCGCGGCATTCCAGCGACAACGGCCGGACCTGGAGCGATGCGCAGCTGATCACGTCTGCGTGGGCATACGCCGGCGCGCCGGCCCGCGGTGCGCTCGCCGGCGAATTCTTCGTGCCGATGTCGATCAACAACGGTCCCGACTCGTTCTGCCTCGAGGTTGCGCGCACGCGCGACAGCGGTCGCACCTGGAAGCTGTCGAAGTGCATCCGCTACATCGGCGGCCTGATGGGAAGCAACACCGCGCCGGGTCCGCTCGTGGTGAATTTCACCTTCCTCGCCGCAGACGAAGCGGACAACGTCTATGTGGTCTACGCGATCCCTTCGTTGACCGGCGACGTCGGCAGCCCGCTCGCGCCCGTCGCGGTGTACCTGTCGCGCTCGCTCGACGGCGGCGACACCTGGCAGCCTCCGATCCGCATCTCCGGCGGCTTTCACAACGCGGTGTATGGCTGGCCGGTCGCCGGCGCGCGGGGTCGAGTGGCGATCGCGTACTACGAGGACAAGGGCGGCGTTTCGCGCGAGGTGCCGAGCGTGTGGAGCACCCGTCTCGCTTACTCCGAGGATGCCGACGCCGCGCAGCCGCACTTCACGGTCGGCGTCGCCGACGCGCAAGCGCACGTCGGCACCATCTGCAACGAGTGCGGTGATTTCTCGCGCCTGGATCACCTCGGCATCGCGGCGCTGCCGGACGGCCAGGTGGTGGTCGCCTGGGTGCGCGACGGTCCGGTGAATCCGCGCAACCTCGACATCGTCACCGCGCGGACGACGAACCTGCATCTGCGATGAGCATCGACCGCAAGCAGCGCGAGGAGATCGTCCGCCGCCACATGGAGTGCGAGAACACGCACGACTACGAGACGGTGATGAAGACCTTCTCGCATCCGCGCTACGAGATCATCCCGACCGGCAAGGTCTACGACGGCGATGTAGAGGTGCGCGAGTACTTCCGCGAGTCGCGCGGTGCGTTCCCTGATCAGCGCAACGAGCTGATCTCGCTGCGCCACACCGACGACGCAGTGATCGTCGAGTTCTGGCTGCTCGGCACGCACAAGGGCCCGCTGATGGGCATCAAGCCGACCGGCAAGGCCTTCCGCTGCCGGATGACCGCGTTCTTCGTATTCGACGACCAAGGCATCGTCTGCGAGCGCGTCTACTTCGATTCAGCCACGATTCTGCGCCAGCTGACGGCGTGAACGAATCGCGCGGGGACGGGTCAGTCTCCGTATGCATCTCAGCCCGAGCGTCTATCCCGGACGACATCCGATCGCGCACGTCGACGCCATGCCGACGCGCGAGCATTCGATCGATCTCTTCGTCAGCGCGCTGCGCGTGGCGGGGGTTGTGGTGCTCGCCTATCTCTGTGCGAGCGATTGGCCGGTCCTGGATCGGCTGCCGATCTGGTCTGCGGTCCGTCAGCACGCCGATCAGATGATGGGCATCGCCGGCGGCTGGATCGCGTTCGAGTTCCTGGTGTTCGTCGATCGCGCGCGCCGCGCGGCGCAGCCGCCGCCGGTCTAACGGGCGCGCGCCTCCTCCGGCGTCAGCGCCTGGATCGACAGCGCATGGATGTCGGTCTCCATCAGCGCGCCGAGCGCGGCGTAGACCAGTCGATGCCGCTGGATCGGCGCGACCCCGGCAAACGCCTTGCTGACGATGCGCACCGTGAAATGTCCGCGGCCGCTCGCCGCGCCTGCATGTCCGACGTGGTGTTGGCTCTCATCTTCGATCGCCAGCGACTCGGGCGTCAGCGCCTTTTCCAGCGCGGCGCGAATCCGCTCGATGCGGTTCACTTCGGCTCGGCGACGACGTAGCGCGACAGGAACGGCGCCTGCGCGAGCGCGAACACGAACGGCAGCACGGTGAAGCCGATCACCTTGAACTTCACCCAGGCCGCCTCGCTGTAGTGGTGCGCGACATAGAGATTCAGCGCCGCGCAGCCCGCGAAGAACAGCGCCCACGCGAAGTTGAGCTTGCGCCACAGCGCGTCGGGTGCGACGACGACCTGCTGCGGCATCCGCGCGAGCAGCACCTTGTCGCCGATGAAATGGCTTCCCAGCAGCGCGACGGCAAAGACACCGTAGATGATCGTCGGCTTGAGCTTGATGAAGCCCGGATCGCGCAGATAGACCGTGAGCCCGCCCAGCACCGTCGCGACGATGGCGACCCACAGCGAGATGCGGCTCCAGCTGCCGAACAGCGCGCGATGCAGGAAGAACGCGATCCACAGCGAGACCATCAACGCGCCGGTCGCGACATAGATGCCGCCGAGCCAGTAGGACAGCAGGAAGACGGCGAGCGGCGAGAAATCGAGCAACGGTTTCATCGCGCGAATTATAGGACGCGAGCCGCGTGGCGGGCCGCGCCGCGGGTACAATGTCCGATGCCCGCCCAATGGCTCGACATCCATCCGGTCAATCCGCAGAAGCGCTCGCTCAGCCTCGCGGCTGCGCGGCTGCGCGAGGGCGCTGTCGTCGCGTATCCGACCGACTCCTGCTACGCGCTCGGCTGCCATCTCGATGACAAGGCCGCCGCCGACCGGCTGCGGCGCATCCGCGACTTCGATCGCCACCACCAGTTCACGCTGGTCTGCCGCGACCTGTCGGAGATCGCGCACTACGCGCGCGTCGACAACTGGCAATTCCGGCTCTTGAAGCAGATCACGCCGGGTCCGTACACGTTCATCCTGCCGGCGAGCCGCGACCTGCCGCGACGCGTCGCGCACGAGCGGCGCAAGACGATCGGCATCCGCATCCCGGATCACGTCATCGCCTGTGCGCTGCTCGACGCCCTCGACGAGCCGCTGATCAGCTGCACGCTGCAGTTCCCCGGCGAAGCGCGACCCGTCGCCGATCCGAAGGACGTCCGCGGGCGGCTCGAGCGCGAGGTCGACGTCGTGCTCGACGGCGGCGATTGCGGCCTGGAGCCGACGACGGTCGTCGATCTGAGCGGCGACGCGTCCGTGGTCGTGCGCGAAGGCAAGGGCGATGTCGCGCGGCTCGGCGCGATGGAAGTCGGCTAGCCCGTATAATTTCGCAATGTCCTCCGACTTGAGCCTCGTCCAGACCATCGCGGTCTGGTCGCTCCCCGTGCTGTTCGCGATCACGCTGCACGAAGTCGCGCACGGCTGGGTCGCGCGCGCGTTCGGCGATCGCACGGCGGAGCTGATGGGGCGGCTGTCGATCAACCCGCTGAAGCACATCGATCCGATCGGCACGCTGATCGTGCCCGTCGTCCTGCTCGCGCTCGGCGGCTTCCTGTTCGGCTGGGCCAAGCCGGTGCCGGTGAACTACGCGAGCCTCAAGCATCCGAAGCGCGACATGGCCGTGGTCGCAGCGGCCGGACCGGCGTCGAATCTCGTGATGGCGCTGCTGTGGGCCGCGCTGCTCAAGGTTGCGATGAGCTCGGGCTCGCCGTCCGGCACCATGATCGGCTTGCAGCTGATGGCGCAGGCGGGCGTGACGATCAACGTGGCGCTGATGGTTCTCAACCTGCTTCCATTGCCGCCGCTCGACGGTGGTCGTGTGCTCACTGGATTGCTGCCGATGCGCGCCGCGGTTGCGTTCTCGCGCATCGAGCCGTACGGGATGCTGATCCTGGTCATGCTGATGGCGAGCGGACTGCTCGCCCGCATCCTGTATCCGCCACTGGTCTTCGCCGAAGGCTTCATCCTCTCGCTGGTGAACGTGCATGAGTGACGCGCGGCCGATCGTGCTGTCCGGCATCCAGCCCTCGGGGCATCTCACCATCGGCAATTACCTCGGCGCGCTCAAGAACTGGGTACGCCTGTCGGATCAGTACGAGTGCTACTACATGCTCGTCGACCTGCACGCGATCACCGTGCGCCAGGATCCGAAGGAGCTGCGCGAGCGATGCTACGAATTCCTCGCGCTCTACATCGCCTGCGGGCTCGATCCGAAGAAGAACGTGCTGTTCGTGCAATCGCACGTGAGCGCGCACGCGCGTCTGTCGTGGGTGCTGAACTGCTACACGATGATGGGCGAGCTGAACCGCATGACGCAGTTCAAGGACAAGAGCGCGAAGAACACGGAGAACATCAACGCCGGCCTCTACGACTATCCGGTGCTGATGGCCGCCGACATCCTGCTGTATCAGGCGAACAAGGTGCCCGTCGGCGACGACCAGAAGCAACACCTCGAGCTCACGCGCGACGTGGCGATCCGCTTCAACAACCTCTACGGCCCGACCTTCCGCGTGCCCGAGCCGATGATCCCGCCGGTCGGCGCCCGCATCATGGGCTTGCAGACGCCCGACGCGAAGATGAGCAAGTCCGACGACGCGCAGACCAACGCGGTTTACCTCCTGGACGCGCCGGACGTGATCGCGCGCAAGATCAAGCGCGCGGTCACCGATCTCGGCAACGAAGTGCGCTACGCGCCGGAAGAGAAGGCGGGCGTGTCCAATCTTATGTCGATCCTCGCTGCCACGACCGATCAGAGCTTCGAGCAGATCGTCACGCAGTACAACGGCAAGGGTTACGGTACGTTCAAGCAAGCCGTCGCCGACGCCGTCGTGGAATGCCTGAAGCCCGTGCAGGCGCGCTACAAGGAAATTCGCGAGGACGAAGCGGGACTGCGCAAAGTCCTGCGCGACGCCGCCGAAAAAGCTTCCGCACGCGCCGACGCCACTCTGAAACGCGTCCACGACGTGCTAGGGTTCATCCCGGAATGAACGATCCGAATCCGACTGTCGAAGCCGCACCCGAGGCGCCCAAGCAGCCGAAGGTCCACGGTCAGCCGATCGACAAGCTCCCGGACGATCTCTACATCCCGCCGGACGCGCTCGAAGTCTTCCTCGATGCCTTCGAAGGCCCGCTCGACCTGCTGCTGTACCTGATCCGCCGCCAGAACCTGAACATCCTCGACATCCCGGTTCTCAAGATCACCCAGCAGTACATGGAATACATCGCGATCATGCGCGACATGAAGCTCGAGCTCGCCGCCGAGTATCTGGTCATGGCCGCGTATCTCGCCGAGATCAAGTCGCGCATCCTGCTGCCCAAGCCCGCGCTGGAAGAGGACGTCGGCGATCCGCGCATGGACCTCGTGCGCCGCCTGCAGGAATACGAGCGCTTCAAGACTGCCGCGGAGAATCTCGACGCGATGCCGCGCGTCGGCCGCGAGATCCACATCGCGCAGGCGCGGCCCGATCTGGTGGTGAAGCCGCAACCGCTGCCGCCGCCGACGCTGCGCGAACTGCTGATGGCGATGCGCGACGCGATGACGCGCGCGGAGATGTTCAGCCATCACCAGGTCGCACGCGAGCCGCTGTCGGTGCGCGAGCGCATGTCGAAGATCCTGACGCGCTTGCGCGCCGGGCCGGCGAGCTTCTTCGATCTGTTCGATCCCGAGGAAGGTCGCGCCGGCATCGTGGTCTGCCTGCTCGCGATCCTGGAGCTCGCGCGCGGCGCGATGCTCGAGGTGGTGCAGGAGCAGGCGTTCGGTCCGCTGCGCGTGCAGGTCGCGCGCGCCCGCGCCGTGGTGACGGAAGATGAATTGACGAGCGATTTCGACAAGGAACCGGAATAGTGGAACAGGACACGCATCGGCTCGAAAAAATCCTCGAAGCGCTGCTGCTCGCATCGGATCAGCCGCTGTCGATCGATCAGCTGGTGCGCCTGCTCGCGCCCGACGCGCCGATCGGCAAGAAGGAGATTCGCGATGCGCTCGAGCGGCTCGGTGCCCGCTTCGAAGGCACCGCCGCCGAGCTGAAGGAAGTCGCGAGCGGCTTCCGCCTGCAGGTGCGCGCGGAGTTCTCGGAGTGGGTGCATCGGCTGTGGCAGGAGCGTCCGCCGAAGCTGTCGCGCGCGCTGATGGAGACGCTCGCGCTGATCTGCTATCGCCAGCCGATCACGCGCGGCGAGATCGAGGAGATCCGCGGCGTGTCGCTGTCGCCGAACATCGTCAAGACGCTGATCGAGCGCGGCTGGATCCGCGAGGTCGGCGTGAAGGAAGTGCCGGGACGTCCGGCGCTGCTCGGCACGACCCAGCAGCTCCTCGACGATCTCGCGCTGAAATCGCTCGACCAGCTGCCGACGCTGCCGGAGATCAAGGACCTCGCGCAGCTCGAAGCGGCGCTCGCGAAGCTCGGCGTGGAAGCCATGGCGGCGACGCCGGACGCTGCCGTCATCGGCGAAGTGCCGGTCGCCGAAGCGGCTCCCGTCGAAAAGCCCGCCGACGAAGCCACGCTTCACTGAGCGATGTCTGAGCGCATCCAGAAGGCGCTCGCATCCGCCGGCATCGCGTCGCGGCGCGCGATCGAGAAGATGATCGAGGAAGGCCGCATCGTGGTGAACGGCCGGCCCGCGCAGATCGGGCAGAAGATCACGCCGAAGGATCACGTCCGCGTCGACGGCAAATCCGTCGAGCTGTCGAGCAAGCCCGAGGCGACGAAGGTTCTGCTCTACCGCAAGCGCGTCGGCGAGATGGTCACGCGCGACGATCCTGAAGGCCGCCGCACCGTGTTCCGCAAATTGCCGGAGCTCGAAGGCGCGCGCTGGATCGCGGTCGGCCGGCTCGACATCAACACCTCCGGCTTGCTGCTGCTCACCACCGACGGTGAGCTCGCCCGCCGGCTGATGCACCCGAGCTTCGAGATTTCGCGCGAGTACGCGGTGCGCGTGCTCGGCGAGATCGACGACGCGCTGATCGAGACGCTGCGGCGCGGCGTGACGCTCGAAGACGGCCCCGCGAAGTTCCAGTCGATCGACCCGATCTCGCATGGTCCCGAAGGCGAGGAGGATCCGGGCGTGGCCGCTGCGAATCGCTGGTTCCACGTTGTCGTGCGCGAAGGCCGCAACCGGCTCGTGCGCCGGATGTTCGAGTCACAGGGCTTGCAGGTGTCGCGCCTGATCCGCGTCGGCTACGGGCCGATCAAGCTCGGGCGCGGCATCAAGACCGGCGGTTATCGCGACGCGACCTCGGCGGAAGTGAAGGCGCTGCTGCAGGCGGTGCGGATGACGATGCCGCATAATCCGGGGAAACCGAAACGTTCCAACCGGGGGAGTCCATGAGCAGGCTGGGTCTCGCGGCGCTCGCCGCGCAGTTGTGCGTGCTTGCCGGCTGCGCAGAGCAGCCCTATCAGACGCCAATCGCGCCGCAGAATCCGTGGGCCGACGCACCGCAGACGCCGGTCGCCGCTGCAGCGCCCGTTGCTCCCGAAGCGGTCGCGCAACCGGTCGCTGCCGCTGCTCCCGTCTATTCCGCTTCGAATCCGAACGTCGGCGGCACTCGGCACGGTGCGCCGGTTGCACCGCCTGCGCCTGCGGCTCCGACTCCGCCGCCGGCGCCGGTCGCCGCAGCAGCGCCCGCCGCACCGCCAGCGCCGGCCCCCGTCGCGAAACCCGCGAAGCCGCACCACGCGAAGAAAGCTGCGCCGCCGGCGAAACCGTCAGAGCCTGCCGCGCCGGTCATCACCGATGCGAAAGCCGGCGCGCAAGCGCCGCTGCGCACCCGGCCCGCGCTCGAGAGCGCCGGCAAGCAAATCCTCGGCGTCGGTGCGCCGCTGCGGCTCGTCACGCAGCTCGAGAACGACGCGGGGACCTGGTGGTACGTCGAAACCGAGAGCGGCGCGCAGGGTTGGCTGCGTGCGTCGGAGATCCAGCGCTAAAGCTGCTGGCCGCTGACGCCGGCGCTCTCGCGCGACAACAGCCACAGCAGCGACGGCACGACGGATTCCGGCAGCGGCGCGGCGTCGCGCGCCTCGCCCGGGAATCCGCGGGCGCGCAGCGCGGTGCGCAGCGGACCCGGATTGAAGCTGTTCATCCGCACGCCCGACGTCGACGGCAGCTCCGACGCCCAGTTCTTCGTCAGCGCTTCCAGCGCCTGCTTCGCGATCCCGTAGGCGCCCTGATAGCGCTTCGCCGCGCGGCCGCTTTCGTCGGAGACGAACACGACCGAGGCATCGCCGCTCTTCTCGAGCAACGGCAGGCACGCTCGCGTCAATGCGAACGGCGCGGTGAGATTCACCTGCAGGCTTTCCATCCATTCGCGCGGCTCGACGCCCGCGAGCGGCGCGAATTCCTTGAAGTGCGCGGCGCAATGCACGATGCCGTGGAGTGCGCCGAGCTCGCGCTCCAGCGTCGCGCCGAGCTCGACGTGGTCGTTCCAGTTAGCGCCGGCGAGGTTCATCGGATAGATCGCCGGATCGGCGCCGCCGGCGGCGCGGATCGCATCGTAGGTTTCCTCGAGCTTCTTCACCGTGCGCCCGAGCAGCACGACCATCGCGCCGTGCTTCGCGCAGCCGATCGCGGTCGCGCGGCCGAGACCGTCGCCAGCGCCGGTGACGAGGACGACGCGCTCGTGCAGTGCATCCGGCGCGGGCCGGTAGTCGGTCGGGATCTTCACAGCAGCGCCAGCAGGTCGGCGGGCTTGCCGATGGTCGCGTCGGCGTTCCAGCTCGCGATCGGGTGCTCGCCCTCGTAGCCCCAGCGCACGGCGATGAAGCGCATGCCGGTCGCGCGTGCGGCATCGGCGTCGCGCTTGTCGTCGCCGACGTAGAGCGCCTGCGAAGGCAGGATCGCGAGACGCTCGCATGCGCGCAAGAGCGGATCGGGCGCGGGCTTTGCTTTGGCGACGTCGTCGGCGCAGACGACGACCGCGGCGCGGCGCTCGAGATCGAGGTCCTTGAGCAGCAGCTCGGTGTAGAGCCGCGGCTTGTTGGTGACGATGCCCCAGCTCACGCCCACGCGTGCGAGCGCGAGCAGGAGCTCGTCGATGCCCGCGAACAACGTCGAATGACGCGACAGGTTCTCGCGGTAGTGATCGAGGAAGCGCGCGCGCTGGCTCGCGTAATCGCTGTGATCTGGCGTGATGCCGAGCGCGGTCTGCAGCATCCCGCGCGCGCCGGCCGACGCGAACTGGCGATACGCGGGGATCGGCAGCGGCGTGAGTCCCATCGACTCGCGGATGAAGTTCGCCGCGCCACCGAGATCCGGCGCGGTGTCGACGAGCGTGCCGTCGAGGTCGAAGAGAACAGCGCGGATGCTCACCGCGGACGCCGGCAGTGCATCAGGTAGTTCACGTCGACGTCGTCGGCGAGCGAGCCGCTCTTCAGCAGCGGGTTGTAGCGGATGCCGCGCACGCCGCGCACTTCGAGGCCGGCCGCGCGCGCCCAGCGCTCGAGCTCGGAGGGTCGGATCAGCTTCGCGTAATCGTGCGTGCCGCGCGGGATGAGATTCAGCAGATATTCGGCGCCGACGATCGCGAGCGCGAACGCCTTCGCGTTGCGGTTGATCGTGGAGAAGATCACGTCGCCGCCGGGTTTCACGAGCGTGGCGCAGGCGGCAACGACCTGATCCGGATGCGGCACGTGCTCCAGCATCTCCATGCAGCACACGACGTCGAAGGCGCCGGCGTGCTCGCGCGCGAGATCTTCGGCAGCGACAAGTCGGTAGTCGATCGCGAGCTTCGATTGCGTCGAATGCTTGCGCGCCGCTTCGAGCACGTCGGCAGCGAGATCGATGCCGGTCACCTTCGCGCCCTTGGCGGCGAGCGCCTCGGCAAGGATTCCACCGCCGCAGCCGACGTCGAGCGCGCGCTTGCCCTTGAGCGCGCCCGCGCATTGCTCGACGTAAGCGACGCGCGGTCGGTTGATCGCGTGCAGCGGACCCATCTCGCCGTTCGGATCCCACCATTGCGCGGCGAGGCGATCGAAGAGCGCGATCTCGCCGGCGTCGACGTTTTTCGTCTCGGCGCTCATGGGCGGATCTTTGCGCGCCACACGTTGGCCTCGGCGATCGCGGCCTTCTCGTCGATCGTCGTGAGCTCGCGCTTGCGCATGAGCGCGCGGCCGGCGACGAAGACGTCGGTGACGCAATTGCGATTCGCTGCGTAGACCAGATGCGAGAGCACGTTGTAGACCGGCTGGGTCGAGATGCCGGAGAGATCGAGCGCGATGAAGTCCGCGGACTTGCCCTTGGCCAGCGAGCCGATCTCGTCGGCGAGACCGAGCGCTTTGGCGCCGCCGAGCGTGGCCATGTGCAGCGCAGCCGCGGAAGGCACGGCGCGCGCATCGTCGGCAACGGCTTTGGCGATGAGTGCCGCGGTACGCATTTCGCCGAGCAGATCGAGATCGTTGTTGCTCGCCGCGCCGTCGGTGCCGAGCGCGACGTTGACGCCGGCCTGCTGGAGCTTGTGCACGGGGCAGAATCCGCTCGCGAGCTTCAAGTTCGATTCCGGGCAATGCGCGATCTGCACGCCGAACTGCGCGGCCTCGGCGATCTCGGCGTCGGTGAGCTGCGTCATGTGCACGGCGAGCAGATCGGGGCCGAGCAGATCGAGCTCCTTCAGGCGCTGCCACGGCCGCTTGCCGGTCTGCTCGACCGCCATCGCAACTTCACCTGCTGTCTCGTGCAGATGGATGTGGATGCCGATGCCGAGTTCGGTCGCGTAGCGGCGCACCTTGCGCAGCGGCTCGTCGGACACCGTGTACGGCGCGTGCGGCGCGAAGATCGTCGACAGGAGCGGCTCGTTCTTGACCGCGTCGTGCACCTGCAATCCGCGATGCAGGTAGGCGTCGGCGTTCGCGGCCCATGCAGTCGGGAAGTCGAGCACGATGAGACCGAGCATCGCGCGCAGGCCCGCGGCAGGCGCGACCGCGGCAGTCGCCTCGGGGAACATGTACATGTCGTTGAAGCAGGTGATGCCGCCGCGGACGAACTCCGCGCACGCGAGGCGCGCGCCGGCTTCGCAGAATTCACGGCTGACGTGCGCGCCTTCCGCCGGCCAGATGTGGTTCTGCAGCCAGTCCATCAGGGCGAGATCGTCCGCGAGCCCGCGTAGCAGCGTCATCGCCGCATGCGTGTGCGCGTTGATCAGCCCGGGCATCACAGCATGATCGGCGAGCGTGATCGTCTCGCGGGGCTGATATGCGCTCTTCGCCTGTGCGATCGGAAGCACGTCGACGATGCGGCCCTTGTCGACGGCGAGCGCGTGCTCCGCGAGAACGGCGCCGGTGGGCTCGATGGGTACGAGCCAGCGCGGAGCGACGAGCAAATCGATCTGCTGCATGGGCGACACGGGTAGAATTCGGGCGCCAAGTTTACCTGCGACACGCCGCCGACGCCCCAAGAAGTGAACGCCAAAGTCGAACCGATCCGCTGGGAATCCGATCATCTGCGCTTGCTCGACCAGCGCGTGCTGCCGTTGCACGAGCGCTACGTCGAATGCCGCACGCCCGAGGAGGTCGCGACGGCGATCCGTCAGATGGTCGTGCGCGGCGCGCCGGCAATCGGCATCGCGGCGGCGTACGGCCTCGTGCTCGGTGCGAAGCGTGGCGAGGCGTACGACGGATCGGAGTCGGTGCTCGCGAAGTCGCGCCCGACCGCCGTGAACCTGCGCTGGTCGCTGCAGCGCATGCGCGGGGTCTGGCAGAGAACACCGAGCGCGGAGGCGCTGCTCGCGGAGGCCAAGAAAATCCACGAGGAGGATCTCGCGCAGAACCTGAAGATGGGCGAGCTCGGCGCGGCACTGCTGCCGAAGCACGCGAAGGTGATGACCCACTGCAACACGGGCGCGCTCGCGACCGGCGGACATGGCACCGCGCTCGGCGTGATCCGCAGCGCGCATGCGTCGGGCCATCTCGACATGGTCTACAACACCGAGACGCGGCCGTGGCTGCAAGGCGCGCGATTGACCGCGTGGGAGCTGCGGCAGGAAAAGATTCCGTCGAAGCTCATTGCCGACAGCGCCGCCGCGCATCTGATGGATCGCGAGAAGATCGACTGGGTGATCGTCGGCGCCGATCGCATCGCGGCGAACGGCGACACCGCGAACAAGATCGGCACCTATCAGCTCGCGGTCGCTGCGCGTCACCATGGCATCAAGTTCATGGTCGTCGCGCCGACGGGAACCTTCGACCTGTCGTGCCCGGACGGCAAGTCGATCCCCATCGAGGATCGCGGCGCGAAGGAGCTCGTCGAGCTGCAAGGGCAGGCGATCGCGCCGGCCGACATGGAGGCCATCAACCCGGTTTTCGACGTGACGCCGGCCTCGCTGATCGACGTCATCGTGTGCGAAAAAGGCGTCATCCGGCCGGTCACGCAAGCGGTCATCCGCAAGGTCGTCGCGGCCTAGCCGATCCAGTCCGCAAGGTCAAGAAAAACAAGCCCAAAAAAGGCACAAAAAGGGGGCCGGAAAACCGGTTCCCGGCACCGGGGTTTTGATAAAATTTCGTCGACGGGGCGCCCACACATCTTCGATGCGGGCGCCCTCGATTTTTTAGGAAACCATGAGCGAGTTCGCCAAAGAGCTGATCTCCGTCAATCTCGAGGACGAGATGCGGCGGAGCTACGTCGATTACGCGATGAGCGTGATCATCGGCCGCGCCCTTCCGGACGCGCGCGACGGTCTCAAGCCGGTGCACCGCCGCGTGCTGCACGCGATGCGCGAGCTCGGCAACGACTACAACAAGGCCTACAAGAAATCGGCGCGCGTCGTCGGCGACGTCATCGGCAAATACCATCCGCACGGCGACACGGCGGTCTACGACACCATCGTGCGCATGGCGCAGCCGTTCTCGCTGCGCTATCTGCTGGTCGACGGCCAGGGCAACTTCGGCTCGGTCGACGGCGACTCGCCCGCGGCGATGCGCTACACCGAAGTGCGCATGTCCAAGCTCGCGCACGAGCTGCTCGCCGACATCGACAAGGAAACCGTCGACTTCGTCCCGAACTACGACGGCTCCGAGCAGCAGCCCGACGTGCTGCCCGCGGGCATCCCGAACCTCCTGGTCAACGGCACGGCGGGCATCGCGGTGGGGATGGCCACCAACATGGCCCCGCACAACCTGGGCGAGGTCATCGCCGCGGTGCGGTACCTGATCAAGCACCCGGACGCCAGCCTGGACGCGCTGATGCGCTACATCCCCGGGCCCGACCTGCCCACCGGCGGCAAGATCGTCGGGCTGGAGGGCATCCGGGACGCCTACGAGAGCGGCCGCGGCATCTTCCGCACCCGGGCCACCTGCCGGATCGAGCAGATCACCCCGCGCCGGACCGGCATCGTGGTCACCGAGCTGCCCTACGGCGTCGGCCCGGAGAAGGTCATCGCCCGGATCAAGGACCTGGTCCAGTCCAAGAAGCTGACCGGCATCACCGACGTCAAGGACCTGACCGACCGGCACCGGGGCCTGCAGCTGGTCATCGAGATCCGCAGCGGCTTCCACGCCGAGGCGGTGCTGGCCGAGCTGTACCGGCTGACCCCGATGGAGGAGACGTTCGGCATCAACAACGTGGCGCTGGTGGACGGCCAGCCCCGGGTGCTCGGCCTGCGCGAGCTGCTCGAGATCTACGTCGCGCACCGGCTGGAAGTGGTCCGGCGCCGGTCGGACTTCCGGCGGCGCGTCCGGGCCGACCGGCTGCACCTGGTCGACGGCCTGATG
>Ga0070741_10002475_pt1 | contig 49393 bp, 40 predicted proteins | sample Coa_R1_4_FD_66440 | JGI IMG/M metagenome (GOLD analysis project Ga0070741, IMG submission 66440) | Surface soil microbial communities from Centralia Pennsylvania, which are recovering from an underground coalmine fire - Coalmine... | ecosystem: Environmental > Terrestrial > Soil > Unclassified ... | reverse complement strand
CTTACCCCACCGGCCAGGGCTCGCTCGATTACCTCGAGCAGCGCAAGCTCGCCAGCATGGTGAACGGCCCCTGGAACCTCAATCGCCTCGCAGCACCCGGCAATCCCATGTACGATGACCTGCGCGTCAGCTTCTGCCCGCAGCGCGACGTCTCCAAGCCTTCGTGGTGGGCACAGAGCCACCAGGTGGCGCTGGCGAAGCCGCAGAAGGTCGATGAAAGCAAGCGCGCCGCGGCCTTCGACTTCGTGCGCTGGCTCTCGGAGCATACCTTCGAATGGTCGAAGGCCGGCCAGCTGCCGGCGAGCAAGAAGGTACGCGCTTCGGACGAGTATCGCAAGAGCGATCTATTAGTGCATAAGCTGCTCAAAGTCTGGGAGGATCACCTCTCGAGCGCCGGCTTCATGCAGCTCCACCCAAGATACGTCGAGGTTGAGGACCAGGTGCCGGCGGTGCTGGCGCCCGGCGTGCGCAACGAGGTTTCGGTACAGTCGGCCCTTGCCGACGCCGAGCAGCTGGTGAACAATCTGCTCGGCCAGTAGCGGAGCTGAAAGGAGAAGCATGACGATGGCAGCACAGACACCTCAGGCGGCACTCGGGCGCGGCGGGCGCTGCATCGAGCCGGATGAGGTCGAGACGCAGATCTTCGATTGGGGAACGATCAAGTGGCTCTCCGAGCCGCGTGTGGTCGGCGGTGCCACCCGGTTTAGCACCGGCGTGGTCGTGCTCGCGCCGGGCAAGGGCCACACCCGCCACAACCACCCCGGCGTTGAGGAGATCCTCTACGTCATCGCCGGCGAGGGCGAGCAGATGGTCGAGGATGCACGCGGCGAGCCGGTGCGCCGGCGCGTTCGCCCGGGCGTGCTGGTGCACATTCCACCGGACGTGTACCATGAGACGATCAACACCGGCTGGAAGCCGCTCGAGCTGCTCGCCGTCTATTGCCCCGCCGGCCCCGAGGCGCTGCTGCGCCAGATGGCGGAGCGCGTCCTTGCTCCAGGTGAGCCCCCTCGGTAGGCTCCTGGAGAGAGGCAGGCACGACGCCACCGGCCGGCCGATCGCGGCGCCGAGCCGCGGTGGATGATCAAGAAGATCGAGGAGAGAGCAGGCCGCGCCAATGAGGCCACACCTGTCAATAAGGCCACACCAATGAAGGAAGAGGGCATCGTGGCGCGCGGCGCACCGCAGGCCGTGCCCGACGTCGCCGCGCCGGGCTATACCATCAAGTGGCTATTCAGCGGCCGGACGACACCGGGGGCAGCGCAGACCCTGGGCTACGTGGTGATCGCGCCGGGCCAGAAGAACCCGCTGCACGCGCATCCGAACTGCGAGGAGGTACTCTACCTCATCTCCGGCGAGCTCGAGCACAGCCTGGATGGCGCCACCTACCACCTGCGCCCGGGCGATGCCATCCGCGTCCCGGCCGGAGCGAGACACGACGCGCGCTGCGTGAGCGCTCACCCAGCGACCATGGTCGTCTGCTACTCGGTGCCCAACCGAGAGATCGTCAGCTACGAGTGAGTGGCAGGAACCGGCAGCGCGATGGAGCCTTCCGGGAGCTTCGGCCGCGTCACCTATAGCTTCGAGTACGAGCGCCGGCTGCGCGTGGGGGCGATCGGCTGCGGCGGCCACGCCTGGCGCAATGTCTACCCGGCGTTCCAGTACGCACCGGTCGAGCTGGTGGCCGTGGCCGATCCGATAGTGGAGCGGGCAGAGGCCTACGCGCGGCAGCTCGGCGCCACGGCCTCCTACCGCGACCACCGCCAGATGCTTGAGCGCGAGCGGCTCGATGCCATCTTCATCGTCACCAATTACGACGAGCACGGCCATCCGCGGTATCCGCAGCTGGCAGTCGACGCCCTGCGTGCCGGTGCCTGCGCCTGGATCGAGAAGCCGCCGGCAGCGACGGTCGATGAGGTGGAACGGATGCGCGCCGTCGAGCAGGAGACCGGGCGGTTCGTGCAGGTGGGGTACAAGAAGATGTTTGTTCCGGCGATCGCCAAGGCGAAGGAGATCATCTCTCGTCGCGATGAGTTTGGCGAGCCGGTGCAGCTCTTCGTGCGCTACCCGCAGGCGCTGCCGCCGCCGGACCAGCGCACGGACGACCGGCGGATGGTCTCCTTTCTCGATCACTTCTTCCATCCGGCCTCGATCGTGCACCGGCTGATGGGCCCCGTGGCTGCCTTCAGCTATGCCTGGGAGCCGCGCAACGGCAGCAGCCTCTCCACGCTCCTCTTTCGCAGCGGCGCCATCGGCATCCTCCAGCTCGCCGCCGGCCAGGCCGGCACCAGCCCGCTCGAGCGTGTGGAGGTGATCGGCCAGGGAGCGAACGTGGTGGTGGAAAATGGGGTAAAGCTCATCTACTATCGCCGTGGCGGGCGCGGGCCCGGGGGCTACGGGCGCTCGGCCAGCTACATCGGCGACGATGCCGGTGCGCCAATCATCTGGGAGCCAGAGTTCTCGCTGGGCCAGCTCTACAACAAGAACCTGTTCACGCTCGGCTACGCGCCGGAGGTGATCTCCTTCTGCCAGTGCGTACTCGCCGGCCAGCGTCCTGCCTTCGCCAATCTGGACGACACGCTGGCGATGATGCGCTGGTACGAGGCCTATCGCCGGCCCGCCAACCAGCTGATCGAGATCGCCGAGCACGCCTCCTGACCGCCGCCGGTGCGCAGCGGGGTGCCCCAGTGGGCCACAGTGGAGGGATGGAGGGAGATCATGGCAACCATCGCCATCATTGCAGCTCTGGATACCAAGGGGGAGGAGGCGCGCTTGGTGCGCGACCTGATCGCAGCGCGGGGCCACCGGCCGCTGGTAGTCGATACCGGCGTGATGGGCGAGCCGCGCTTCGCTCCAGATATACCAGCCGAGGAGGTCGCGCGCGCCGGCGGCACCACGCTCGCGGCGCTCCGCGCGCGCGCCGACCGTGGCGAGGCCATCACCGCCATGGCTGCCGGGGCAGCGGCGCTCGCCCGCCGCCTGCATCAGGAAGGGCGACTGGACGGCATCATCGGCCTGGGCGGCAGCGCCGGCACGGCCGTCGGCTCGGCAGCGATGCGCGCGCTGCCGGTGGGCGTGCCCAAGCTGCTGGTGTCCACGGTGGCGGCAGGCAACGTGGCGCCGTACATCGGCACGCGCGATCTCACCCTGATGTATTCGGTGGTCGACGTCGCCGGCATCAATCGCCTCTCGCGCGCGGTGCTGGCCAACGCCGCCGGCATGATCGGCGGCGCGGTCGAAGCCGCGGCGCAGCGGGCAACGCAAATGGCCACACCGGCGTCGGAAGGAGAGCGCCCGCTGCTGGCGGCGAGCATGTTCGGCAATACCACCAGGCTGGTCGATGCCGCGCGGGCGATCTTCGAGCAGCGTGGCTACGAGGTGCTGGTCTTCCACGCCACCGGCACCGGCGGGCGGACGATGGAGGACCTGATCCGCGACGGCTTCATCGCCGGCAGCTACGATGTCACGACCACCGAATGGGCCGATGAGCTGTGCGGCGGCGTCTTCACCGCCGGCCCCACGCGGCTCGAGGCAGCGGGCGAGCGCGGCATCCCGCAGGTAATCGCGCCCGGCTGCCTGGATATGGTCAACTTCGGCCCCCAGGAGACGGTACCGGCCCGCTACCGTGATGACCCGGCCCGGAAGTTCTACCTCTGGAACCCGCAGGTGACGCTGATGCGCACCACCCCGGCGGAGAATGCGCAGCTTGGCAAGATCATCGCCGAGAAGGCGAACGCGGCGCGGGGGCCAGTGCAGCTCTTCCTGCCACTGCGCGGCCTATCCCTGCTGGATAGCGTGACTGAGCAGGGCCCGCAGCCGTTCTGGTGGCCGGAGGCCGACCGCGCGCTGTTCGAGGCCATCAAGCAGCACGTGCGCCCGGACATCCCGGTGCACGAGCTCGATTGCAACATCAACGACCCGCAGTTCGCCCAAGCAACAGCGGGCGCGCTGCTGGCGATGCTGGGAGGCAGGCAGTGAGATACACGCGGGAGCAGGTGCTCGATCGGCTGCACGCGCAGCTCCGCCAGGGCCGGCCGATTATCGGTGCCGGCGCCGGCACCGGCATCTCGGCCAAGTTCGCCGAGGCCGGCGGTGCCGACCTGATCATCATCTATAACTCGGGGCGCTACCGCATGGCCGGGCACGGCTCGCTGGCCGGGCTGCTCGCCTTTGGCGACGCCAACCAGATCGTGTACGAGATGGGCGAGCGCGAGGTGCTGCCGGTGGTCAAGGAGGTGCCGGTGATCGCCGGCGTCAACGGCACCGACCCACTGCGCCAGATGCCCCACTTCCTCAAGCGCCTGGATGACCTCGGCTTTTCGGGGATCAACAACTTCCCCACCGTGGGCCTGATCGATGGCCGCTTCCGCGCCGAGCTCGAGGCCACCAATCTCGGCTTCTACCGCGAGGTGGAGATGATCCGCCTCGCGCACGAGCTGGGCTTCTTCACCATCGTCTACGTCTTCACGCCCGAGGAGAGCGCGCAGATGGCCCGCGCCGGCGCCGACGTGGTCATTGCGCACATGGGGCTCACCGTGGGCGGCAGCATCGGCCTGGCGCGCGAGGGCGGCGTGGCCATGCGCCTCGAGGAGGCGCCGGCAAAGGTGCAGGCGATCGGCGAAGCGGCCTGGGCAGTCAACAAGGATGTGCTGCTCGTCTCGCACGGCGGGCCGATCGCCACGCCCGAGGATGCCGCCTACGTCCAGGAGCGCACCGGCGCAGTGGGCTTCATCGGCGCCTCATCAATGGAGCGCCTGCCGGTCGAGACGGCGATCACCGAGACGGTGCGCCGGTTCAAGTCCATCCCGCTACGTCACGCGCCCGCAAGGTAATCGTAAGCACCATAGGACAGCACAGCGCTGCGCGGGCTCATCGCCAGCCAGCTCGGTGGATGGCCGGCGCTCGCTGCAGCCGCGAAACCCACTCGCACCCGATGCCGCTGGTGCAGCAACGTGGATAGTGTGAATAGTTGTGGATAGTAAGGAAGGAGCGCATTCGTGACGACCACTCCAGATACCGGCCTGCCCCGCCGCCGGTGGGGCAAGAGCAACCTTCTGATCCCCGTCATCCCCTTTGGGACGCAAGGGTTTGGCAACCTGTTTGGTCCTGTCGCCGACAACAAGGCGGTGGCGCTCATTCACCGCGCGATCGAGCTCGGCGTGAACCACTTCGACTGCGCGCGCTGCTACGGTGATAGCCTGCGCAAGCTGGCGCTTGGCCTGCGGGGCGTGCCCCGCAGCTCGGTGATCGTCTCCGGCCGCCTCTGCCTGCACAACGTCCGTTCCGAGCTACAGCGGCCGCTCCAGCCGGTGGCCGATGCGGCGCGGCGCGATATCGAGGACCAGCTTGCGCTACTGGGGATCGAGTACTTCGACGCCGTGCTCGTCCACGATCCGTCCGAGATGGCGCCGGTCCTGGCCAGGGGCGGCGCGCTCGATGGCCTGCTGGCACTGAAGGAGCAGGGGCTGGTGCACAACGTCGGCTTCGGCATGCGCCCGCACGCGTTTCACCGGCAGGCACTCGCCACCGGCGCGGTGGATGTGATGCTCACCTTCGGCGACTTCAACCTGCTCAGCCAGACGGCTGCGGCGCCGGGCGGCATCCTGGAAGAGGCAGCCCGGCACGACGTGGGTGTACTCAACGGCTTTGCCATCATGCGGGGCATTCTCACCGGGGCCGATGTGGACGAGGCGGCGCGCCGCGGGCGGCACAGCAACCAAGAGAACCTGGCCCGCGCCAAGCGCATGCGCCAGTGGGCGATCGACCACGGCGTCAGCCTGCTGGCCATCGCGCTGCAGTTCTGCCTGCGCGAGGAGCGCATCCACGGCAACCCACTGGGCAGCCAGAACGTGCACGAGCTGGAGCAGAACGTCGCCGCCGTCTCCATGCCCTTGCCGCCCGGCATTCTGGACGAGTTCATCGCCGCCGGGCTGTGATGATTGACTACCCGCATGATCGGTGCCTGGCAGAGCAGCGACTGCATCGAAAATCGCCGGCAGGTCGATGGCTGAAGGTCGTTGTACGCGATGAAGCAGGGAGGGGGTAGGCCATCACTGCCTTCCCGCGGAGATCTCTCCCATGAGCGTCACGATCGGCGGCATTGTCTTCGACCAGGTGCCGGTACGACCGCGATGCAGATGTCCTCTACCTTCATGTAGGCGATCCTAAGCGTGCAGTGGATTTCGACGAATCGTCGGAAGGCCATGGACTGCGATGCGACGCCGAGGGCCGCCCAGCGGGAACCACGATCGTCAATGCGCGGCAGCTGCTGCAGCACGACGGGGGCATTACCGTGACCGTGCCGCGCCCCCCAATGGCAGGGAGAGGCGGCTGATCTGGCTGAGGTGCTCGGCCTCGCCAGCCAATCCTCCAACGTTTCGCGCGCCCAGGATCACAGGATCACTCAGGTCTTGACTCGGTGTAATGGTGGAGCTATACTGTACGCCACATGATTATCGATAATCGTCTGCGTGTCGCCTTCATTGGCTGCGGCGGCATTGCCACGCGCCAGCATGCGCCTGCCTACCAGAAGCTACCGCAGGTGGAGGTCGTCGCGGCCTGCGACCTGGTGTCGGAGAAGGTACAGGCCTTCGCGCAGACCTTCGGCTGCCGGCCTTACACCGACTATCACGAGATGCTGGCGCAGGAGCGGCCGGACATCGTCGACATCTGCACCCGCGAGCACCAGCACGTCGAGCCGGTCATCGCCGCCCTCGAAGCCGGAGCGCACGTCCTGTGCGAGAAGATCATGGCCCACACGATGGAGGGGGGCCGGGCCATGCTGGCCGCGGCCGAACGGAGCGGCCGGCTGCTCGGCATCGACTACAACTACCGCTTCTTTCCCATCTTCACCAGGCTGAAGGAGCTGATCGACGCCGGCGAGGTGGGCGAGATCGCACTACTCAATGCCTACACCCACGCCTTCTGCTTCCATCATGCCATCGACCTGCTGCGCTGGCTGGGCCAGGCCTGCGGGCCGGTCACGGCCGTGACCGGGCAATACACCGCCACCATTGACCCTAAGTACCACTTCCAGGTGCAGTGCCCGGACTTCGTCTACGTCCCATCGCGCAACGCCGCCCTGACCATGCGCTTCGCCAGCGATGCGCTGGGGAACGGAGGGTAATCAGCATGAGCAGCGCACCGGTGATCGCCTGCACCACCCATTCGTTTGGCATCGTGCCCCTGGAGGCGGCGTTGCGCATCATCCGCGCGCTGGACATCGAGTACGCAGACCTGATCGCGGCCACGTACCCGCAGCAGCTGGACCCCTATGTCCTAGCGGACGGCCCGGACCGAGAAGCGGAGCGTATCGGCAACCTGGCAGCCGATGCCAGCGTGAGGCTCTCCGGCTGCTTCGTCGGCTTCAAGGAGCGCCTGTCCAGCGCCAATCCCGACCACCGGCGCCGCCTCCCTGAGCTCTTCGGCGCCATCGGCCGCTTCGCGCGGCGCTGCGGCATCGCCCACGTGCAGACCGGCTTCGGCCCGCCGGACCCGGCGCTCAGCGTGGACGAGCAGTTCGCCATCGTCGTCGAGAACGTGCGCGCGGCGCGGCAGGCCGTGCTTGCCGAAGGCGCGGAGCTGCTCGTGGAGGCCCAGCGCGGGGCGGCGATCAAGAGCCCGGACGATACCTGGCGCCTGCTGCGGGCCGTGCCCGGCCTGCGCCTCAACCACGACCCGGGGCAGTTCGAGTGCATCGGCTATGGGCAGGAGACGTATGAGTCGCTCTACGCGCACACGTCCCACATCCATATGCGCCAGGCGCGCCCGGGTGCGCTGCAGGAGAAGCTGGAACGGGGTACCATCGACTTCCGGCGCGTGGTGCGCGGCCTCCAGGCGGCCGACTTCAACGGCGTCTTCGCCACTGAGTACGTGCACTTCGCGCGCTCCACGGACTGCGCTGGCGTGGACGTGGTCACCGAGACGGTGAAGATGCGAGATCTCATCCGCGACGAATTGGCGGCGATCGCCGCCGGCCGATGAGGTCGCGCTGTAGATTGCCGCGCACGGCAAGGCGCAGACTAGGGAGGGACGCCATGCATCCAATCTCTCGACGACAGTATCTCGGCAGCTGCGCCGCGGGGCTGGTGGGTCTCCTCGCGGCCGCGTGTGCCCCTGGGGCGGCCAGGCCAGCCGCCCCCGCCGCCGGGTCGGCGTGCAACGTGAGCCTGGACTTCCTGATTCCATGGGCGCCGGAGACGACGCAAGAGGTAGCGCTCCAGCAGGTGACGCGGGACTTCACCGCAAAGCACCCCGCCTGCAGCGTCACGGTCGTCTCTGCGCCGGGAGACGGTGTCCTCCCGCAGAAGGTGACCACCACGGTCGCCGCCGGGACCCCGCCCGGGCTGACCTCGCTGCCCCCGTCCTGGACGACGACGTTCGCTACCAATAAGCTGATCAAGTCTGTGCTCGACCTGTTCAAGCGAGACAAGCTGCGCCTGGAGGACTTCCCACCCGCCCTCCAGCGGCCGATGAACTACAACGGCCAGCTCTGGTACATGTCGTTCAACGCCAACGCCGATTTCGTGCTGCACTGGAACAAGAAGCACTTCCGCGAGGCCGGGCTGGACCCCGAGAAAGGGCCGGCGACCACGGCCGAACTGGACGATTACATCCGGCGCCTGACCTGGGAGGAGGGCGGCGAGCTCAAGCGTCTCGGCTGCTGGCTCTGGAACTTCTACGGGCACGGCAACACCATCCAGGCATGGGGCTATGCCCATGGCGGGTCCTTCTACGATGAGAAGAAGGACCAGATGACGTTCTCCGACCCGAAGATCATGGAGGCGGTGGAGTGGTACACCGGCTGGGCGCGCCGCATCGGCGATGCCCGCGCCAAGGCCCTATCCGGCCAGGCGCTCCCTGGGGGGACGCACTTCTTCGCCACCGGTCACTATAGCATCCACGTGCTGACTTCGACGGGACTGTTCGGCGTGCTCAAGTACGACCCGACCATGGAGATCGGCGCAGGGCCGTTTCCCGGCAAGACGCGCGACCTGGCTGGCACCGTCACCATCGGCGGGTGGGGTGCCAGCGCGGCCGCGAGCGATGCCCAGCGGGAGGCCGCCTGGCAGTTCATGAAGTACGTGGGCGCCGATCCAGAGGGCACCACGTCACTGGTGAAGCTGGGAGGGTCCCTGCCCGCCCATCTGCCATCGCCGGCGTTCGAGGTGGCGGCGAAGGACCCCAACATGAAGCCGTACGTGGACGCCATCCGGCGGGCCAAGGGCGTGCAGCTCGGCTACTTCGCACCGGTGGAGATCAACCTCAACCCCATTCAGGACGTGATTGACGGAAAGGTGGGCGTCAAGGAGGCACTGGAAACGGTCGACCGGGAGGTCAACGCCCGCATTAGGGAGTTGAATTTGAAGCCGCGGTGAGCTGAGGAAGGAACCAGGGCGTGGCACGGCCAAATATCCTCTTCCTGTTTACCGACCAGCAGCGCTGGGATACCATCGCCGCCGCCGGCAATCCGGTGATCCGCACCCCCGCGCTCGATGGGCTGTGCGCGCGCGGCGTGCGCTTCGACCGCGCCTACACGCCCAGCCCCGTGTGCGTGCCCGCGCGGTGCAGCACCATGACCGGCCGCCTGCCGCATCGCACCGGCTGCTTCGAGAACGGCAGCCCCATGCCGCACCCGGCGGAGATCCCGACGATGATGGGGCTCCTGCGCGACGCCGGCTATCAGACCCACGCCACCGGCAAGATGCACTTCGTGCCGCCAGACCGCGACTATGGCCTCGAGTCGATGGACCTCAGCGACCGGCACGCGGGGACGAACCGCTATCACCAGTTCGTGCGCGAGCACGGCTTCGTGGAGCTCTTCAACCCGCTAGGCATGACCGGCGATATGTACTACATCCCCCAGGTCTCGCCAGTACCCAAGGCGCTCCATAACACGGCCTGGGTTGCCGAGCGGAGCATCGACTTCCTGCGCCGGCGCGATCGCTCGCGCCCCTTCTTCCTGTGGACGAGCTTCGTCAAGCCGCATCCACCGTTCGCGCCGCCGTATCCTTGGCACACCCTCTACCGCAGCACCGATATGCCGCTCCCGAAACGGCCGGCGCAGTCGCCGGCCCTACAGACCTGGCTGATGCGCCACCAGAACCGCTACAAGTGGCGCGAAAGCGGCCCCGACGACAACCTGCTGCGTACGATGAAGGCCTATTACTATGCTGAGATCTCCTTCATCGATTATCACGTGGGCCGCCTGCTGCAGGCGCTGCAGGATACCGAAGCGCTGGATAACACGCTGATCATCTACTCCAGCGACCACGGCGAGCTGCTGGGCGACTATCACAGCTTCGGCAAGCGCAGCTTTCTCGATTCGGCCGCACGCGTGCCGCTGCTGGCGAGCTGGCCCGGCCAGCTGCCCGAGGGCGAGGTCTGCTGCGTGCCGGCCAGCCTGATCGATATCATGCCCACCTTCCTCGAGGCAGCCGGCATCGATGCCACCCCCTACCGCCTCGACGGTGAGTCGCTGCGCGCGCTCTGCGAGCGCCGGCCAGCCGATCGTATCGTCCTCGGCCAGATTCTGGACCAGGAGCACGCGGCGTATATGGCCACCGACGTGCGCTGGAAGTACCTCTACTCCGCCCTCGACGAGCGCGAATACCTGTTCGACCTTCAAGCCGACCCGGAGGAGACGGAGGACGTGGCGACCTTCCACGTCTATGGCCCGGGGATCGTCGCGCGGCGCGGGATCGCCCCGGAGCAGGCGGCACGCGATGCCGAACGGCGTAGCGCGCTCGAGCGGCTGCGCGGCGCGCTGCTGGAGCGGTTTCGCCGCGATGGCTACCTCGCTCCCATTGCCGGTGGCCACTGGCGGCGCTACGGCCGCGGCGCCGATCCGGCCGATCCAGATGTCGATCGCTTCGGCCACCCACCGGCCTGGGGAGATCCATACGTCCGCCTGCCCGGCTACGAGCAGCCCTGGTTCCCGCCGCCCAGGGCCTGATGGCCCGCCGCCGGCGCCGCGCCCCGGCACATAGGCACCACAAGCATATCGAGTAGGTCGAGCATGCCAGGAGGAAGGAGCAGCAGATGGCAGGGACGGCAGAAACAGCAGCGCGGTACCGCGTGGGGATCATCGGCTGTGGGCTGATTGCCGAGGCGCACCTGCGCGCCTACCGCCAGATTCCGGCGGTGGAGGTGGTGGCCGGTGCCGATATCTCGGCGCAGGTGCGCGAGCGCTGGACACGCGAGCACGGCGTGCCGCGCATGTACGCCACCGCCGAACAGCTGCTCGCCACCGAGCGGCTCGACCTCGTCTCCATCTGCACCTGGCCTCCGCTGCGCCCGGCTATGACCGAGCTGGCCTGCGCAGCCGGGGTGAAAGGGATCCTGGCCGAGAAGCCCATGGCGGTGGACCTTGCGGGCTGTGACCGCATGATCGCCGCCGCCGAGCGCTCGGGCACCGTGCTGGTCGTCGGCCACCAGCGCCGCTTCCACAATCGTTACGTCAAGGCACGCGAGCTCATCGACGCGGGTGCAATCGGCGAGGTGGTGCAGATTGCCGTCTTCAACCCCGGCGGCGATCTGCTCACCAGCTCGACCCACATGGTGGACGTGATGCGCTACCTGCTGCACGACGCGCCGGCCGAATGGGTGATCGGCCAGATCGACACGCGCGATCCCGGCTTCACCAACCGGCCCCTCGGGCTGCAGCACTGGGAGGAGACCCACACGCGCTACGGCCACCATGTCGAGGCCGGCGCCTTTGCCATCATCCAGTTCCGGGGCGGCGCGCGCGGCCTGGTGGAGGCAGGCATCGTCTCGCGCCGGCGCCCAAGCTACAGCGCCATCGTCTACGGCACCGACGGCATCATCGAGACGTCGGGCGACCACCCCGAGCCCGGCGAGCCGTGGCTGCGGGCGCGCGTCAAAGGCGAGCCGGACTGGTTCTCCCCGGCTATCAAGCCGAACAACGCCATGCAGGCCGAGATCGAGGCGCTGATCGACGTTATCGAGCACGGCGGCACCCACCCGCTCGATATGCGATCCGCCCGCCAGGGGCATGAGATCCTGATGGCCGTCTTCGAATCGGCGCGCCGCCGCGCCCGCATCGACCTGCCGCTCACTGTCGCCGAGCACCCGCTGGAGGCGATGATCGCCGCCGGTGAGGTCTAGCCGCGCAGCCGGCGGCCATCCGGCACCGGCTCCAGTGGGGCCCCGCCGGCGTTAGGCGCACAGCGCGCACACACCTGGAGAGGGAGCGGAGCAAGAAGGAGGAGCAGACATCATGAAGCTTGGAGCAGTCGCCTCGGCAGTAGTAACCGAGCGCACGCCGGAGGCCATGCAGCCGGAGAACCTCTTCGCGGCGGCCCACCGGCTGGGGCTGGAGCACCTCGAGCTGCCGGCCCGCGGCTGGGACAATCCCGGCACACGCTTCGTCGAGCGCGTGGCCGCGCTCCAGGAGCGCTACGGCATTGGCGTCCAGCTCGGCTTCGGCGACCGTTACATCGAGCACGGCGACCGCCAGCCGACAGAGCGCTTCGCCGCCTTCGTGGAGCAGGTCTGCCGGCCGCTGGGCGTCACCGTTATCGGCACGGCCTCGCACCTCCACGGCGGGCGCTGGCTGAAGGATCCGCCGCTGGAGGTACAGCTCGATCGGCTGGCGGCCGCGCTTCGCCGCCTGGCGCCGATCGCCGAGGATGGTGGCGTCTATCTGGCAATCGAGAACCACGCCGACTATCGTGGCTCCGAGCTGGCCAGCGTGCTCGAGCGCGTCGGCAGCCGGCACGTTGGCGCGCGGCTCGATACCGGCAACGCCTACTGCGCCATCGAGGAGCCGGTGGCCGCCGCGCAGGCGCTTGCGCCCTATACCATGGCCACGCACATCAAGGATCAGATCGTGGAGGCCGAGCCGGGCAATCGCGGGCTGACGCCGGGGGGCCTGCTGTGGCTCGGCAATTGCGCCCTTGGCGAGGGCCACGTGGACTTCGCCGCCATCCTGCCCTTGCTCGCCCGGCACGGCCCGCTGGGCGGCAATCTCGTCCTCACCATGGAGGTGCCCGCTTCGACGGTGGCGCAGAGCATCGCCTACGCCCGCACCGCCTTTGCACCGTACCTCGATTGATCTACACTTCGCCATGGTGAGATGACTATGCACCCTCAGGGAAGTGCTTCGTCGATGCTCCGGGTTGGAGATCGACGAAGCACTTTGGCTACCGGGCTTAGTCCTGCCGGCACGCCTGACGATGCGCGGTGGCCTCTCTCTCAGGGAGCCCGGCGGCGGGCACCCGAGCCGGTGCCGGCCGGTGCGGGGCGAACGCGGCGGCAGGCGCTCCTGGGTACGGCCGCGGTGACGCTGCTGGATCTCAGTGCCTGTAGCCGGAGCGGCAGCACCGGCGAGGCGAAGGCCGGCAGCGCCACTGCCTGCCGCGGCACGATCGAATTCATCAGCCCGTGGAACGTCGGCTCGACCGCCGGCGACGCGCTGGTGCAGCTGGGCCAGGATTTCGCCACCGCACATCCCGGCTGCACCGCTCAGCTCCTGTTCGTCTCCGGCGATAACACTCAGATCCTGGAGAAGCTGGTGGCGACGATCGCCGGTGGCAGCCAGCCGCCGGTGGCGCTCGTGCCGGCGCAGCAGACGCCGTTGTGGATCAGCAAGGGGGTACTCCAGCCGCTCGAGACCTGGGCCAAGCGCGACGGCGTTACCAAGGACCTCTTTTTCGATGGCTACTGGCCGCAGATGGTGGTGGGCGGCAGGCTGTGGCGGCTGCCCTTCCAGATCGACGTCAACTTCCCCTGGTTCCACAACCGCCAGACGTTCGAGGCGGCGGGGCTCAACGCCGACCAGATCCCGCGCACCATCGACGAGGTCGACGCGCTGGCGATCAAGCTCACGCGCGGCGCCGCCGGCGCGCACGACCAGCTCGGCTTCGTGCCCTGGCAGCTCTACGGCGAGACGAACTCGCTGCAAACGTGGGCCTATGCCTTTGGCGGCGAGCTCTACGATTCGGCCGCCGATAAGGTGATCGCCAACCATCCGCAGACGGTGGCCGCGCTGGAGTGGATGATCGACTGGGCCAGGCGGCTCGGCGGCTACGATGCCGTGCAGGGCGAGCTCCAGGCCATGGGCGGCTGGAGCACCGGCTTTGCCCTGGGAAAGATCGCCATGGCCGTCCAGACTAGCCAGGCCATCCCCAGCCTGCGCAGCACGAATGCGGCGGTCCAGCTCACCGGTGGCCTCTTCCCCGCCGGCAAGGGGATTCGGCCCGGTGAAGCCACCTGGCTCTCCGGCCGCGGCATTGGCATGGTGGCCGGGGCCAAGGATCCGGAAGCAGCCTGGACGTTCATCAAGTGGGCTGGCGCCACCAAGGAGGGCACGCTGGCGGCGGTGAACCGGCTGGCCGCGACCCCCGGCCTCAAGGCCTCGCCTGGCCTGGCGGTGCTGGAGCAGGATGCGCAGCTCAAGCCGTTCGTCGACTCGCTCCGCGTCGCCAAGCATACGCCGCCCGGCGCCTTGATCCCCATCGACCTCTGGGCCGGCGATCGCGGCGGATGGATCAAGGAGGCGCTCCAGCAGAAGCGCTCGGCGCAGCAGGCGCTCGACGACGTGGCCCGCAGCGCTCAGGTCGACCTCGACGCCGAGCGCGCTCGCCAGAAACGCTAGAGGGCACGGGCCCGGCGTGCGGCGCTCTGGCGTCTACCGGCCGGGGCCCCTTCACCCCTTCGGCGAGGCGCCGCCGCACCCTGCACCCCCGACCCAACCCCGTGCGACTTCGCCTCGCCGCCCCTCTCCCACACAAGGGAGAGGGGGCCTTGCAGCCACAGACGGGCTCCTAAACCGAAGCCACGCTGGAAACCACCTTGGCGGCCGGTAGCGACACGGCGGGTTTCACTATGGCTTTGGTTTAGGTTCCCCTCTCCCCACCGTGGGAGAGAGGCCAGGGGTGAGGGGCGCGCCGTGCGCACGCAAAAATGTGACGCGCCCCCTCACCTCCGCCACTTGACAGCACAATCGGACATCATCGATAATCGTGCACACATGCTTGCCACCAAGTCTTCTCTTAGCCTGCAGGCCGTGACCTTTCCCCGCGCCCAGCGCCGCTCGCTGCCCCTGCAGGTGCGTGAGGCCATCGAGCAGCAGATCCTGACCGGCGCGCTGCGCGAAGGCGACCAGATCGTCGAATATCAGGTGGCCCGCCAGATGGGCATCAGCCAGACGCCCGTCCGCGAGGCGCTGCGCACGCTCGAGCGCGACGGGCTTGTCGTCACCCTGCCGCACCGCGGCACGTTCGTGCGCCGCGTCACGCGCCGCGAGGCAGCCGAGCGCTATTCGCTGGGCGCGGAGCTGGAGGCGTTTGCCGCCCGGCTGGCCATCCCCCGGCTGACGGCTCGCGACTTCAAGCAGCTTGAGCGCATCGTGGATGAGATGGCCGCCGCGGCCGGGGCCGCCCGGAAGGACTCGCCATCTTCCTCCACCGCACCGGAGATGAACCAGGCTCGGCCGCCTCGGGAAGCCGCGGCTCCGGGCGGCGAGGCCTTTGCCCGCAGCGTCGAGCTCAACGTCGCCTTTCATCGCTATCTGGTCGAGCGCGCCGAGCATGAGCTGCTGCTCAAGGCCTGGCTGGCCGTCAACCCGCTCAACTGGCGCTTCACGACCTACACCCGCCTGCTCAATCCCGATCCGGTGGAGCTGGCCGAGCGCCACCGCACGCTGCTGAAGATCTACCGCAGCGGCGATACCGCGCTGGCAGAGGCAGCCATTCGCCAGCACATCGGCGAGGTCGCCGAGCGGGTGCTGCTCAGCTTTCCCGAGACGCCGGCCGGCCCCGAGCTGGCACCGTAGCCCGGCCGGCTCTTCCGGCACTGCGCCCAGTATCCAGGACCAGACATCCGGTACAAGGAGATTCCACCATGATCCGGTACTCCAAGCACGGAAGCACCACTGCTCCGGCACCGGCCACCGCCGGCGCACCGCCGCGCCCGCCGCGCCGCGCCATCCTGCTCAGCCTGGCCGGCGCGCCCGCAGCCGCACTGCTCGCCGCCTGCGGCAGCACCGGCGGCCAGGCCACCGCCGACCAGGCGGCAAAGACGCACCCGCCGGTCAAGCTCACCACCAACATCCAATCGTCGGCAAGTACGCAGTGGGCTGCGTACGAGGCGGCCGACCGGGCCATTCGCCAGAAATACCCCTGGCTCACCGTGGAGTGGCTAGGGGGCGCCTCCTCCTCGTTCGATGCTATGGCCAAGCTTGTAGTCGATGCCTCGGCCGGGACGCTGCCGGACATCATCTACGCGCAGGGCACCCAGATCCAGTACTACATCAGCAATAAGATCGTCGTCTCCATGTCGCCGTATCTCAACAAGGACAAGTCGTTCGACCTGGGCGACTTTCCCAAGGTAGCGATCGACATGTACAGCCGCGCCGGGCAGGTCTATGCCATCCCCTACGACCATGGCCCCAATATGCTCTGGTACAACGCCGACCTGTTCAAGAAGAATGGCGTTCAGCCGCCGACCGATAAGTGGACCTGGGACGACGTGGTCGACGCGGCCAGGAAGCTCACCAATGAGAGCCTCGGCCAGTGGGGCATCCTCGATGGTGGACCGAATGCCGGCTGGGCAATGCCCAGCTACCTCGGCCCGTGGGGCGGCCAGTGGGTCGACGATACCGAGACGAAGACCGGCATCACCAGCAGCGGCTCGCTGCAGGCGATGCAGTACTGGTACGACCTCTTCTTCAAGCACAAGGTCAATCCGCTGCCCGGGAGCTATCAAGGCAGCGCCGACGACCTGTACCTCCAGGGCAAGGTGGGGATGCGGCTCGGCGGGCCCTGGACATACCGTGGCTGGATCGGCCGGCTCAACTTCGAATCGCCCATCGCCAACTGGCCGCTCGGCCCCACCGGCAAGCGCATCAGCGCCTCGATGGGCTCCGGCTATCCTATCTCCATTAACAGCCAGCACCGCGACGAAGCCTGGCTCTTCATGGCCGAGCTCCTCGGCAAGGACCCCGACCGCTCGATCGAATGGCAGTTCATCAAGACCGGCCTCGGTACGCCGTGCCGCTTCTCCGCGATGAAGGAGTTCGAGAAGTCGAAGTTCGCCATGCCCAACGTCCAGATCGTTGCGCCGGCGGCGAACTATTCTGTCCTCGGCCGGCCGATCTCGCCTATCAAGGTAGAGCTGGATAAAGTGTGGACCGAAGAGCGTGATAAGCTGCTCAAGCAGCAGGCCTCGGTCAAGGAGTTCCTGGATAACGTGCAGCGCCGCATCCAGCCCATTCTCGACCAGAACAAGGGCTGGGATGCCGCAAAGTAACGTGCTGAAGTCGTGCAGCAGGAGTGAGTCAAGCGATGGCAGAAGGGAAGCTCGCCGGCAGGGTTGCGCTCGTCACCGGCGCCAGCCGGGGCATCGGACGCGCGATTGCCGCGCGCTGTGCCAGAGAGGGCGCCGCCGTGGCCATTAACTACATCACCGGGCCCGAGCCGGTGCAGGGGAAGGACAACCGCGCCGACGCCGCCGCGCTCGTCGCCGAGATCACGGGTGCCGGCGGCCGCGCCATCGCCGTCGAGGCCGACGTGTCGAACGCCGAGCAGGTGCGGCAGATGGTTGCCCGTGTATCCGAAGAGCTAGGCACAATCGACGTGCTGGTGAACAATGCCGGTATCGAGACGATCATCCCCTTCCTGGAGATGACCGAGGAGCAGTATCAGCGCGTGCTCGACGTCAACCTCAAGGGCGAATGGCTCTGCGCGCAGGAGGTCGTCCGCCGGCTGGTGGCGGCGCACAAGCCGGGGGCCATCGTGAACATCGCCTCGATCCAGGCCGGCATGGCGCTCCCCGGCCGCAGCCACTACGCGCCCTCCAAGCGCGGCGTGGAGGCGCTCACCCGCAACCTCGCCGCCGAGCTGGCGCCGCATCAGATCCGCGTCAACTGCATCAACCCCGGCCTCATCGCCACCGATATGACCGACTGGGTGATGAAGGATCCGCAGATCCTGCCCATCATTCTGGACAAGATCCCCCTGCACCGCGCCGGCGAGCCGGACGAGATCGCCAAGGTAGCCGTCTTCCTTGCCAGCGACGACGCCTCGTACGTCACCGGCCAGTGCCTCTACGTCGACGGCGGCTGGATCGTGACCTAGCCCGGCGTGCAGGAGTACAGAAGCGCCATGCCACGAGCGACCCGCCGCGGGCCTGCGCCGTCGTGGCGCCCAGATGAGCAGCACAGGAGTTCCGAAGAGCCATGCCACGAGCAACGGCGCTGCTGATTGCCGGCGGCGCAGACTATCACAATACGCCGGAGCACTACGAGCTCCTGGCCGGCCTGCTCGCCGGCCCGGCTGGGCTTAATCTGACCGTGACCGACGACCTCGAGGCGCAGACCGAGGAGACGCTCCGCCGCTACGACCTGCTGGTGCTCTCGGCCACGATCGGCCGGCCGGCCACCGAGCCGGTGCACGCACTTTTCCAGACCGTGCGGCGTGGCACGCCGCTGCTCGGCATCCACGCGGCTCCTTATACGGTACGCGAGGTCGAAGGTGGGCCGCAGGCAATCGGCAGCGCCTACATCAAGCGCTTTCCGCACCTGCCCTACCAGGAGATCACGATCCGGATCTTCGACCGCACTCACCCCATTACGGCCGGGGTGGAAGACTTCCGCATTACCGACGAGCTCTACTGCCTCGAGGACCTTGGCCCCGAGGTACATGTCCTGGCCGGCTACGATGGGCGTGAGGCGAATGCGCCCTACCGGGGCGAGCCGCGCCCGCAGCATGCCGAGGCGCACACCTGGCGTATGCAGCAGCCACGCGCGCCGCTCGTGTACGTCAAGACGCTCGGCGCGGGCAAGATCCTCGTCAATGCCCTCGGCCACGATGGCGCCGCGCTCCGCCACCCGGCGTTCCGCCGCCTCGTCGTTCAAGGGATACAGTGGCTCCTGGCGTGACAGGGGCGGCCCGGTCGCTCCTGGCGACGGAATCCCGCCCCAACGAGCGGCCGCACCGCCCTGTGGCGTGAGCCTCAGCCTAGCGGGATATTGGGATGCTCGGGATCGAAGCCCGCCGCCTTCCCCTTATCAATCGTATTCTGCAGCCGCGGCTGGAGCTTGGTTACCGCGTCCTTGGCCGTTGCCTCACCCTCGTAGACCGGCTTGAACTCCTCATTCATCGCCGGCACCATCTCGGTGGCCCAGCCGTAGAGCGCGCGTACCTCACTCTTGTAAAACGGCCGCTCGCCCGCGTCGTGCGCCGCATCCACCAGGAGCTGCGCGTTGGCATTGGGCGACTGGGAGACGTAGCGCTTGAGCTCCTCCGGTGTGTCGAAGATGAGCTCGTCGGTGACGTAGGTACGATAGCCCACGTTCCCCTCCGGCCCCGAGATGTACTTCAGCGCGCGCCACGCCGCCTCGCGCACCTTTGTGCTCTTCAGGATAGAGCCGCGCAGGAACGCCGGCACCATCTCCATCGGCTTATCGCCCGCCTTCTTGACCGGCGTGCGGAGCGCAGCCCATTGGAAGGTATCGCCGATCTGCTTGCGGAAATCGGAGATCTTCCACCCGCCGCCGTAGTTGAAGAGCATCTTGCCACCCGCAAACGTCGCCGCCTTGAGTGCATCTGCATCCGAGGGATGCGGCGACACCTGGTGCTTCGTCACCAGATCGGCCTGCCACTGGATCGCCTCCCACGTCGGCGCCAGGTCCCACGTCGGCTTGGTGAGGAGATTATAGGCCTTGTTGTACTCGAACATCTCGCCGCCATTCGCCCAGATGAGCGGCGGCATGCGGCTGAACCAGCTATCCGCGTCGTAGCCCCACTGATCCGGCTTCCCGTCGCCGTTGGTGTCCTTCGTGACTGCCTTGCAGAAGCGCACGAAGTCGTCGAACGTCATCTTGCCGTCCTTCGGCGGTTCGATGCCCACGCTCCGGAGCAGGTCGAAGTTCGTCCAGAAGACGTATGCCGAAAGCCCGCCCGGCATCGCCCAAAACTTGCCATTGAACTGCGCCGCTTCCACCGGCTTCTTGAAGTACTTGCGCGTCTCCAGAATGCGGTCGCGCTTGATGTAGGGCGTGAGGTCGATCAGCATGCCGCGCGCAGCATACTCGATTGTCGTTCCTTGCGTGACGTCGGGCGCGTCGCCGGCCGCAACCTGAGCCAGGAGCTTATCTGCGACGTCGCTCTGCGGCTGCACGACGAACTCGGCGTCTACTCCAGGCTCCTTCTCGGCGATCTCCTGCTTCCATTGCGCCCACAGCTTCTCACCGTCCGTCTGGTTGACGAACGTGCCCATGATCCGCACCTTCGTCGGCGTCGCCACGCCCGGCTTCGCCGTCGGCTCGGCGCTCGGTATGCCCCCCGGCTGCCCGCACGCGGCCAGTGCCGTTACCGCCGCGGCCCCCGCACCTCCAATCAGCATGCGTCGGCGCATCACCGGTGCGCCCTGTGACACTGAACCGCCCGCTGGCCCGCCATGCCTGCCGGATTGCAGCCGGCCCATCTCGTTCGCTTGCATCGCTCTTTACCTCCCCATTGATGAAGCGGCGCCCTTCGTCTATCGTACTTCGTCTCGCCACGAGTGGCGAGGCTCGTAGCCGAGCAGCCGCCGCGCCTTGGCGATGCTGTAGGCCGGCTCGCTGCCCTGCAGGCCGGCGGCCAGCGGCGCCAGCTCGGGCACGAAGCGCGGTATCACCTCTGAGAGCGGTAGCTCGCTGTGCGCGTCAGCGGCGCCGATGTTGAACGGATGGTTTCCGGGGCCCAGCTGGTCGAGCCGCTCCAGCGCCAGACAGCAGGCTTGCGCCACATCCCGCGCATCGACGTAGGCCCACAGACCGGCTGAGGCGTCCTGTCGGCCCCGCGGCTGCCCGCGCACCTGGTATTCGTCGGGCCCGATCACCAGCGCCAGCCGCAGCGAGGCCACCGCGATCCCAGCGCTCTCTCCCACCATGCTGAAAAGCTCTTCGCCCACCCACTTGGAGAGCGGATAGTAGCCTTCGGGACGCGGCGCCACCGATTCGTTCGCCGGCAGCGTTTTGATCCCGCCCTCGTGCGCCTGCCGCCCAAGCTGGTAGATCGTGATCGAGCTGGCGTAGACGAGCCGCTTGATACCGAAGGCGCTGCACGCCGCGGCGACGTAGGCGCACGCCGCCGTATTGTTCACGAAGACCTGCTCCCCAGGGTGGTGTGCGGTGCTTGGATACGCGCCCAGGTGAATCACCGCCTCGGCACCGGCCAGCGCGCCGTAGACCGAGCCGGCATCGGTAAGATCGAGGAGCAGCGCGCGTCGTGCCAGGCCCGGTGGTGGCAGCACCCGATCGACCGCTGTCACCTCATAGCCTCCATGCTCCTTGAGCGCCTCCAGCACCGCGCGGCCGACCCGGCCGGCCGCTCCCGTCACCACAACGTGCACCATCCTGCTCCCTCCGCGTCTCTCGTGTCTCAGGCATCTCCTCGAGCGCCCTTCCGGCTGTGTGCCCGGCACCCCACCGGCCGCCGCGCAGCCCGTAACGGGCCCAATACTGCCATGCCGCGCCCCTCGACGCATGGCGCAGCCAGAGCCAATGCGGCCAGTGCGGTCGATGCGGTCGAGGAGCTGCCCCCCTGTAGGCACTCCCATCCGCACGGCACGGCCAGACTTCGCTACACTCTCCGCTTGCCGGCGACGGCGCCAGCCTGACTGCAAGGCAGGCAAGCCCGGCGCACAGGGAGAAGCAGGAGCAGGAGAAGGAGAGAGCAGCCATGGCAGCCGCGCAGACCTCCCAGGGGCAGAAGATTCGCGTTGGACTGATCGGCCTGGGGAACAACATGATGGGGCACATCCGGCGGTTGCTGGAGATCCCCGAGGTAGAGATCGTGGCCGGGGTCGACCCGGTCGAGGCGAGCCAGGAGCGGCTCCACCAGCGCTACCCGCAGCTCGCCGCGCTGCCGGTCTTCAAGGACCACCGCGAGATGCTGCGGAGCGTGCGGCCCGATGCAGTGGAGATCAGCACGCCTCACGCGTTCCACTTCCGGCAGATCGTGGAGAGCCTCGAGGCGGGCGCCCACGTGCTCGTCGAGAAGCCGATGGTCAACTCGGTACGCGAGGCCGAGGACGTGATCCGCACGCGCGATGCCACCGGGAAGATCGTGCTCGTCTCGTACCAGCGGCACACGCAGCCGACCTTCGTGAAGATGAAGCAGCTGATCGAGCAGGGGGAGATCGGCGAGATCGAGTTCATCCAGGCCCTGCAGAACCAGCAATGGTATGCCAGCAAGTTCAGAACGCCGGAGCTGCCGTGGCGCGTCCACAAGGAGCTCTCCGGTGGCGGGCAGCTGAACGACAGCGGCAGCCATCTGGTCGATATCCTGCTCCACGTCACCGGGCTCGAGCCTGAGATCGTCTTTGCCGGCCAGCAGAGCTTCAAGCTCGAGGTCGATGTCAACTCGGCCATCACCGTGCGCTTCACCAACGGCGCGCTGGGGAATATCAGCATTGTCGGCCAGGCGCCCGGCATCGGCGGAGCAGTCTGGGAGGACGTGACCATCTACGGGAGCAAGGGCGCGATCTACTACCGCATGATCGGCCAGCCCGACTTCAAGCCGCGGCTCGAGCTCCGCCACATCAATGAGAACGAGCCGGTCGATCTTGGCCCGCTGCCCGAGGGCTCGACCCCCGACCAGAACTTCGTCGACGCCATTCTGGGGCGCGATACCGTCAAGAGCCCGGCCGAATGCGGCCTGCGCGTGATGCAGCTCTCGGAGGCGGCGTGGAAGAGCGCCGAGACCGGGCAGCCGGTGAGCGTGCGTGCCCTCTCCAGCCACCACTGATCGCCATAGACGCTAGGCAAGGAGGAGCGCTGCCCGTACCAGGAGGCGTGCGCGCCCTCTCCAGCCACCACTGATCGCCACTGTGTCCACCGTGCGCCCACCGCAGCGTGGCGCCCCGTAGGCCATCACCCGCCGCCGGTGGCGGCCGTTGTATCCACCGGCGGCGGGCAGCGCCGCACACCCTGTGCATCAGGGCGATCGGCCGGCAATAGCCCGCTGCCTGCGGTGCACTGTGCGCTCCGTCACTGCGCCTCGTACTCAGGCTGGGGTACGCTGGCGCAGAGGGCTTCCGGGAGGCTCGCCAGCCAAGCAGTGCGCCTTCCGCCGGCCGAAAACAGGAGTACTTGAGGATGGCTATAGAGCGACTCTACCGGCGTCCCTTCTTGCTCGCCGGCCTGGCGGGCCTGGCTGCGCTCAGCACCGCCGGGGCCAGCGGAGTACCAGTGGCCGGCGGCCAAGAGGTGCAAGAGCAGAGCTCCACCGAGCGTGACACCTCGGAGCAGGAGCCTGGCGACGAATCCCCTCTTGTACGCTGGTCGCCAGACGCGATCAACGCTCGGGTTGCGCCTGGCCAGACCCAGGTCTTGAATGTCACGCTGCGTGCTCGCGACGATCTCTCGAGTGCACCGCTCTGGCTCTCGCCGGCGCTACGACCATTCGTCACCATTCAGATCAATGGAAGTACTTCCGCCAGCTCGGGCACGATCACGCCCACGCCCACCGCCTCCCCAACCCCCACACCTACCGGCACACCGACACCCACACCCACCGGTACGCCGGCGGCCGGCGCTCAGCCAGGTGGGGTGGTGATCGGCACGGTAAGCATCCAGGCAGGCGCATCTGCGCGCCTCTCACTCGTTATCCGCCTACCGGCGGATGCCACCGAAGAGGACGAGGTGCGCGGCGTGCTCGCCGTGCTCCAGCAGGGGCTCCCCGTGAGCAAGCGCCTGCTGGTGCAGCTACGAACGCGCCGCGGCGAGGAAAAGGATGATGCGGGCGCTGACGAAGCTGGTAGCAGGAGCGCAGGCGGCGCGATGAAGGGTGGCGGCGAAGCGGGAGACAACACGGCCTCCGGCGACACGGTGGATCGGCCTCGAGGACGTGCCGGTGACGACGCCCCGTCCCAAGGAAGCGCCGGCAGCGGCGAGCCGCCGCGGGGTGGTGTCGCCGGCCGTTCCGGCAGTGGCGACTCCTCGGGTGGCGACGACCAGAAGCCTGGCGGGCGCAGGCAGGGGCGCTGAAGCCGCGCCGCGCGATTAAGGGCTCGCGCAGGTAGGTACTCACGAGGGCCGCAGCGCACCCCACACCAGACGATCCGGCAGTGCTGCGCGATGAGGGCTCCGCTCGGGTACGTGCCCAAGAGCGTTCCCAGTGATGGTGTAGGATACGCTTACCAGCGTGGCCATCGGCGGCCGGCAGATGGCCACCCTGCCCCGTGTCGCGTGGGGGCTCTCGCCCGGACGGTGGTCCAGACCGAGACGGCAACCAGGATCGCCAGGATGAGCGTCAACGCCAGAATGATCCAGCCTTCGATCATGGACAGCCGCGACGATGCAAGACACGGGCCATCACCGACCAGCAGCTGGCCGGCGCTGGCGGAAGTGCAACATCAGTGGTCATGGCAGCGGAACCCCGCGCGGCAGCATGGACGCCGGCGATAGAGAGGGGCGCACGGTCAATGGAAGTGGTCGCCAAAGCAGAGCGGCCGTGGCCGGCCGGCTGCCTCGGCGCCATCTCGCTGACGTTCGACGACGGCCGCGCCTCTCACCTCGCGCGCGTGCTGCCAGTGCTCGAGGATCTGGGCCTACGCGGCACCTTCTATCTCAACCCGCGCGGCGCGACCGACGACGAGTGGCGCGCGCGCCTCGAGCCATGGCAGACAGTGCAGGCGGCGGGACATGAGATTGGTAATCACTCGCTCAGCCACGTCTGCTCGCGCGCGCACCGCGACCGGCCCGACCCGCGGGTGCCGGTGCTCGAGACCTGGACACTCGCCGACGTGGAGGCCGACGTGCTCGAGGCGGAGCGCCGGCTGCGCGCTGTGCTCGGCCCTCCGCCGGGCGGCGCTCGCACCTTCTGCTACCCGTGCTACCACGAGCATGTCGGCGAAGGGCCCACGCGGCAGAGCTACGTGCCCGTCATCGCGCGGCACTTCCTCGCCGCCCGCGGCCGGGGCGAATCGGGCGACAATCACCCGGCCACATGCGACCTGCACTACCTCTGGTCGTGGAACGTCGAGCACCTCGATGGCCCGGCGCTGGTGGGGCGTGCCGAGCGCGCTTCCCTCGGCATGTTCGGCACCTGGGTGATCCTCACCTTCCACGACGTTGGGGAAGGGCGACGCTCCAATCTCTTCAACACGGAGCCGGCCTTTCGCGAGCTGTGCGAGTTCCTCGCGCGCCACCGCGATCGCCTGTGGACGGCCCCAGTGGTGGAGGTGGCGCGGCACATCATCGCCTGGCGGGCCTCTCCTCGACGTCAGGTCCCGTAGTCGCCGATCCAGCGGACGAAGGGCAGCCGGCCGCCCAGGGCGCGCAGCAGCCGCCGGTCGGCCGTCCACAGCGTCGCCCCCAGCAGCTCGGCCAGCGCCACGTAGTGCGCATCGTAGATCGCCGGCAGGTGGTGCTCGTCCGCCAGCACCAGGGCGCGGTCGTCCAGCGTCTCCGGCGCCTGGAGGCGGATCGAGAGAGCGAGGAGCTGGGCCAGCAGGGCGCGGGCCTCGTCGAGCCGCACCTGCCCCTGGCGCAGCCGCTGGCGGATGACGTTGGCCACCTCGCTGGGCAGCAGGGGCGGCGCAACCAGCGGCTCCTGCTGGGCGAGGGCCTCGCGCAGCAGCGCCCGCGCCTGCGCCGTATGCTCCTCGGCGAAGACCCACTTGGCGGCAACCGACGCGTCGGTGCAGATCATTCCTCGACCGCGCGCAGCAGGTCGCGGGTGCGCTCATCGCGAGACTGGTTGAGCAGCGCCCACGACTCGGGGGTGAGTGGGCCGTGCCTGGCCGCCAGCTCATCGCGGAAGCGCTCGAGCTCCGCCAGGGCACGCAATCCCCGCTGCTGCTCCGCCTTCGTCAGGCGAGGGAGCACGGGCCGCTCAGCGTGCGCCATGCCTCCGTGCTCCTGCCGCGGCGGGCGCGGGAAGACCAGCCGGGCCAGATCGGAGGGCCGCCCCCCGATCCGCTTCTCGCCCACGCGGTAGGCCAGCAGCTGCCCGCGGTCGATCCAACGGCGGATGGTCGATGGATCGACCGCCAGGTGCTCCGCCGCTTGCCCCACCGTCAGGTAGGGCTCCGCGAGTAGCTGGCGCGCCTGCTTGCTCATCAGTGCGCATAGCCTAGCACCTTCTCTGCCGGCCTCGAGGCAACTGCCGCCAGCGATCTCCTCGCCGCGCGGTGGTCGTGGCTCCTCCTATCTGGCCGGCAGAGAGCCAGATCGAGGACGATGCTTGGCTTCGGTAGAGAGCGCCGGCCCTCTGCGCACCAGGCTTCTTTGTCTGCCGTCCCTGGCAGTACCTCCGCGCCAATGCTCGAAGCTGGGCCGGTCGCCGCCGGCACGACCGTGGCAGCGCGATGCGGCTCCACGCCGCCGGGCCTGTCGACGCCTGGTACAGGCCAGACGCTACGGCACGCGTGCCGCCCGCACGAAGTGGCTATACGCCGCCGGGCACGTCGACGCCGCTGATACGCAGGTAGGCCGGCTTCGGCGGCCGGCCGGTGTAGCGCGACTCGGCGGCCATATAGCTCATCGTGACTGCTCGGCGCGGCATGGGCGAACGATTCTCGGCCGTGCCGTGGAGCAGCAGGCTATGGAAGAAGAGGCCGGTGCCCGGCTTCATTGGGACCGCAATGGCCTCGGCGGCGTCGTAATGCTCCTCTGGAATAATGTAGTCGTCCTGCACGCGCACGTGCGGCAGCGGGCCGCGCCGGTGGCTGCCGGGAATCACCATCATGCAGCCATTCTCCAGCGTTGCCGGATCGAAGGGGAGCCAGCAGCTCCATAGCGCCATCGGCTCGATCGGCCAGTAGGGCGAATCTTGGTGCATTCCCTTCGCCGAGCCGACGGCGGCCGGCTTCATCAGCACATCGGCACGGAAGAGCTTGAGGTTCGGGCTCATCAGCGCCTGCATGCGCAAGACAATCTCGGGCTTGAGCACCAACGCACGAAAGAGGTCATCGCCGGGCAGGTCGTCCCTTCCGGCAACGCCGCTGATCTTGCGCACGTCCTCACCGGGCGCTGCTGCCAGCTCGCCTCTGGCCACGCGCGGCTCGCGCTGGATCGCCACGCTCGGTGGTAAGGGCCGCCGCCCGTGGGCATAATCCTCGAGCCGCTCGATGTAGCGGCGGCATTCCTCAGGCGAGAGCAGATTCTCCACCAGAAAGTAGCCATCGCGCTCGGCCTGCTGCCGCTCCGCCTCTCCAAGTCCAGCCAGCATTGCTACACCCATCTTTGCCATCTTCCATCTCCTTCTGCCATAGGGCCGCCCGCCCCAATGGCCGGCCATCACCGCGCACCGGCAGCGGGCGAGCCGGGCTGCCTGACCTGAGCATACGGTTGAGGCCGAGCAAGTGAGAATGGGCAGCTATCTTGCAAATCTGGATTCTCTTTCGCTAAAGTCGCCGCCATGGCGGGGGAGCCGGTAGCCCAGGGTCTCGCTCGCCCGGCGGAGGCAGCGCTTGAACGCCTCTGGTCGGAAGCCTCGGCATCGGTGCTGAGCGCCGGTTATTTCGCGTGCGCACCCGACTGGCAGCTTCTGGAGCGTACCCGCGCCCACTACCAGCTCTGGCTCATCACCGATGGCTGGGCGCGCCTAACGGTTGGGAGCCGGCGCTTCGATCTTTCACCGGGAGCAGTGCTGCTGATCCCGCCCAACGTGCCGCACCGCGGCATCCACGATCCGGCGCAACCATTGCACTGCTTCGTCCTGCACGGGCACATCCGCGTGCTGGGAGCGACGGTGCCTGATGCGCTGGCGGCCCTGCCGCCGGTGGCCTATCCGTCTCCCGAGGTGTGGCAGCAGCTGCTGGCCCACGCGGCAGTCATCTGTCGGGAGCTGGCGGAACGACGCCCCGGCTATGCACTGCTGGCCAATAGCCACCTGGGGCAGCTGGTGGGCCTCTTGTGGCGCGAGGCGGCCGCGCAAGGAGTGCTTGATCCGGCGCGCGCTCAGCCTGGTGGGGCCGACGCCCGGCTGCTCGGTGTGCTGGTCTTCATCGCGGCGCACTACCACGAGCGACTGACACTGGGCGATCTCGCCCGTGCTGCCGGCTTCAGCCGTGCCCATCTCAGTACCACGTTCCGCCGTGCCACCGGCCTGGCGCCCTTCGAATTTCTGCGCCGGTACCGCCTTCAGCGGGCCAAGGAGCTGCTGGACGACGAGCGGCTGAGCATCGGCGCGATCGCGGCCGCTGTGGGTATGCCTGACCCCTTCTACTTCAGCCGCGTGTTCAAGCGCACCGAAGGGCTTTCGCCGCGCCAGTATCGCCAGGCGAAACGGCGTCCAGGTTTTCCGTAACGGAACCCATTCATCCCGCTGCCCACGGCGGCTTACGCTACGTGCAGGCGTGCCCGTTACGCCATGCCAGCCACAGAGGAGGCGGTCCTATGGTCCACGAATGGGCAACGGAGGCTGAGCGCAGGTGCGCGCCCGGCCGGCATGCACCTTGGGGAGCGCTGGAGCCGGCGTTGCCGGCTGGCGAGCACCAGGCAGGCTCCTTGGGAGCACGCCTCACGCGGCGGACGCTCCTGAGCGGCGCCGGCATGGCGGCCGGCGCCATTGTCATGGCGTGTGCACCGGGCACCAGCGCCGGCCAGTCAAAGACGGCCGCCCACGTCACCATCACGTTCATGAACCGTGGCGGGCGCGAGGCCTTCGACGTGCACGACCAGGTGGTGGCGGCGTTCATGCAGCAGACGCCAAGCATCACCGTTACCACCGAGCCGGTAACCGAAGGCAGCTGGTCGGCCAAGCTAACCTCCCTGCTCGCCGGTGGTACCGCGCCGGACACGGTGATGTGCGCCTTCGGCGACTTCCTTCCCTTCTGCAAGCGCGGCGATCTGCTGGTGCTCGACCCCTTCCTGCGCAAAGATCGTGAGGTGCAGCCGAGCGACTGGTATCCGCTGGCGCTGGAGTCGATGAAGTACAAAGGCAGGCTCTTCAATATGCCTTACAACGGCGGCACGTATGCGCTCTTCTATAACCAGGAGATCTACGACCAGGCCGGCACGAAGTACCCGGACGAGAGCTGGACGTGGGAGAAGTACATCGAGGTCGCGACGAGCCTGGCCACCGACCAGAGCGGGCGGCATGCCAACGAGGCCGGCTTCGATGGGGCGAACGTCAAGCTCTATGGCGCCGATAATATCCAGGACTCTCCTTCCTGGTGGTACTGGATCTGGACCTACGGCAGCGATCTCTACACCAAGAGCAACACCGAGGTGAACTTCAACGATCCTAAAGTGCTCAATGCTATCCAGTGGATTGCCGATATGCACAAGAAGCGCATCTGGCCAAGCGTGCTGGTCAAGGATCCAGCCCCGGTCGGCTTCCGCAACGCCAACGTCGCCATGACCACCTGGGGCCACTGGCAGGTCGCCCGTGTGCGCACCGATGCGTATCGCTGGGATGTCGCGCCGATGCCCAAGACCAAAGACGGCCAGCGCATCGCGCTCGGCTGGTACTCAGGGAACGGGATCGTCAGCACCACCAAGTATCCAGATGCCTCGTGGGCCTTTCTCAAATTCTTTGGCGGCGCTCCCGGCCAGCGGATCCTGGGGCTGGCGGGACTGACCCTCCCCGCGGTGCGCAAGGTGGCAGAGAGTCCTGAGATCATCAATACCAAGCCACCCGAGCACCAGCGCGTCTTCCTCACCGAGATCGAGCACGCCCGCATTCACATCGGCTGGAACATCACCGATGTGCAGGCCTGGAATGAGATCCTCAATCCAGAGCTCGGCAAGATCTGGCGTGGTGAGGCCAAAGCCAAGGACGTGCTCCCGCCGCTCGCCCCTCGGCTGAACGACGTGCTGGCGCGCAACTGAACCAGGTGGGAGAAGCACGGTCGGACACGCGAAGGCGCTGGCCTGGCCCTCGATAACCGCGCTGGCCCCCGCCTAGGTCTCCTGCTCGACGGCCAAACCCGTTACGATTGCAGCGGCACGACTGCATCTGCGAGCGGAGAGCGCGAAGGCCTTGTCGAAGCTAGCTCTATCCTCCAAGGAGCCGGCGCCGCCGGCCGTGGACGGCGACGCGCTCCATCCAGCATCGGCAGCGCCGGAGCCACCGAGTGCGGCCGGCCCGCGGCTGGGGCGAATCCTGCACGGGCTGCTGTGGAGCGGCCTGGCCGGCCTGATCGCCGCCATTGCCGTGGGCGTGTGGGGCGATTGGCGCCAGCTGGCCAGCGCGTTTGGCCATTTCACCTGGACGGCGTTCCCTATCGCGCTTGGTCTGACGCTCGTCAATGCCGGCCTGCGCTTCATCAAGTGGCACTACTACGTGCACCGCATTGGCGCACGGCCGAAGCTTACCGATAGCCTGCTCATCTTCGTCGCGGGCTTTGCCATGTCGGTGACGCCGGGCAAGACCGGCGAGTTCCTCAAGGCCTACCTGCTCTGGCGACGCTGCGGCGCGCCGGCCTGGAAGGCGGCCCCCATTACGCTGGCCGAGCGCACCACTGATGGCTTCGCCATCCTGCTGCTTGCCGGCCTGGGCGTGACGATCCTCACCCGCTCGCCAATCTGGGTCGCCGGCACCGCCGTGCTGGCGGCGGCCGGCTGCCTGGCGCTGGCCGCGCTCGGCGCCTCGGCGGCCCCCGGCAAGGAGTGGCGCCTACCGGGCGCGCTCGGCCCCCTCGCCTCCAGGCTGGCCGCCAGGGCCAAGGTCGCGGCGCTGGTCGCGCGGCTACGCGAGAGCGGCCACGGTGCCTCGGCCATCCTCGACCCCAGAAGCCTGGTCTTTGCGGTGGCCCTCGGCACGGTCTCCTGGAGCGCGGAGAGTGTGGCGCTCTGGAACACACTGGCCGCGTTTGGCCAGCCTCCGTCGCTTGCGCTGCTCGGCAGCGCGCTGGCCGCGCTCAACGCCGGCACCCTGGCCGGAGCGGCATCGCTGCTCCCCGGCGGGGCCGGCGCCGCCGAGGCGACCATCGCCGGCGTGCTGGTGCAGGCCACCGATCGTCAGGTCGCGGCCGCCGCCACCCTCATCATCCGCCTGTGCACCATCTGGTTCGGGGCTGTGCTCGGCATTATCGCTCTCTTTCTGCTGCGCGACTCCCTCGCACCGCCTCGGGCGTCTCCTGCCGGCCAGGGTAGAACAACGTCCCCACCGCCAGAGTGAACCCCGGCCATAACGGCGACTCGAGGGTATCGTCGGCGCCGAGCGTCGCCACCCGACGCAGTCGTCGAGCGGCACGGCGGTACACCTCGACGCGCCGGCGCTGCCACTCGACGATCCAGTACTCGTCGACGCCGCGCTGGGTGTACAGCTTGAGCTTCGTCTCCCGGTCGCGAATTTCATTGGCGGCGCCCGGCTGCCTGGACACGTACAGCTCCCCGCCGATGATCTCGTAACGCGTATCGTCCAATGGATCGGGGAACCCCTCGAGGCCAGCCGTCGTCCATCGCAGAGTCGCCGCCATGGCCATTCCTCCCGCGTGCACCGGCGCGAGCCACCGGCCGCGCCATAGCTTACCGTCCCGCGATCGCTGCCGGATCGCCCGCTGCCGGCATGGCCCCTTCCTCGGCGTGCGGCAGCGCAAGCTGCGAGTGGATGAGGTGCGCGTAGGCGCCGTCGTGCGCGATGAGCTCGTCGTGCGTGCCCTGCTCCACCACCCGCCCGCGGTCGAGCACCACGATCCGATCGGCGTCGCGCACGGTGGAAAGACGATGGGCAATCACGAAGGTGGTACTGCCGGCCATCAGCCGCGCAATGGCGGCGCGCACGGCACGCTCGTTCTCCGTGTCCAGATGCGAGGTGGCTTCGTCGAGGATCAGCACCGGCGCACGTTTGAGCAGCGCACGGGCAATCGCCAGCCGCTGGCGCTGCCCGCCGGAGAGCGCAACGCCGCGCTCGCCGGCCACCGTCTCGTAGCCATCGGGCAGGGCAAGAATGAACTCGTGCGCGCAGGCCAGCCGTGCCGCCTGCTCCACCTCCTCATCGGTGGCCTGCGGGTTCGCCAGGCGCAGGTTCTCGCGGATGGTCGTGTTGAAGAGATAGATATCCTGCGAGACGAGCGAGATGCGCCGGCGCAGCTCGTCGAGCACGAACTCGCGCAGGTCGTGCCCGCCGAGCAGAATGCGCCCCTGCTGCGGATCCCAGAAGCGCAGCAGCAGGTGCGCCGCCGTCGTCTTCCCGGCGCCGGAGCGTCCCACCAGCGCGATCGTCTGCCCGGCCTCAATGGCAAAGGTCACGTCGACGAGCGCCGGCGGCTCGTCTGGCCCATAGCGGAACGAGACGTGCTCGAAGCGAATGGCCGGCTCAATCGGCGTGGTCGCGGCGACGCCTGGGCCGTCTTGGACAGCCACCGGCTCGTCGTGGATGGTGAAGATGCGCCGCCCCGAGCCAAAGGCATTGGCCAGCTCCTTCGCCACGCGCGCGATCTCGGCCACCGGGCTGAAGCAGGTGAACGCGAGCATGCTGGCGATGGGCAGCTGGCCGGCGGTGAGCATCCCCTTGGTCACCAGATACGCGCCGAGCGCCATCACCGCCAGCCCGCCAAAGGCCTGAATCCCCTCGATCGCCCCGGACTGGAACCCGAGCTGCCGGCCATATCTGACCTGAAGGGCGGTGAGGCTCTGCGTCTTGCGCACGATCTCCGCCAGCCGCACGCTCCCCTGCGAGAAGGCCACCACCTCGCGTAGCCCCTGCACGCTATCGGTCATGTGCGCGTTGACCTCGCCCAGCTGCCGGCGTAGCTCGCGCCCCAGGCGCTCGGTGTGTGCGCCGATGTAGTGCGGGCTCAGCCCCACGGCGATGAGAAACGGCACCAGGGCCAGCGCCAGCGGCCACGAGAAGATGGCCAGTGCGGTGAGCGCCACGCCCGGGACGAGAATGGCAACGAAGAGCGGCGCAATCGCGTGGGCGAAGAAGCTCTCCACCGTCTCCACATCGGAGGTGATGATGCTGGCCAGGTCGCCGCTGCGCCGCCCCAGCAGGTAGGCCGGCGCCAGCGGATCGAGCTTCTGGTAAAGCGCGATGCGCATCTCGGCCAGCAGCTTGTAGGCCATGTCGTGCGAGATCCACGATTCGAGCCAGGTAAGGAACGGCACCACCAGGCTCAGGCCAAGCACGATCGGGATCAGATTGCCGTAGGCGCCGGGCACGCCAATGGCGCTGGAGACGCGGCTGGCTAGCGCCGCGCTGGCTACCCCTAGCGCGATCGTGGCGCCGGCCTTGGCCAGCCCGCTGGAAAGCGAGACTGCAAGCTCCATCCACTCTGGGCGCACGAGCGCCAGCAGGCGGCGCGCCGTCTGCACTGTGCCAAGGTGAGCCGGCTCGATCGGGCGCTCACGCGCCTGCGAGGTCCCTGTGCCATCCTCCTCCATCACACGGCGCGCCTGGCCATCGGCCGATGGCGCAAGACGGAGGGCGATCGAGGAGGGAGACCCGGCACTGCCGTCCAGCGGCAGGGCCGCCTCCCTCATGTGTGCATCGATGGGGCCGGCTTCCGCTGCCTCCGTCTCGGCGTGCGCGCGTAGCTGCGCCGCCACCAGGCGCGCGTACACGCCGCCGCGAGCCAGAAGCTCTGCGTGCGTCCCTTCTTCCACCTTGCGTCCGCGGTCGAGCACCACGATCCGGTCGGCGCCGGCCACCGTAGAGAGCCGGTGGGCGATCACCAGCGTGGTGCGCTGGCGCATCAGGCGCTCGAGCGCCTCCTGGATCAGCGCCTCGTTCTCGCTATCCACGTGCGAGGTCGCCTCGTCCAGAATCAGGATCGGCGCGTCCTTGAGGATGGCGCGGGCGATGGCGATGCGCTGGCGCTGGCCACCGGAGAGCTTCTGGCCCCGCTCGCCGATGATCGTCTCGTAGCCGTCCTTGAGGCCCAGGATGAACTCGTGCGCGTTGGCCGCCTTCGCCGCTGCCTCGATCTCCTCCCGCGTGGCGTCAGGCTTGCCCAGGCGCAGATTCTCGGTGACGGTACCGTAGAAGAGGTAGGTATCCTGGGCAACGACGGCGATCTGCCGGCGCAGCTCGTCGAGCGGGATCTCGCGCAGGTCGCGCCCGCCGATGGTGATGCGCCCCTGCTGTGGATCGTAGAAGCGGAAGAGCAGATTCACCACCGTGCTCTTGCCGGCGCCGCTGGGGCCAACCAGACCCAGCGTCGTCCCAGCCGGTAGCTCGAAGGAGAGATCGTCGAGCGCGGGGCGCTTCCCGCTCTCGTAGGCGAACGAGACGTGCTCGAAGCGGATGGTTGGCTCGAGCCGGTCCCGGCTCAGAATCGGGGGATGAGCGCGGGCGGGATCAACCACATCCGGCTGGTCGTCGAGCAGCGAGAGCATGCCCATGGCCGAGCTCATCGCCAGCAGGCCCTGGTGGTAGAGCTGGTTCAGCTCGCGCAAGGGGCGAAAGACCTCCACGCCGAGGAAGAGGACGATCAGCAGCGGGCGGATCTCGAGCGTGCCCTGGCTGACCCGCACCGCGCCCCAGCAGAGCGCGACGGCGGCGCCGAGCGTCATGCACAGTGTGCCCACGCCGCCGCTGGCGATGTTCACCGCCAGCACGCGCATCGTCGTGCGATAGAGGTCGCGCGCCTTCTCAGCCAGCATGTGCCCGCGCGCCCCGCTCTGGCCGAAGATCTTGAGCGTGGTCAGGCCCTGCACCGCATCGACGAACTCGGCGGCCAGCGCGCTAAACGCGCCCCGCCGGCCCCGACTCGCCTGCGCTGTTGCCCGGCGGAAGAAGATCGGCGCCAAGAGCGTCAGCAGGGCGAAGACCAGAAAGATCAGCGCAGAGGGCAGATCGAGAATAGCCATGAACACGAAGATGCCGATCGGCGCCAGCGAGGCGACGACGAGCTGCGGCAGATACTGGCCGTAATAGGTCTGCAGCTGCTCGACGCACTCCACCGTATTGAGCAGCACCTCGCCGGTGCGGCGCTTGTGCAGATAGCTCGGCCCAAGGTCGAGCAGGTGCGCGTAGAGTAGCCGCCGCAGCCGCGTCTTCATGATCGCGGCCGTCTCATAGCTGATGAGCTCTTTGGCCATGGTCAGCGCCACGCGCACCAGCGGGAGCAGCATCACGCCCAGAAGGGTCAGCAGCACTTCCGAGAATGGTCGGTGCTGGAAGACCATCGCCACCGCGCTCCCCTGAATGGCCAGGCGGGCCACCCCGCTCGCGCTCGCGCCGAGGCCGAAGGCGGCGGCAATGGCGATGCGCCCGCGCACGCCGCGCGTGAGCGCGAAGAGGCGCCGGTTAACCTCCCACATGCCATACGGCCGCTCAGCCGCTCGCCCCGGCGGACTCGCCGCCGGCGTCTCGCGTACGTGCTGTGCTCCTTCGCTGGACCGGACCCCTCGCACTCCTGGTGCTACCACCGCGCTCTCCCTCACTCGATGCTCGACTGGCCGGCACAGGCCGGGTATCGAGGCGGACTCGCCGTCAGTCTACAGCATCCGGCTATTGCAAACAAGTCGCAATAGCTTGTGAGTGGGAGAAGGGCTAAACCAGAGCCAAGGTGGAACCCGCAGCCGGGCCAGGCTGGGGACCATGGGGTTCCCAGCCTGGCTTCGGTATAGAGGGGTGCGGGGCACCGTCGCCTGCTCCCCGTGTGGGAGCGGGGTAGCTTGGCCGGGCCACCCGGCGGGGGCCGCGAATGGGGCGGGTGTGGCCCGGACGAGGCCAAGGGGTGAGGAGCACCCTCGCCTATGGAGTAACGGCTCCATCAGGCGCGAAGCCTATGGAGCAACGGCTCCATCAGGCGCGAAGCCTATGGAGCAACGGCTCCATCAGGCGCGAAGAGCGTCCAGGACAGGTGGCGGTAGCCCATCTCCACCTCCCATTCTGTACCCTTTTGCTCCCAACCTCACGCTTCATTCGCTGGAGAGCTGCCGATGCCGCGCCTGAAATGGCCTCCTGACCTCACGCCACGCCTCTTCTGGGCTGATGACCAGCTCGAGGTACGCCGCAACGAGCTGCGCCGCTACGTCGCCCGCCAGAGCCTCCCCATCACGCCGGTACGCTTCTCGCCCCAGGACGTGCCCGGCGCCGCGCGTCCCGATTTCGACGACTCGTCGTGGCGCATCATCGAGCTGGGCGAGCCCTTCGCCCAGCGCAAGGATCAGCTGGTCTGGTTCCGTGCCCGTGTCCAGGTGCCCGAGGCGCTCCGAGACAAGCGGCTCGCCGTGCGCCTGGTGCACGGGAGCCCCGGCCGGCCTGATGGCCAGCCGAACGTGGCCGAATCGCTGCTCTACCTCGACGGCATCCCCTTCCATGGCATCGATTCCAACCACAACCTGATCCTGCTGCCTGATCAGCTGGTGGGCCAAGGCAGCTTCGTCCTGGCCGTGCAGTCGTGGTCGGGACGCGGATCGGTCGAGCAGCTGCGCTGGCGCCCGCCCGAGCTGCAATGGATCGATGAGCCGGCCGAGGCGCTCGTCTATGACCTCGACACGCTCTACCGCGCCATCCAGCTGCTGGAGACAGGCGCACTCGCCCGAATCGAGCTCCTCAAGCTCGGTAGGGCGGCCCTGCACGCGATCGACTGGACCTCCCCCGGCTCCGAGCGCTTCTACGCATCGGTCCGCCGGGCGCACGAGATCGTGCTCGCCGGCCTCGAAGGGCTGAAAGGGCAGGATGGGCTCAAGCCGGTGGTCACCCACGTTGGCCACACCCATCTGGACGTGGCCTGGCTCTGGACGATCGACAACATCAAGCTCAAGACGGCTCGCTCCTGGGCCACGGCACTGCGGCTGATGGAGCGCTACCCCGAGTTCGTCTGGATCCAATCGCAGCCGCAGCTCTACAAGTACATCAAGGAGACCCAGCCTGAGCTCTGGCGGCAGGTGCAGCAGCGTGTCGCTGAAGGCCGGTGGGAGGCCGATGGCGGCATGTGGGTGGAGGCCGATTGCAACGTCACCGGCGGCGAATCGCTCGTGCGCCAGCTGCTGCACGGCATCCGCTTCTTCCGTGACGAGCTGGGCGTCAGCAACGTCGTGCTCTGGCTGCCGGACGTCTTCGGCTACGCCTGGGCGCTGCCGCAGCTGATCAAAAAGAGCGGCCTGCGCTACTTCATGACCACCAAGATCTCCTGGAGCCAGTTCAACCACTTTCCCTACGACACCTTCCGGTGGCGCGGGCTCGACGGCACCGAGGTGCTTACCCACTTCATCACCACACCCAGCCCCGGCCAGCCACGCGATAACTGGATCACGACCTACAACGGCATGATCCTGCCCGAGACAGCCAAAGGGAACTGGGAGGCATACCAGCAGAAAGAGGTCAGCTCCGAGACGCTGGCCTCGTTTGGCTTCGGTGACGGCGGCGGTGGGCCAACGCCCGAGCAGCTGGAGCTGGCGCGCCGGCTCGAGGACCTGCCGGGCCTCCCTCGCGTGCGCATCGGCCGCGTCGACGACTTCTTCCGGCGCCTGGAGCAGCGGGTGTGGAACGACCCGCATCTACCCGTGTGGAATGGGGAGCTGTACCTCGAGTACCACCGCGGCACCTACACCTCGCAGGCACAGCAGAAGCGCCAGAACCGCAAGGCGGAATTGCTGCTGCACAACGCCGAGCTGTACGCAGCCACGGCGGCGGCGCTCTCCGGCAGCCGCTATCCCAAAGAGGCACTGCACGAGGCCTGGGAGATCGTGCTACGCAACCAGTTCCACGACATCATCCCCGGCACCTCGATCCCGGAGGTCTACGAGGAGAGCGCCCGCGACTACGCGCGCGTCTTCGCGCTGGGCCAGGAGGCGCTCTCCACCGCCCAACGGCAGCTCGCCGGCGCGATGGATCTGGCCGAAGAGTCGCTGGTCGTCTTCAACCCCACCAGCCTCGAGCGCAGCGATTACGTCGAGGTCGACCTGCCCGAGAGCCTCGCACCGGCCGGCGATGATGGCGCGCCGCTCCCCCGCCAGGGCCGGCTGGTCTATGTGCCCCATGTGCCGGCCAATGGCTGGAAGGCCTTCTCGCTGCGCCCCGGCGCACCGCGCCGCGCAGATGGTGCCCTGGCGGTAAGCGAGCGCGCCATCGATACTCCGCATTTTCGGATCGAGCTCAACGAGCGCGGCCAGCTGACGCGCCTCTACGACAAGGCCAGCGCACGCGAGGTGCTGGCCGCCGGCAAGCGAGGCAACATCCTCCAGGCCTTTGAAGACAAGCCGCTGCGCTGGGATACCTGGGACATCGACATCTACTACCAGGAGAAGGGGCGCGAGGTACGCGATCTCGTCGAGGCCGCGGTGGAGGAAGCCGGACCCGAGCGCGGCGTGCTGCGCCTCGTCTGGCGCTTCGAGGATTCAACGATCACGCAGCGCCTGATCGTCTACGCCCGCGTGCCGCGCATCGACTTCGATACGCACGTCGACTGGCAGCAGTCGCAGGTGCTCCTCAAGGTAGCGTTCCCGGTGGAGGTGCACAGCACGCGCGCCACGTACGAGATCCAGTTTGGGAACGTCGAGCGTCCAACGCACTGGAACACCTCGTGGGACTGGGCGCGCTTCGAGGTGGTGGGCCACAAGTGGGCCGACCTCTCGGAGGGCGGCTACGGGGTGAGCCTGCTCAACGATTGCAAGTATGGCTACGACATCAAGGACAGTACGCTCCGGCTGACGCTGATCAAGTCGGGCATTCAGCCCGATCCCAAGGCCGACCGTGGCGAGCACCGCTTCGTGTACAGCCTTCTGCCGCATGCCGGCGACTGGTACGCCGGCGGCACGGTCGAGCACGGCTACCGGCTCAACAACCCGCTGCTGGCCGTACGTGAGCCGGCGCACCGCGGCTCGCTCCCGCCCAGCCTGAGCCTGGTGCACTGCACCGCGCCGCACGTGATGGTGGAGACAGTCAAGCAGGCCGAGGACCGTGAGGCGCTGGTGGTACGGGTGTACGAGTTTGGCAACCGGCGCGGGCCGGCCGAGCTGGTCTTCTGCCGGCGGATCGCCGCCGCGCTGGAGACCAACCTGCTCGAGGAGGAAGACCGGCCGCTCGAATGTGCGGGCCGACGCCTACCGTTTACGATCACGCCCTACGAGATCAAGACATTTGTCGTCCGGCTGGCCGCCGCCAGCCCGGCTTCCTGAGCCGGCCCGCCACCGACCTGGGACCGGCTCGAAGACCAGCGTTACCGGACGAACGACGAAGGACGAAGTGGCCGCCGGTTTCGTCCTTCGTCGTTCGCTCCACTTCGCATGCCGCAACCCGAAATCCGACTTCGTCTTCCGTCCTTCGTCTTTGGTCTTTCGCCTTGCCCGGCGCGCTAGAACTCGCCGAGCGCAGCCATGTACGCGCCGTCGGCCTTGACGATCGAGCCGCTCATATATTCGGCGGCGTCCGAGGCCAGGAAGGCAGCGACGGCGCCGATCTCCTCTGGCGTGCCGAGCCGGCCCCACGGGAGCTTCCGGCCTTCGCGCTGGATCTCCTCCTCGGTGGCGAAGCTCCGCTCGCCGGGCGTATCGATCCAGCCCGGCTCGATCACATTGACATTGATGCGGTACCGCGCCAGCTCGTTGGCCATCGTCCGCCCCATCTGGTTGATCGCCGCTTTGCACGCGTTGTACGGCGCGGAGGTGGAAAGCGCCCGCTCGGCCAGCACCGAGGAGATGATGATGATCTTGCCGCCGCCACCCTGCCGGACCATCTGCCTGGCTGCCAGCTGGCAGGTGTGGAACGTGCCCAGGAGCGAGACGGCGACGACGGCCTCGAAGTCCTCCGGCAGCAGCTCCAGGAAGGGCTTGCGGATGGAGCGATAGGCATTGGCAACGGCAATGTCGAGGTGCCCGAGCTCACGCACGGCCGCATCGATCAGGCGCGCCACCTCATCGCGCCTGGAGACATCGGCGCCGACCACGAGCGCGCGGCGCCCGAATGCCCGCACCAGGCGCGCCGTCTGCTCGGCATCCTCTGGATGCGAGCGGTAGTTGACGACGACGTCGGCGCCGGCCGCCGCCATGCACACGGCGCAGCCGCGCCCAATGCCGCGGCTCGATCCGGTGATCAGCGCAACGCGACCGTCCAGACGGGTGGAAGGCACCGGCGGGCGGCTCACCTCGGCCACAGGAGCATCATCTGATCGGTTGCGTGCTGGACTCATCAGCCGGCGAGTGTAGCACGGTCGGCCGGCTCGGCGCGGTCGCGTTCAGCCACCCGCTGTAGCGGGGCACCACGTATCCAGCACCGCCGGCCCACTGGCTGCTTGGGGGCCGGCATCGTGCCCGCGGCACGGCTTGTGCCTTCTTGCCGTCAGCAGCACACCTCACGGATCGAAGCTTGCCGAGGAATCGATGTTCAGATTAAGATTACGGATCGGGCTGGCGAGCGCACGCTTTCTGCTCATGCTGGTCCTGGCGTTCCTGATGGGCCTGGCCGGAACGCTGGCTTCGGCGGCGGTCCTCGGCCACGCTCGCTGAGCGGCTAATCAGCGGCTGACCGAGCATACGATCAGCCGCCGGATCGTCGGGGGAGCGAGTGATGCTTCATGTGGTGCAGTTCCATGCGGCGGCCGAGGCATCGGTGGTCGCCGAGCAGACCCAGCAGCTGGTGGGTCTGCCGGGCGTACGTACCATTGCCGTCTATGAGGCGGCGCCGGATGCCCAGAGCGGGTCGGCCGGTCAGGATTCCTCTCCCGGCTCGGCCGGCACAGGTGCTCGCCCGCCGCGCTTTCTCGTCTTGATCGATTCGGAGGACGCGCAGGACGAGGCCGTCGCCGGCCGCATCCACCGCGGGCTCGCCGACTATGCCGGTGAGGTGTGGGCCGTCTCCTACCGCCGGTTTCGCCGCGTGTGAGCGGCCGTGCGCACGCGTGACGGAAACGCACCCAAGCGCGCTGCCGGGACGCGCAGCCAGTGACCTTCTGCCTCCCCTCGCGTGGCCGCTTTCCAGAAGCCAAGTGCCTCGCGTACACTCACCGCATGCCGGCGCAGCCAGCTACGCGACTCATGTTTGTGATGGCCCGCTGCCGGCACATGCTACACGTGGATGTGTAGTGGACGGGTAAAGGAGGCACAGAGAAGTGGCGATTGACTTCGATCTGCTCAAGCGACTCTCAGAGACGCCGGGCGTCCCCTCACGCGAGGAGCGCATCCGCGCCGTCATCGTCGAGGCACTGCGCCCGCTGGCCGATGAGGTGCGCACTGACGCGCTCGGCAACGCCATCGCCCGCCGCCGCGGGCGCGATGGCGCCGGCCCCACGCGGCGCGTGATGATCGCCGCCCACATGGACGAGATTGGGTTCCTCGTGCGCCATATCGATAAGAACGGCTTCGTGCGTCTGCAGCCGGTGGGCGGCTTCGATCCCAAGACGCTGGTCGCCCAGCGCGTGCAGGTGCACACCTCCGGCGGCGAGACGCTCCGCGGCGTGCTGATGCCCAGCGGCGGCAAGCCTCCCCATCTCATGACCCCCGGTGAGCAGCCGAAGCCGCCGCGGGTCGAAGACTTCTTCGTCGACCTTGGCCTTTCGGGCGACGAGGCGCGCGAGCGGGTGGAGATCGGTGATATGGTCACCCTCGACCGCCCGGCCGAGCGCGCTGGCGACAAGATCATCGCCAAGGCAATGGACGATCGCGTCGGCGTGTTCGTGATGATCGAGGCGCTACGCGCCCTGCGTGGCCACGACGTGGAGATCATGGCCGTGGCCACGACACAGGAGGAGGTTGGGCTACGGGGTGCCACCACGGCCGCCTTCGGCATCGAGCCCGATGTCGGCATCGCGCTCGATGTCACCCTGGCCGTCGATACCCCCGGCATCGAGGAGCCGGACCGGATCACGCACCTGGGCAAAGGCGTGGGCATCAAGGTGATGGATTCGGCGTCGATCAGCGATCCACGCCTGGTGCGCCATCTGCGCGACCTCGCACGGCGTGAGGGGATCCCCTTCCAGATGGAGGTGCTGCCGCGCGGGGGCACCGATGCCGGCGCGCTCCAGCGCGCTCGCGCCGGCGTGCCGGCGGTGACGCTCTCGGTGCCGGCACGCTACGTCCATACGCCCAACGAGATGGTGGCCGAAGGCGATATCGAAGCCGCCGCCACGCTGCTGGCACGTTACCTCGAAGAGGCGCACAGCTTCGATTACACCCACGCGTAACGGCGCGAGGTCCAGCCGGTATCCACCGGCTGGTGAGCCTTCCCTACGAGTGGACGAGAGGCTTGTCTTGCGGTACGATATCCCCCCAGGGGGGATATGGCTGAACCGCAGCATAAGGCTCATGTATCGGCACCGCCGGCGCCGGAGACACACGCGGCGCCGGCCGACCACGCGCGGCAGCACCAGCATCGCGACGCGATCGCCAGGCGGCTGGCGCGCGCGGAAGGGCACCTCGCCGCTGTGCGGCGCATGGTGCTCGAGGGGCGCGACTGTCCCGACATCCTGATCCAGCTGGCGGCCGTGCGCGCTGCGCTCGAGGCAACGGCGAAGCTGGTGCTCGCCGATCACCTCCAATCGTGCCTGCAGGACGTCGCCAGCGGGCAGGAGAATGGCCGGCCCGAGCAGGCGGCGCAGGCGTGGGAGGACCTGCGCCGCGCGCTGGAGAGCTTCATTCGATGAGGCAGCTCGCCCGGGAGCCCCATTCCGAGCTCCTAACAGGAGCACGCCAGGCATCGCTCGAGGAAGGAGACGAACGTGGCTGAGGCGAGTCCATCCACCATCGTGGCGAGCCCGGCGAGCGGCGTGAGCGAGGCTCGGCCGCTCCATCGGCGCTGGCCATCCTGGCGGGTCTACGGGCCCGTCCTGCGCTCGCCAGAAGGGCTGGCCGCGCTGGCCACGGCTGCGCTGGCGCTTGCTGGCTGGCTCTGGTCGATCGCCGGCCTGGAGCCGGCGGCGGTGTCTCCCCTGCTGATCGCCGGCGGCGCGTTCGCCGGCGGCGGCGTGATCGCCGCCGGTGCGGTGCGCGGGCTGCGGCGGCGCGAGCTGAACGTCGACGAGCTCGTCACCCTCGCGCTGCTGGCCTCGCTGCTGGCTCAGGAATACTTCTCGGCGGCACTGGTGGCCTTCATGATGCTGGCTGGCAAGGTGCTCGAGGATCTCACCGCGCACCGCGCCACGGCAGCGATCGAGGCCCTCGGTACCCTCCTGCCACAGACGGCGCGCGTACGGCGCGACGGCCACTTCCTGAGCCGCCCGCTGGGCGAGATCGCGCCCGGCGACGTGGTGCTCGTTCGTCCTGGGGAGCGTATTCCGGTAGACGGGGTGGTGCTCGCCGGGCGCGCCGCGGTCGACCAGGCGGCGCTCACCGGTGAATCGGTGCCCGTCGCCGTCCGCGCCGGCGATCGTGTGCTGGCCGGCGCGCTGGTTCAGGAAGGTGCGCTCGAGGTCGAGGCCACGGCGGTGGCCGCCGAATCGGTGCTTGGCGCCGTGTCGCGCTTCGCCGCCGAGGCCATCCGGGAGCGCGCGCCGGTGGTACGCGCCGCCGACCGCTACGCGCGCTATGTGACGCCGGCCGTGCTCGCGCTGGCCGGCCTGACGTGGCTGGTCTCCGGACGGCTGCTGAACGCGGTGGGGGTGCTGGTGGCAGCCTGCCCGTGCGTGCTGGTGCTGGCCACGCCCACAGCCATGGTGGCCGGAGTCGTCGCCGGCGCGCGACGCGGCCTGCTGGTGCGCGGCGGCGCGCGGCTCGAAGCCGCCGCCGCGGTGCGCGTGGTGGCGCTCGATAAGACGGGCACGCTAACCCTTGGCGAACCTGCGGTCGTGGAGGTCCGGTCGCTCGGTCCTCGGGCGAGCCAGGAGGTGCTGGCCGCCGCAGCGGCGGTGGAGGCGCTTTCCGAGCATCCGGTGGCGCGGGCGATCGTGGCTCGCGCGCGGGCCGAGCGACTGGCGTTCGCGCCCGCACCGGCAGACACGTTCTCCGCCGTCCCTGGTCTCGGCGTCTGCGGGCTGGCCGACGGGCGCCGCGTAGCGGTGGGGACAGTCGATCTCCTGGCCGAGCTGGGCGTGGCTGTACCCGATTCCGTCCAGGCGATGCTCGACCAGGTCCACCAGGATGGGCTGATGGGCGTGCTCGTGGCTATCGACGGTGACGTCGCCGGCCTGGTCACGCTTGCCGATCGCCCCCGGCCCGGCGCGGCCGCGCTGGTACGAGCGCTGCGCCGCGCTGGAGTGGAGCGCATCGTGATGCTCACCGGTGACGCGCCGGCGGTTGCCCGCGCAGTGGGCCGCCGCCTTGGCATCGACGAGGTCTATGCCGCCCTCCTGCCGCGCGACAAAGCCCGCTGGGTGGAGCAGCTACGCGCAGCGGGAAAGCGCGTGGCCATGATCGGCGACGGTGTCAACGACGCGCCGGCGCTGGCCGTGGCCGACGTGGCCGTGGCCATGGGTACCTCGGCCGCCGACATCACCCGCCACGCAGCCGATATCGTGGTGCTCTCCAACGAGCTCCCGCGTGCGGTCGAGGCGCTGCTGCTCAGCCGGGCGACGATGGGCGTGGTGTGGCAGAACCTGATCATCGCGGGGATCTGGAATGGGGTGACCATCGCCGCCGCTGCCACAGGGCTGATCCCGCCGGTGATTGCGGCGCTGGCGCACAATGCCGGCTCGGTGCTGGTGGTGGTGAACGCTGCCCGACTGGCCGGCTGGCAGCCGCCCAGGGAGGAGCCCGGCCCGGCCTGACCGCCGCCCTCGCTCCTTTCTGCTTGGCCATCAGAGCTGCAGCCACCGGCCGCGCACGCGCACCTTGTCCTTGTCCGTGCCGAACCGGTTCGGATCATGCCGGTCATTTACGCAGCCTGGAAGATAGGCTCGGTCTGCATCGCCAGCTCGCGCAGCCGCTGCTCCTCCTCCGCGGCCAGCGGGCGCGGGTCCTGCGCCACCTCGAGCGCCAGCTCCCACAGCTCGGCATGGCCGGGCGGAATGGCGGCGGTCACCGGCAGCGAGAGGGTAAAGCGCAGCGCCAGCTCAGCCAAAGCACGATCGTCGATCGGCTCGTACCACGCTTTCTGCCACCGCCGCTGCTCGCGCGTGGTGCCTTCCGGCCAACGGGTGCGCGCCATGCCCTTGAGGGCGAGCAGGCCGGCACCGGCACGCTGCGCGGCCTCGACCACCTGCGGGCCAAAGTTGCCGCTGAGGTACGCGGCAAAGTTGAAGGGAAAGAGCACCGAGTCGAAGGGGAAGCGCCGGAGCAGCTCGACGGCGGCCTCCACCGAGTGGGCGCTAAAGCCCAGGAAGCGCACCTTGCCTTGCTCTCGGGCGCGCATGAAGGTCTCCATGGCTCCGCCCGGCCCGAGCACCGTCTCCACGTCCTCCAGCCTGGTCATGGCGTGGAGCTGGTAGAGGTCAAAGTAGTCCGTGCGCAGGCGGCGCAATGACTGTTCCAGCTCCTGCTGGGCACCGGCAGCGTCGCGGCGCTGCGTCTTGCCGGCCAGAAAGACGCGGCTGCGGTACGGCTCGAGCGCGGGGCCGAGGCGCTCCTCAGCCTCGCCATTGCCATAGCTCGGCGCCACATCGAAGTAGGTCACGCCGCGATCGACCGCCGAGGCGACGAGGCGGTTCGCCTCCTCCTGCGACGTACCGACGACCACGATGCCACCAAAGCCAATCACCGATAGGCGCTGGCCGGTGCGTCCAAGCTCACGATACTGCATGGGTGGCCTCCTCTCTTGCTTCTTCTGAGCTCGCCGGCTGGCTGGCCGGGCGTTCGGCAGTCCGAGCCGGCGTTACCATGCTGCGCGCCGCTATGCTGCTCGTAACCGCAAGGCTCACGGTGCGGGGGCGCCGAGTTCACGCTGGCTCCTATCCGGTGGCGGTGCCTCCGGCGCCGCGGCGGCGCTCGTTCCCCGAGAGCGTGCCATTCTTCCACCACCTTTGGTGCCGGCCTGGCGGGCCAGCGCCTGCATCCGCTGCGCCAGCTCGCTCCACGCGTGCAGCCGTTCCATCGCCTCGCGCAGCCGCGCCTCAGCCGTCTCCGCGCGGCGCACGGCATCACGCAGGAGCCGTTCGACTGTGGCCGCGTGCTGCTCGGCCTGCTGTGCGCGGCGCCGGTAGTCGTCGCGCTCAGCCAGCAGGCGCTCGAACCGCTCGACAAAGTCGCGCACGACGGCCGTCTCGTCGCCGGCGGCCTCGGCGCGCCGCGCCGCCTCCGAGCCGGAAGTGCCCACGCCCCCTCGCCCCCGAGCCTGTGAGCCAGCCGGCACCCCCGCCGTGCGACGCCTGGTGGCCGACCCTTTATCCAGCGCTGGCTCCGCCTCCGGAAGCGCCATCGGCAGCGGCGCCACGGCTGGGCCGGGGGCGCTCGCCGCCGGCGGCGAACGCCGTGAACGCGACGGGCGGGCGGCGGCTGCCCGGCCAGCATCCGGCCTCTCGCTCTCCGCTATGGGGGCCAGCTCGACGCCGTGATCCGGACGGCGCTGCCGCGTGGCCCCCGCGTGCTGAGCCGCACTGCGTGAGCCGGCCGCCGCGATATCGAGCGCATGCTCATCCGCCGCCGCCCAGCGCGGGCTGATCCCATAGTCGGACGCGGCCGGCGCGGTCATCACCGTGATGCTCATACGATCGGAGTCGGGCTCCGGCTCGACCAGCACGATCGTCTCCGCGCTCAGGCGGCTCAGCGCCTGCCGCGCCGCCTCGAGCGGTAGACCGGCTCCACCGGCCAGCGCCGGCAGCGAGGTTTCCACCGGCAGGCCGGGGATCTGCAGGCCTACCAGATAAGCCAGCAAGCGGCCGGCCGGGCTCTCTGGTGGCGGGAAGAGCGTGCCGGACGCTCCCCCGCCGCTGCCGGCACCGGCCACCTCAGCGTTCATGGCGCCCTCACAGCCCGATCGAGCCGGCCTTCATCGGTCGGCGCCTCACAGCCCGATCGAGATCGCCTTGACCTCGAGAAACTCGTTGATCCCCTCCGAGCCATTCTCGCGGCCCAGCCCCGACTCCTTAAAGCCACCGAACGGGATATGCGGGCCCGTGGGCAGCGGATCGTTCGCGCCGACGATGCCGTAGTCCAGCCCCTCAGCGACGCGGAAGATGCGCCCCACGTCGCGGGCGAAGAAGTACGCCGCTAGGCCATAGGGCGTATCGTTCGCCAGGCGGATCGCCTCCTCATCGGTATCGAACTCCATGATCGGCAGCACCGGGCCAAACGTCTCCTCGTGCATCACGAGCATCTCCGGCCGGGCGTTGGCGATCACCGTCGGCTCGTAGAACCAGCCGTTGAGACCGCTCTGGCCGTTGCCGCTGCTGCCGGGGGTGGCGTACGGCCGGCCACCGGCCAGCACCACGCCGCCCTTCTCCACGGCATCGCGCACGTGCTGCTCGACCTTGCGGAAGCCGCGCTCGTCGATCAGGGGACCCACCTGGGTCTGCGGATCTAGGCCATTGCCCACGCGCAGCTGCCTGGTCAGCTCAGCGATCTTCTGGCTCAGCTGCGGCGCGATCGAACGCTGCGCGAACACGCGGTTGGTGCAGATGCACGTCTGTCCGGCATTGCGGAAGCGGCTGAGCACCACCGCCGCGGCGGCCTTATCAAGATCGGCATCGTCGAAGACGATAAACGGCGCGTGCCCGCCGAGCTCGAGTGAGACGCGCTTGACCGTGCCGGCGCACTTAGCCAGCAGCTGCTTGCCAACCTCAGTGGACCCGGTGAAGGTGAGCTTGCGCACCAGCGGGTTGGTGGCCATCTCGTCGCCCATGCCGGCCGAATCGGTGCCGGTAACTAGATTGACCGTGCCCGCCGGGAACCCCACCTCCTCGAGGATCTTGAAGATGGCGACCGCCACCAGCGGGGTCGCCCGCGCGGGGCGGAGCACCACGGTGCAGCCGGCGGCCAGCGCCGGCCCCATCTTGCGCGTCACCATGCTGGTGGGGAAGTTCCACGGCGTGATCGCCGCCACCACTCCCACCGGCTGCTTGATCGTCAGCACGCGCTTATCCGGCGCGGCCGACGGAACGACCTCGCCGTAGATGCGGCGCGCCTCCTCGGCGTTCCACTGGAAGAAGGCGGCCGCCACCTTCGTCTCCACGACACTCTCGGCCAGCGGCTTGCCGTTCTCCTGGGTTAGCAGCCGCGAGAGGTCATCAAGCTGCTCCAGCATCCGGTTCGCCGCCTTGGTCAGCAGCGCCGCGCGCTGCTCGGCCGGCGTGCGGCTCCAGGCGGGGAAGGCGTGATGTGCCGCCTCGATCGCCGCGCGCACCTCGTCACGCCCACCGTCGGCGCAGCGTGCGAGCACCTCGCCAGTGGCAGGGTTGCGCACCTCGAATGTGCGCCCGCTCGCCGCCGGGCGCCATTGTCCATCGATGAATAGCCCGTGCTCAGCGACCTGGCCGGCCGTGGCGGCAGCCGGCCGCTCTACTGTGGTAACCATACGCTCCCTCCAGAAATCCTCGCAGGCTCGTGCCGCGGGATGCCGGCACCCTCCGCACGGTGCCGGCCCCGGTCTGCCGGAAGTCTATCACCCAGGGGAGTGGCGAAGCAGCGGCCGAGGGCGCCCCTCGTGGCGCAGCGTCAAGCCGTGCGGGCAGAGGGAGGGGTGCGTGTGTGCACGCCGGTACCGTTGCGGTCGAAGGCGGCGCTGTAGAACGGCAGGTAGTCCCAGAGATGATCGCCCCAGTACCAGCCGTCGTGCTCGCCGGGGTAGATATGCCACTCGTGGGACCAGCCACGGTCGAGCAGCGCCTGGTGCAGTGCCTCGGCGCTGGGCCGCCAGAAGTCGTTCTCTCCAGCGTCGATCCAGATCTGGGGCGGGTTGGACAGCGGCGAGTCGCGCACCAGGCTCAGCGGGTCGTGCCTGGCAAAGGTCGCACCGGTGCCGAAGTAGGCCGGCGCGCTGCTCTGGTCACGCAGGCTTGGGCTATGCGCGCCAACGATGCTGAAGACGTCTGGATAGTTGAGCGCCAGCTGCAGCGCGCCGTGCGCCCCCATCGAGAGACCGCCGATGGCGCGGGCCTCGCGCCGGGCGTTGGTGCGATAGGTGGCATCGACGTGCGCCACGAGGTCGCGCGCGACGTAGTCGGCCCAGGGCGTGCCGCCATCCTGGTTCATCCAGTAGCCAAGCCCACCCTGCGGCGCGACCATGATGATGTCACCGAAGCGGCCCGCGTCGTAGAGCTGATTGGCCACCTCCTCGACGCCGTAGCCGCTCCACTCGTCGTAGCGCCCCCCAAGCCCGTGCAGCAGATAGAGAACGGGGTAGCGGGTGCCAGCCTGGTCCGGCGCGCTGTAGCTCGGCGGCAGATAGACGCGATATGGCATCCAGCGGCCAAGCGCGGCGCTATAGAACGCGCGATCCATCCACGAGCCGGCGGGCATGGCCCACTCCGGCGAGTTCTGGGGCAGCGCCTGGATCAGCCGGTCCGGCACGTAGATGAGCTTGGCTGGATCGAGCCCGTGATCAGTCGCCCATTTCCAGTCCGGGATCTTGCGCAGGCTGCCGCGGTCGACGTGGTAGACGTCGGCCGCGGCGCCTTTGAGCAGCATGCCGTCTCGCAGCTGCAGCGGGATGGTCTGCAGCACCGGCGCCTCGATGCCGGTCACCGACGCCAGCTCAGCGTCGGTGAGACCACTCGCATCGGCGATCCAGATGCGCTGGCC
>Ga0070741_10002474_pt1 | contig 49394 bp, 46 predicted proteins | sample Coa_R1_4_FD_66440 | JGI IMG/M metagenome (GOLD analysis project Ga0070741, IMG submission 66440) | Surface soil microbial communities from Centralia Pennsylvania, which are recovering from an underground coalmine fire - Coalmine... | ecosystem: Environmental > Terrestrial > Soil > Unclassified ... | reverse complement strand
TTCCATGGGGAAAACATTTTGCGCATGCACGCCGTGAACCTCTGAAGTTTTCGGCTTGCCTGTCTGGGCGCCACTGGTGGGGCAAAGGACAGCGGCCAACGTGAAATTGAAGACCATAATGAACAATGTCTTTTTCATGGCGCGGATTATAGCAGTTGTGCATGCGGCTTACCGCGAAGCGGCAGAACTGTCAGACAATTCACAGCGGAGCATTCCGGCCGATCTACCCTTCCCTCGCTCCCACGAAAAATTGAGCACTGCTTGTTTGTTGCTCTACAATGCCGAGTACTGAATACCGCCTTATCCAGGAGGGATCAATGCTCGACCGCAGGCACTTTATTTCCGTGTGCTCGGGTTTCGGCCTTACCGGCACCTTGTTTCCAGGGACTCTTTGGGCTTTGGCCGAACAGAAAGAAGCGGGGCAGAAAACACCCGAACCTAAAGGGCCGGCCCAGAAAGATGCCGTCCAGAAAAGCGCGGAACAGAAAGCCGTGATTACGCGCGAAATGATCGATCATGCCGCGGCCATCGCCGATGTCCACATTCTCGACGAATACAAAGACATGATGCTCGATTCGCTCAATGGCTATGCCAAGGGCTACGAAGCCATCTATGCTTTGCACATTCCCAACCAGGTTGCGCCCGCGTTGATCTTCGATCCCGTGCCCCCGGGGATGAAGCTCAATACCCGGCGGCAGCCTATGCAATATTCCGGCATGCTCACTGTGGACGCGCGCAAAGTCCCTGTTTCCGGCGATAAAGCCCATGCCCCGGCGGTTCACGCCAATGCCACACCTAAAAACATTGAAGACGTCGCCTTTTACTCTGTGCTGGATTTAGCCATGTTGCTGATGACCAGAAAAATTTCTTCCACCGCTCTAAGCGAAATGTATCTGGAGCGCCTCAAGCGTTACGATCCTACTCTGAAGTTCGTCATCACTCTGACGGAAGATCGCGCGCTGGCAAAAGCAAAAGAAGCCGATCGCGAGATCGTTGCCGGGAAATATCGCGGCCCGCTGCACGGGCTGCCCTGGGGCGCCAAAGATTTACTTGCAGTCAAGGGATATCGCACCACCTGGGGTGCGGGCGGTTTTGAAGACCAGACAATTGATGAGGATGCAACCGTGGTACAGCGGCTCGATGCCGCCGGGGCTGTGCTGGTGGCCAAACTCACCTTGGGCGCTTTAGCGCAGGGAGACAAGTGGTTTGGCGGCATGACGCGCAATCCATGGAATACAGCGCAGGGTTCCAGCGGATCATCGGCCGGGTCGTCCTCTGCTACTTCCGCCGGATGCGTGGCTTTCGCCATCGGGTCAGAGACACTCGGTTCCATTTCTTCGCCTTCCACGCGCTGCGGCGTGACCGGATTGCGTCCGACGTTTGGCCGGGTGCCGCGCACCGGCGCGATGGCCCTCTCCTGGACGATGGATAAACTCGGCGTTCTTTGCCGCGCGGTCGAAGATTGCGCCATCGTGCTGAGCGCAATCTACGGTCCGGATGGCCACGACCGCACCGTGCGTGACGCGGCTTTCAACTGGGATGCTGGGCTGGACTGGCGTACTCTGCGCGTCGGTTACCTGAAGAAAGATTTCGAATTGCCTCCCAAGCCGCCCGAAGCCCAAACATCACAGAGTGAAGATGAAAAGAAACTCGCTCCCGAAGAGCAGGAGAAACGCAGAAAGCAGCGCGAACAAGACAAGGCGGAAAATGATCGCGCCCGCCTTCGCCTCGAATACGACCAACGCTTCAATGATGCTGCCCTGGCCAAGCTTCGCAGCATGGGCGTGAATCTGATTGCCTTGGAGCTGCCCGATCTTCCCTACACTGCCATGCGCGCAATCCTGCTCGCCGAGGCCGCTGCGGCTTTTGACGATCTGACCCGCAGTGGACGCGACAAATTGCTGACACAACAAAGCAAAGACGACTGGCCCAACACCTTCCGCGCCGCCCGCTTTATTCCGGCAGTCGAGTATATCCAGGCCAACCGCGCTCGCATGATGGCGATTGAAGCCTGGGCGAAGCTCTTCGACCAGGTTGACGTTATCGTCGCTCCCACGGGAACTACGCAGCTTGTGGCCACCAATCTCACTGGGCATCCAGCGGTAATTCTTCCCAATGGGTTTCGCGGCGAAGATGCTCCTGTGCCTCACGTACGCGAGAACGGCGATTTGGAGCCAGGCGGCCCAGGCACGCCTGTCAGTCTTACCTTTTTGGGCGGGCTCTACGATGAGGCCAAGCTGCTTATCCTGGCGAAAGCATATCAGGATGCCACCGATTTTCACTTGCAGCATCCGAAGCTCGGCGGTTGACAGCCTGACCCTGCCGGTTCGTTAAGCAGCCATGAGAGACCTTACCAACCCGGTTTGGATCAAGACAAAGGGAGTTCTCTTTTTGTGTTTGGGTCTGCTATCAGCAGTGTTGCTGCTTATGGAACATCCAACATACAAAACGGCTCTGCTGCTCTTGCTTGCGGTCTGGTGCTTTTGTCGCTTTTACTATTTTGCGTTCTACGTGATTGAACGCTATGTCGATCCGAGTTATCGTTTTTCGGGGCTTGGCTCTTTTGCCCTCTACCTGGTCAGGAAGAAACGGTAGAGGCTTTACCCGTTCAAAAGAGGAGTTCCCAACGTGAGCCGCACGCGGCGGGATAAAGACAACTAACGAAACTACTCTATTCAAGCTTGCGGTTTTTATCTATATAATGTCGTCCGCACACAATATGCATCGCGTCTTCTTTTATTTCGCGCTCTGTTCCGCGCTGATTCTTATCTCCGCGGCTGCCGTCCCTCAAACTCAAAGCCCTTCCGTGACCGACGATTGTCCTTACTGCCAGTTGTATGGGCAGCGGTTTCGCACCAAGATAGATCTTTATCTATTTCAGGATCTGGGCGAACCTCACTACAAATATTTTGGGTTGATTAACGGAAGCACGAGAAAGCCCGCCACCATGCCCAGCGCCATTGACAAACGCCATGTCGGCCATATCTACGGGACGGCAAAAATACTCGGCATCGTGCCTGCCGGCTCCGAATTTACCGTAGAAAGCGCTACCCACGAGGTTTTGCTGGCCAGTGGCGAGCACATCGGCTTGATGTGCCGGCTGCCCTTTAAGGGAAAAACTCCTTTGGTCAATGCTGAATTCATCCAGGTTCATAGCGATAATCCTGGCGGGGTTGCAAGCTCCCATCCGAATCCAGATATAGACGAGACGATTGCGGTAAAGCTGGAGGGCGGCAGAACTGAATCACGCAAATGACAGAAATAGAGTTGAGGAAAACTGTGTTTTGCGACGACCCTGATCGTTTAGTTTTGTCAAATGGAATAATTAGCAATTTGCGCTTGACTGGTTTGAGAATAAAAGTTTACTTTTAGCCGAGATTAGTTGTGCGGTTCTCCACAAAACTGATGTACAGTTCTCCTACAGAACCTCCCCAACACCTTCGCCAACCGCAACTTGGCGTTTTCTATAGCCACAGCGGAAGGACTTAGGATTAAAACCATCCCATGCTCAGAACCGTATCCACCACCGCCGAAGATTCTGAACCGATGAGCACCGCCTATCCTAATACGAGGGAAAAGCGGGAGGCATTAGAGCAGGTATTGCAAAGCCCAACCTTTGTCCGGGCCGACCAGTTGCGCAACTTCCTCCGCTACATCTGCGAAATGGAAATCGCGGGACGCGCCGCTGAGCTGTGCGAATTCCGCATTGGCATCGAGGCCTTCGGTCGGCCCGCAGACTATTCTCCCATTGAGGATGGCATTGTGCGCCGCCGCGCGGTCAGCCTGCGCGAGAAATTGCACGAGGTCTATTCCGGAGAGTTGGCCAATGCCGGGGTTCGCATCGATCTGCCCAAAGGCCGATATGTGCCGCATTTTGTTCGTGCCGAATCCAGCAATGCCATCGAAGTGGTCTCAGCATCGATCGTGCCCCAAGACCACGTTCGCGCTATTGAATCTCCACTGCCGTCTCGCTCTCCCGCTCACTTTGAACCCACGATGCAGATACTCCGGCGACGGCAATTGAATGTTTTCTGGTTTGCCGTCGGCCTGGTGGCAGGCATACTGGCCTGCTTGCTGACATTTCAAGCCATCCGTACGCTTTCGCCGTCGCAGGCTAAGGCTTCTTCTTCCGCCACCCCTGCCCCCACTCCCGCTCCAATACCAACAGTTTCCATTCCTGTCGAACCGGGCGTGACCTACGAAGCCGAGTCCAACGTCAACACCGTAAGCGGAAGAACCGAAGCCGCACCTTGCGGCTGGTGCTCAGGCGGCAATCGGATACGCTTCATTGGCGGCAAACCAAAGAATTACATCATTATGAATAACATTGTGGTGACCAAGAAGGGAAATTACGAGATGGTGATCTACTACGTCTTGAGCGGGGAGAGATCTTTCCTGGTCAGCATTAACGATGGCCCGGGCATCGAGGTGCCGCTAAAAGGCGATAATTGGTTGCAAGATTCAAAATTTTCTATGACCATCTCGCTGAAGGCCGGGAGCAACCACATTAGATTTTACAATGACGCTCACTACGCTCCCGACCTTGACCGCATTGTGATTCGCTGATTTTGTAGGATAAACCGGGTAACAATTGTTTTAGATTCGACTGGACTTCCCCAGCCTCGCAGGAGCTAAATCACCACACATTTTGAACGACTTACGCACGAGTAAAACTCGGCCCCGTGGTATGTCTAGAACTGCCGCCTAATCAATTCATGCAGTTCAAAGAGATTAACCCTCAAAGTACCGTCCTCCAAGGTTCCCCAATACCCAGCAAGCTACACAAAGCAAAGAGTTTGTTTGCGGTAACACTCTTGTAACTGTTCCGATACTTCCGTAATTCCATTATTTCTACGATGCTGCTTGAGGCGCGATTCTTGGTATATTGCCCCGCATTATTCCGGCGCTCAGACAAAAGTTTGCGGCTGTTGGTGTGCGGACTAACAGCCCAAAAAGAATGCGGCCCTGTTGCCTCCCGGCAGATGGGCCGCATTCATTGATACCCCAACGGATTTCGTTGACGCTAAATATCAACAGGGGAACAGGTTCGGGGGACTTGATAACTAGACTTCTCATGAGAGTCGCCTAAGGCGTACCGTCCTACGTAAACCGCTAGTCTCAGTGCGATAAGCCATACAAATCAAAGGCTTTGTTTTTTTGTAACCGTTCCGCCACTCCCCATAAATATGGCTTTCATTCATGCTGCCCAGCGTGCTTTTGCAAGTTTGAAGGAAAGAGGGCGCAAAGCCCCTGAAAACGGAGGAAACACCCAATGAAGAAGTTCATCAAGAGCGTGATCGGCATTTTTTGCCTTTGCGCTCTCTGTTTAGTCGTAGGACGTACCCCGGTCGAGGCTGCACCCACCGATGGCCTTCACCAATACACCGATACCTATAACGTGCAGCACCCTTTTAACCTACCGGAATCCGCCAGGTTCTCGATTACCGCCGGTCCGACTTACAACCTGTTCATCCTGAAGGGCGACAAAGGCTTCACCTCCACTACCGGTACCGGCCCGCGTACGGAAATGCGCTGGAACACCAATTGGACGGTAAAAGAGCATATGTGGGAAGCCGATGTAATGATCGACTCGGGTTCACAAGGGAGCGCGATCATGCAGGTCCATGCTACCGCCTGCGCCTGCGAGCCGATCTATGTGCAAGTGCTTCCTGCCGGAAACCTTCGCAACGACAATTCGTCCACCGTCGCCGCGACAGCCATGTGGGGTAAATGGTTCCACATGATATCGGCCTACGATCCGACCACCGGCAATGCCCGCGTGTGGATCAACGGGTCGCTGGTCATTACCCGACATGATCCCCACCCGCTCTCGACCGTTTGGTATTTCAAGAACGGGGTGTATGGCATTACCGGGACCAGGTCGGAAACGCATTATAAGAATTTCAAGTTCTGGACGCGATAAGCGAATCCGTCTGTCGGGGGCGCATTTCAAAAAGGCGGCGGAGCTGGATTGCTGAAGCCTCTGCCGCCCGGTTGTACGTTCAGTTTACTTAAAGAAATCTTTTAGCAATTTGAATCTCACTCAACTGCGCAGGCGGCTCATGCAGCGCCTGCGCATACATGAAAACGTTTACACATCGGAGGAAATAATCGTTATGAAAAAGTTCAGCCTGAGCACCCTCTCGGTTCTGGGAGTTTGCGCTCTGTTCCTGGCAACCGCCAACGCAGGCCCTCTTTCTGTGGGCAATGGCAAGACCTTTCATGAAATCTTTCCGGGTTTTAAAGTGCAAAACCGGACGAATGCGCCCCTTGCCCAGCGCTACACCAATGTGGGCGGCGTGATCACCACCACCGTCTTCGCGGGTGAGCAACGCGTAGAATTGCGTTGGGACTCGTTCCCCAACGAACATACGTTCAACCAGTTTGAAGCTGACATGCAGTTTGATGCCGGCACACAACATACTGCCATCCATCAGATCAAGAGCAACACGGCACATGAGCCTGTCTACATACAGGTAAACACGCCCGGCACCATTCGCAATGGCGTCGGTCCTACCCTGGCCACTGGGCTGGCGGGCAAATGGTTTCACGTCAACTCCGCCTATAATCCGGCAACCCGCCAGTATTTTTTGTGGATCAATGGTTCCCTGGTATCTCACGGGATACATAACGATGTTGGCTTTGATTTCTATTTCAAGAATGGGACTTACAACAATGGCCTTCCCCCTGGTGGCAGGTCGAGAGCAATGTTCAAAAACATCCATCACTATTCGCAGTAGAAAATTCCTTCCCCCTATTTTTATCTGGTCGGCCCTCCCTCCTGAGGGCCGACCAGACTTTTCGGATGTAAAATGCTCTCGACCCTGTGAAGGACTGCCTCCAGGGCTAAACCTAATATTTAAGGACCCCTGCGCCACGGATAAAATCCGTGTCCGGATACAAAGCTATTTATGAGACCAGTTCTAACTGAGATGCAATGGTTGTGCTCATTCTCTATAAGCGCGCGGGCTTCACGGTTTCTGAACTCCTGCATCCTTGCAGCAAGCTGCCTTTTGCTGGCAGCCATGCTCGCGGGATGCTCACGCTCTGAAAAACCCAGCGCCAACACAGACCCGAAAACACCAGATGCCGCCGCGTTCGCGGCTCCTACCGATCTGACCGCCACATTAGCCGATCCGGTCAATATCGATCTCAAGTGGAAGAATAATGCGACCCGGGCTGCCGGCTACCTTGTGGAATACAGCCCCAATGCAGACAGCGAATTCATCACTGTAGCTGCCGTTCCCGCCAACGCAAACACCTATCGGCATCCTAATCTGATGCCACAGACCAGATTCGTTTTCCATGTGCTTCCTTTTTTTGGCGAAGCTTCTAACGTCGCCGAGATTACGACTGGGAAGAAAGGAGCACAACAAGCTCCGCATAAAGATATGCCGACCAACACCGGCACCACGCCGCCAGGGGAAACCAGGTATTCCATCAAGTCTGCGTCAACTCTTTCGCTGGCAGCTCCCACGGACTTAAAAGCAACTCTCATTCCTCCGGCCGGCGTTAAGCTGGAGTGGAAAAACCATGCTAAGGATGAGGATGGTTATCTGGTGGAAATCAAATCAGATCCTAACTCTGATTTCAAGGTCTCCGATTTTTTGGATCCGGGCACAAGCTCGTTGACTACCTACCAGCTCCCCTATGAAACCAAGGTGCAGTTTCGTGTACGGGCTTTTTTCTATGGCTCCCCTTCCAATATTGCCGAGAAAACTACAGGACGAAGCCCGGCAGACCAGACCACCGAGTCCACGCCGCCCAAGGCTCCATAGCCTGTAGTTACTCGAAAAGGTCTGGCTGCGCCGGCGGGTCATCGAAGCCTTGGGGTTCGCAAAAGTTGCTCAAGCCAATGCCGACCAATCGAAAACGCTGCTTGGGAGCCAGGTTCACTCGCTCCCGCAGCGACAGGGCGATGTTGATCAATTCCTCGCAAGAAGCCGGAGGAGAGCTGGGCGTATGGCTGCGCGTGAGAATATTAAACTCGCTTGTCTTCAATTTCAGGACTACAGTGCGTGCGATACGCGACTCTTTCCGCGAAGCAGACCACGCTTTTTCTGCGAGACGGCGTATGGCTGTCTCGGTTTCTGCCAGGAGTACGTCCTGCTCAAATGTATCCTCGGCAGAAATTGATTTTGTGGGCCTTTCGGGGACAACTTCACTGTTATCAAGACCTCGGGCCAGTTCGTAGAGGCGCAGGCCATAGCGGCCGAAGTTGCCTTCAAGCGCCGTCAATTCCAAACCTCGCAAATCTCCTACTGAGCGTATCCCGAGCTTCTCAAGCTTCTCTCCGGTCACTTTGCCAACACCGGGCAGGCGGCTGACAGGCAATGGCAATAGGAATGTGTCCACGTCTGCGGGCTGGATGACGAACAATCCATCCGGTTTACGCCAATCAGAAGCAATTTTTGCCAGGAACTTGTTAGGCGCTACACCGGCCGAGGCGGTCAAATGCAATTCCTCACGGATTTGCTCGCGGATCGCGCCGGCAACGCGCGTAGCGGTGGGCAAGCCAGTCTTATTTTCGGTAACGTCGAGATACGCTTCGTCAAGCGACAACGGCTCAACCATGTCCGTGTGCCGTTTCAATATTTCGCGCACCATGTGTGAGACCGCCCGGTAGCGGGTGAAATCCGGGGGAACAAAGATTGCCTGGGGACACAGGCGTTCGGCACGAACCGCCGGCATGGCCGAGCGTATGCCGAAAGACCGGGCTTCATACGAAGCCGCACAGACCACGGAACGGTTGCCCCGCCAGGCGACAATCACAGGTTTGCCGCGCAATTGCGGATCATCCCGCTGTTCGACGGAAGCATAAAATGCGTCCATATCGATATGGACGATTTTGCGGATGGCCATTCTGACAACATATTATTAATTATTTACTTCAGGTGGCAGAATTATCCAGATCGCCAACAAGCGGCTTCATGGCGCGTTCTGGCTCGCGTGAACTAAAGCATCCTCGGGTCCTAATAAACTTCCCCAAAAAAGATGATGGACATGTCGATCCCGACGTTTCTCGTTCGACGTCTAAATAGAGCACGGATTCAGCCGGTCAATGCCAGCAGACCCAGCTCTAACAAACCGATAAAAATAAACAGGAGATAAAGACAAATGAAAGTCATGGTACTAGTCAAAGCAAGTAAGGATTCAGAGGCGGGCGTTATGCCGAGTACTGAGCTGCTTACCGCAATGGGGAAATACAACGAAGAGTTAGTAAAGGCCGGCATTATGCTTGCGGGCGAAGGGCTGCACCCGAGTTCAAAGGGCAAGCGGGTCAGGTTCTCGGGGACAAAGCGCACCGTGATTGACGGACCTTTTACCGAGTCGAAGGAGCTGGTTGCCGGCTTCTGGTTATGGCAGGTAAGGTCAATGGAAGAGGCAGTCGAGTGGCTCAAGCGCTGCCCTAATCCTCACTACGAAGAGACTGAGGTCGAGATTCGCCCGCTGTTTGCGCCAGAAGACTTCGGTGCCGAGTTAACTCCCGAGTTGAGGGAGCAGGAGGAGCGCCTGCGCAAGCAAGCATCCACAAAAAAATAGGCACAGAGTTCATCTGTTCGTGTCGATTTCGCGGTCGGTTGTTCGACGTATCAATAGAGCGGGATTTACTTACGGCCGAGCCGGTCGAAATCCTGACTCCAACTTAAATACATTAAGGAGTTATGAACGATGAGATTCATGATGATAGTGAAGCATTCCGAGAAGCAGGGGCCCCCTCCCAAGCAACTGATGGACGCTATTGCGAAGCTTGCCGAAGAAGAGACCAAAGCCGGCGTGATGCTCGGAACCGGGGGGCTCGGGCCAACTGCGCTGGGGGCCCGCGTCCGGCTTTCCGGCGGGCGAGTGATCGTAACCGATGGGCCTTTCAGCGAAACCAAGGAGGTCGTGGGCGGCTATGCGCAATTCGAGTTGAAATCGAAGGAAGAAGCGGTTGAATCAGCAGTCCGTTTCATGGAACTTCACAAGAAACACTGGCCGGAGTGGGAGGGCGAGACCGAGGTTCGTCAGATGTTCGGGCCAGAAGATTTCGGTTGCCAGGGATAGGAGCGCCACAGGTCAGGGCCTGAGCACAGAGTGCCGCGGCCTTGCGCTGATGGATGGAACATGGTGTGATCGGTAGTCATGACGACTACCGACACCCATGCCGCAATTGACGCGGTCTGGAGAATCGAATCGCCGAAGCTCATTGCTGGCCTGGCGCGCATGGTACGCGATGTAGGTGTTGCTGAGGACCTGGCCCAGGATGCTCTGGTTGCTGCGCTCGAGAAATGGCCGCAGTCCGGCATTCCGGACAATCCAGGCGCATGGCTCATGGCTGCCGCCAAACATCGCGCCATTGATCATCTCCGCCGAAACCAACGACTTGAGCGCAAACATGAGGAACTCGGTCACGAGTTCAAGGCCAAGGAGATGGTTGTGCCAGATCTCAGCGCCGCGATTGACGATCCCATTGGTGACGATCTGCTGCGACTCGTCTTCGTAGCCTGCCATCCTGTGCTCTCCTCCGAGGCGCGCACTGCGCTCACGCTGCGCCTGCTCGGCGGTCTCACTACCGATGAAATCGCCCGAGCATTCCTGGTGCCGGAGCCTACCGTGGCCCAACGAATTGTCCGTGCCAAGCGGACCCTGGCCGAAGCACGCGTGCCATTCGAGGTGCCTCGCGGGGCAGAGCTTGGCGTCCGTTTGTCGTCAGTGCTTGAAGTGATCTACCTTATCTTCAACGAAGGTTACTCGGCCACAGCCGGTGACGACTGGATGCGTCCGGCTCTGTGCGAAGATGCTCTTAGACTCGGGCGCATTCTCGCCGAACTCATCCCCAGCGAGCCGGAAATCCACGGCCTGGTCGCTTTGATGGAAATTCAGACATCGCGTTCAAAAGCGCGAGTGGGCCCATCGGGAGAGCCTATCCTGCTGCTGAATCAAAACCGCGCCCGCTGGGATCATCTTCTAATCAGCCGTGGTCTCGCCGCGCTCGAACGCGCCAGCAAGCTCAGCCGCACGCCTGGTCCATATCTGTTGCAAGCTGAGATCGCAGCCTGTCACGCTCGAGCACGTACCGCTGAGGAGACGGACTGGGAACGCATTGTGGCTCTCTACGCTAAACTGGCCGAAATCGCCCCTTCCCCGATTGTGGAACTGAACCGTGCAGTGGCGGTGGCTATGGCATCTGGTCCGACCGCCGGACTTGAGCTGGTGAATGAGTTGATCTCGGAACCATCGCTTCGCGACTACCATCTCTTACCCAGTGTTCGTGGCGATCTACTTAGAAAGCTTGGGCGGCTGGACGAAGCCCGTGCCGAGTTCGAGCGTGCGGCATCTCTCACACGCAATGCACGCGAACGCGATCTGTTGCTTGAGCGCGCCCGCATGTGCGCAGACAGCACGACCTCCAGGTCACACTGACGAAACTGCTCGGTGACAGGGCGCTGCATGAAGGCTCACGTGAGCCCCAAAGGCGCGAGTCACCTCAGTTCGCACGCATAGACTGACCTACCCCTCTTTACGTAAAGAGCTATTCAATCTAAGTTATTGCAAAATTTCTACTTACAGGCCAGATGCACAAGCTGGCGACTTTAACTGTGAATTCACTTGCCTGCCATTTTCCCTGCCATTAAATTGGCCGCCGATTCAGGCGTTTCAATGCACGAGATGTTGTTTCAAATCCGAGACTTTTAAATCAAATTCGTCCAACGGAGGAATCCAGTTTATGTTTTTGTCTAAGGGTTGTAAGTCACTCCTGCTATTGGCTGCTATGACGCTCCCATACGTCACGCATGCCCAAACCGCTGATACAACGAGCAGTCCGGCTGTGACAGCATCTGGAAGCTCAGTTACCTATTGTGCCGGGACCTGTAACGGCGTCCCAACTCACTGGAAGCTGTTTGGCCTGGCGCATTTTGAGAGAAACTCACTGGTCCCGGGCGGCTACATGATTGACCAGATCGGTTTTGGCTCTTCAAACTATGCGGTACTCACATTCACCGTTCCCGTTGCTGGCACCTATGACATCTCGGCCGCTCTGGAGACCGAATATCCACGAGTCCTGTATGTCTGGCTTGGCAGTGAAAGTGGTCCGCAGGCATCAGGTTCTCCGTTTTTGATTACTGGCCAGAGCTTTAAGAACCCCGTGGAATGGCAGCTTGGCTCCATCAACCTACAAGCCGGAACCAACAAGCTTGTGTTTGGCAATCCGACGACAAACACTCAAGGCGATCGCTGCCCCTACATAAGTGCTGTCACCATCACCGGCCCTATGTAAAACACATGTGCCAAGGCCCGGGGGAGCGGCCAACCGCTCTCCCGGCGGCATGTAAGTCATCTTTAACTCTGTCTCAGGATGACCATCAACATAACCTCAAAGCTGGCTCGAACAAATTGTGTTTGGAAATCCATGGATCGCGCATTCAATATCGATCAACCTCTCCCGGCACTATTTCTGCGAGTTTCATATAGTAAAGTTCCCCGTTGGGGCATGGTTTAGAGGATGAGAACGGTAATATAATTAGAAGCCGTCTCATCAATGACGTCCAACGGCGGAAGCATCACGGCTGAACCCGTGCCCCCCGAAAGACTATTTGTGAGATAGCTTCTGACATTTCACGATATGTATCGAGCCCCACGGTTTCTTCATTTCTGCTCATTGATTTTTTTCGTCCTCTGCGGGAATCCTTTGTTCATTCAAGAGGCGAAAGCCCAGTTCGAAAGCAACGACTCGTATCAAAGCAATGGGGAGAAAACCACCTACACATTAAGCGGCACTGTGGTTAACTCCGTGACTGGAGAGCCGATCAGCCGGGCCCTGGTTCAGCTCGCCGCCAACGAGACTCCTGTCACTCATCCCTCCTCGGATTCAGACCCGGAAGTTGCAAACTATGCGTATCAGGAGCGCTCAATGCTCACCGACCGGGAAGGCCGTTTCAAGTTCGACAATTTGCCCCGGATGCGGACAAGCATAAACGCAAGAAAGCCCGGCTTCTATGACCCGGCTCAGATCAGCGGAGACTGGCCGCCCCGAGCCTCAGGCGCTATCGAAGTTGGTCCCGATACATCCCCGGTAGTTGTAAAACTCATACCGGAGGCAGTCATCGTTGGACATGTCGTGGATGGGAGCGGAGAACCGCTGGAAGGGGTCGCCATAAGAATCAGCGGCGTGCTGCGGGCAAACGGCCGCAAGCAATTACAGCCGATCCAAGAAGAGGAAGAGCAGCCGCAGAGCATGGAGACGAATGACGAGGGCGCATTCCGGATCGCAAATCTCACTCCTGGCACATACTATGTTGCCGCCCATCCGAACCATGACCAGCAGACTTCAATCCCAACCAAGATAGCGTATCCGGTCACCTATTATCCGGGCGTACCGAGCTTCTCAGAAGCCACACCCATTCAGATCGCCGCGGGACAGCAAGTCGTGCTGGATTTCACCCTGCACGCGGCGCCCATTGTTTCAATCGCAGGTATAGTGACCGGTTATACGCATGGACAGGGAGCCGACCTGCAGTTCCTCAACGAATCAGGGGACGATGTTTCCATCGAGAAACAATTTGATGTGCAGACCGGCAGCTTCCAGACGCAGGTCATCGCGGCCGGTCCGTGCATCATCAAGGCTGATGCCAGAGACAGGTTTGACCGCCCCCTCCACGCCGAACTCACTCTGAATCTGACCGCAAGTATCAAGAATCTCCGTATCAATATGGCGCCGGCTCCTTCCATTCCCATTGTGGTGCGCCTGGAAACGACGAAGCCCCAGCCTGACGGAGTCAGTCCTCAATCGAAACTTGCGGGTTCGATTCCGGTTTCCGTCAATCTTCATCCTTTTGAGTTTGGCCGCCCTGATGTTGCCGCCAGTGTTGAAGGAGGGCCCGGCAATCCGACGCTTGTCTTGCGCAACATTGACGCCGGCAAATATAAGGTCGAGGTGATTCCCAACAACGTTGGCGATACTGTGTGGTACGTCAAGTCTGTGTTCTACGGTGGTTTGGATCTGTTACAGCAAGAGCTGACCGTGACGCCGGGAGAATCTTCAGCCATGGAGATCGTGTTGCGCGACGATAGTGCCGTGCTCACGGGAACCGTGCAATCGGAGCAGAACGAGGGCCAGGCTGCCGTGCTTGTGGTCCCCGACCACGCGCCGCAGAACTCAAAAATGACCGTCTCCGATGATCGTGGTGAATTTCAGATTGATGGACTTGCACCCGGCGACTATAAGGTTTTTGCATTCGATCATCTGGATGGTCTTGAATACGCCAATCCCGAGGCTTTGAGCGAGTACACTTCCAAAGCGGCTCAAGTCAGCCTCCAGGCAAACGAAAAAACCACCATCAAGGTTGGAGTGATCCCAAGAGGAGAATAACTCGCTTGCTTCCAAGAGCCATCTGTCTCCTGTTTCTCGCGCTCGCGCTGCAGGCGCAACAGCCCGCGGCGGCGAATGCTGCACGCACTTTTCAAATCAGCGGCACGCTGGTCCACGCGCTGAATGGCGGGCCGATTGCCGGAGCAGAAGTCATGATTACTACGAACGAAACGAACGAGGCTCCGTTTCAAACCACAGTTACCGATTCTGGAGGACGATTCCTGTTTAAAAGTGTCGCTTCCGGTAAGTATGTGCTGACCGCAAAACACAAGGGCTTCCCGCCGCAGGCGCTCGATGCACATGGCCCTTTCTCCACGGCGGTGGCGGTGGGACCCGCCAAGAATTCGGAAAATCTTATATTCCGTCTTAAACCGGAAGGTTCCATCTCCGGCAAGGTCAACGACGAGCAGGGTGATCCGATACGCGGCGCGGGAGTCATGCTCTTCGTTCGCAATGTCGAAACCGGGGCGCATACGATAAATCTGGCCGCCCGCGCGGCAACGGATGACCAGGGCGCCTATCACTTTGGCCACCTGCCGGCCGGAACTTACTTCGTAGCTGTTTCAGCGCAACCGTGGTATGCGCAGCATATCCAGCGAAGCCCTTCCGGCGGGCGGCGGGCGCCAGTGAGCGAGGGTTCTGAACTCGATGTCGCCTATCCCATTACTTATTATCGCGAAACCTCTGAAGCGGAACAGGCCAACCCTTTGACGCTGAACTGGGGCGATCAACTTGCCGCTGACATAACTCTACGGGCAGTACCCGCTCTCCATTTAGAGTTAGTCAACCAGAATCCGAATTCGCCTTTTGCAATTGCCGGCGCCAGCCTGAAACAGACTTTGATTGGAGGCAACGAAACTTTTATAGAAACGCAGATCGAGAACGTTAATCCATCCAGAGTTGAGATTTCCGGCATTGCTCCCGGCCGTTACGATCTCGGAGTGGAGACCACGAAGGAAAAAAACGGCGGGGTCAGTTCCAGTTCCCGCCACCAGACGGTAAGCATCTCAAGCAGCGGCTCGCTGGATGCAAGCGCAGGTTCGGAGCTGGCGACGGTGAGCGGCACAGTGATTTTTGAAGATCAGGCTCAGCCGCCTGACGCCACACTTCAGCTTCATAACCGCGAATCTGGCCAGCATATTGAGATCCCTCTTTCTCCAAAAGGGGAAATTCAGTCTCCTGAGATCGATCCTGGACGCTACGACCTTCTTTTGTTGAACTCCGGAGGATTTATTTTCAAGAGTATCTCCGCAATCAATGCCAAAGTAAAAGGCCAGTCTATTGAAATCGGCGGCCCCGATCACGTCCAACTTACATTGGTAGCTTCCAAAGGGACTGGCCGGGTAGAAGGCGTGGTGTTGCGTGACAACAAACCTGTAGCAGGCGCCATGGTGGTGCTGATGCCCCAGGATGCGACCGACAATTGGCCGCTGTTTCGTCGCGACCAGAGCGACAGTGATGGCACTTTCACCTTGTTGTCGGTGTTGCCCGGCAAATATACGGTGCTCGCGATTGAGAATGGTTGGGACATGGAGTGGGCAAATCCGGCTGTGCTGCAACCCTATCTACCAAAGGCTGAAACGGTGCAGGTGGAATCCAACCATAAATCGGACGTAAAGATTAAACTGCAGTAATGTAACGCACTCTCGTCTATCCAAATGATTAGGCTGGTGATAGCGTGTCGAGACGCAGTGCGTTTCATTGAATGAAACCAGCGCACACGCGACTCATCCCATTTTAACCTTGCGCTAATTAACAAAAAAATTACATCTGGGTGACAATCCCAAGACTCTCGTTCTTTATACTCATGACACCGTATCAAGCTAGCGATGCGGGCTGACAACCTGTCGCTCAATCCTATCGTCAGAGAATGAGAGACAGCTTCACTGGTTAGAAACACCGCATCGACAAGCATCCACTTCAAATCCAAATTTTTGTTTGTCCCAATTTTGTTACTGAGGAGAATCTAAGATGAAGAAACTTCTATTAACTGCTCTGTGCGTCCTTTGCCTCGGCATTCTGTGCGCCGCCGCGGATAATGACGCCAAAAACTCACTGAAAGCGAGCCTGCATGGACTGAACGAAACTCCGCCTGTTTCCACCCAGTCAACTGGTTCTTTCACAGGAACTATCAGTGCAGATGGTAGCAGCATTAGCTACACGCTCACCTACACCAATCTGAGCACGCAGGTGCTGTTCTCGCATATCCACTTTGCTTTCCCCAAAGAGGCAGGCGGGGTCATGGTATTTCTGTGCGGTCCTGCAGCAGGCTCTCCGGGCGGTCCTCCGGCTGGTTTCCCCAACCCGCCAGTATGCCCTGATACTACTTCGGGAACGGTAACCGGCACCATCACCGCTGCCAACGTAGTTGGTCCCCTGGCTCAGGGTATTACTCCCAAAGTAGACTTTGCCAAGGTCGTGCAGGTAATCCGTGAAGGGGCTTCTTATGTGAACGTCCATTCCAGCCAGTCTCCTGGTGGTGAAATCCGCGGACTGGTTCATGCAACCGATGGTGACCGCGACGACAGGTAGGTCATTGTTATCTTCATTTAAAGCCTCGCCTCTCGGCGGGGCTTTTTTATGCTCAATAACTCGCCGTAGTCATAGCATACTTCCTCTCTTACCATCGGCATCATCGTTCCAATCAATATATTCGAATGTCAGGTTTTGTCCTTCCACTGCAACTGCGGCCACATAGCCCTTTTGCACGGGGACATTACGGAGACGCCATCGCACTCCCTCCTCCGGTTCCGTGTAATGAACCAGTCGCAAATCTTCTTTTTCTTCGAGGGAAACTTCGAAATCAGAAAGCGGCATTGAGAGCCCCTCGCCGCGTGCCTTGATATATGCCTCTTTTCGCGTCCAGCAACGGAAAAAAGCTGCAGGCAGTTCCTCAGGCGGAAATGAACGCAAGGCGCGAACCTCAGCACTGGCGAAATAACGTTCTGCAATCTCCTCGCCGGCCAGTTCGGCTCGTATATGCTCGATATCAACCCCAATGGCCCGGCTCCGCGCTACGCCAATAACCGCCATTTCATGCGCGTGCGAGAGGTTGAACGTAAGCCAGGAGCCCGAAAGATACGGTTTGCCATGCTCTGTATAGCTGAAGACCAGGGCGGCAGGTTCACATCCCAGATAAGACGCGAGCACGAGGCGCAGCCGCGCCCGGCCAATCGCGAAACGCGCACGATGAATTTCAAAATGAAAGCTGGCCGCGCGCGCACTCTCCTCTGGCGCCAGCAGACGATGATAGCTCGCCAGTGTGGCGGCGTTCGCCGCCAGCGGGATGCGCCAGATGTGCACCGCGCCCTCAGGGAGTTCGCGTACAGGATGAACTGCATTACCCATTCAGAACCAACAAGCACCATATTATCCAATAGTTTCCAAATCGGCCCTAAACGACAAAATACTGATTACGAATTGCAAGTTGCCGTGTCTGGCAACTTCGGCGAGAATAGATGTCATCTATTCGCACACACAGTTGCATGCTGCTTGTGGAACAGGCCCAATGCAAATGAAACGGCTTTACAGCCGCCCTTTCATCAACTGAAGTGCAATGATATTTACATGAAGATTTTCACTTTTGATACGACGCTTCGCGATGGAAGCCAGGGCGAATCCATATCTTTCTCTTTGGAAGACAAGCTCCTCATCGCGCAGATGTTGGACGAACTCGGCATTGACTACATCGAAGGCGGCTGGCCCAGCTCCAACCCCAAGGACAAGGAATTTTTCGTCCGCGCGCGAGAGCTGAACCTGCGTCACGCCAAGCTTACGGCCTTCGGTTCCACGCGCACCGCCAAGAACAGCGTAGAAAATGATCGCAGCGTTCGCGGACTGCTCGAGACCGGCACTCCCGCAGTTTCCATCTTTGGCAAGAGCTGGGACCTGCACACCAAGCGCGCGCTCGGCGTAACAGAGGAGCAGAATCTTCAACTGATTTCAGAAACTGTCGGTTTTCTCAAGCAACATGGGAAAGAAGTCATCTACGATGCCGAGCACTTCTTCGATGGCTACAACGCCAATCCAGATTTTGCTTTAAGGACTTTGGAGGCCGCGCAGAAAGCCGGAGCCAGTGTGCTCTGTTTGTGCGATACCAATGGCGGAACTCTTCCCGGACGCCTCGCTGAGGTCGTCGCCGATGTGCGCCGCCGTTTTGACGGCATCATCGGCATTCACACGCACAATGATTCCGACGTTGCCGTCGCCAACACGCTCGCGGCAGTCCAACAGGGAGCCACTCATGTGCAGGGCTGCATCAACGGATACGGTGAGCGCTGCGGAAACGCCAACCTGTGTTCCATCATTGCCAATCTTGAATTGAAGATGGGATACCACGTCATCGGCCCTGAAAAGCTCGCGCACCTGACTGCTCTTGCCCGCTCGATTGCCGATGTGGCCAACCTGACCCCGCGCGGCGATCAGCCTTTTGTCGGCAAGAGCGCCTTCGCGCACAAGGGCGGCATCCACGTCAGCGCCATCCTTAAGGACTCCGCCACCTACGAACACATCCGACCCGAAGCGGTGGGCAATAGCCAGCGCGTTCTGGTAAGCGATCTCTCCGGGCAAAGCAACATTCTTTATATGCTGAAACAGCGCGGCCTGGAAGAACGTCTCACCGAAGAAGGACGCCGCGCTCTGCTGGAGCGAATCAAGCAAATGGAATTTCTGGGTTATGAATTGGAATCGGCGGAGGGGACATTCGAGCTTCTGGTGCACGAAGCCTTGCATCCTGAAACCCACTTTTTCGAGGTGAAGCACTACGAGGTCATTACCAAAATGATTGAGGACGGCAAGTCTTCATCGACAGGCAGCGTGACTGTGGCGCAGGGAAATCGCGTGTACACCGCTACCGCGATCGGCGAAGGCCCGGTGCACGCGCTCGATCTCTGCCTGCGAAAGTGCGTTTCCCTTCTCTACCCTCATCTCACGCAGGCGCGGCTGACCGACTACAAAGTTCGCGTTCTGGATTCGCGAAGCAACACCGCGGCCAAGGTGCGCGTTCTGGTGCAGTGGGCCAATAGCGGCAAGAGCTGGTCTACGGTGGGTGTCTCCAACAACATCATTGAAGCCAGTTGGAATGCGTTGCTCGATGGAGCCCGCTTAGACCTGATCCGTCTGTCGCAACAAGACACTTCGGCCAAGATCGCCGTCGGAGAGTAGCGAAAACCTGTGTGCAACAAGACGCAACAGCCAACCTGCGAGTAGTTGCGGGCAGTGCCACAAAACAATCTGCCTTTACAGTGCTTTGCGCCGGCATTAAAATTCATCGTTCACAAATGGACCCCGCCAAATAGTATTCCAGTCGAAGAAACCGAGGTGGCACAAATGAAATCCTTATTGCAGATGCTAATGCTCGCGATATTTGTTTCCCTGGCCAGTTACGGGCAGGAAAAGAACCCGCCGCAATCTCGAGTACAGAAAACGGCGCCGTCCAATGTTTCCAATCCGCAAACCCCTGCTGAAGAACCCCCGCAAGAAGCGCAGCCGCGCAGACTCGAAGTTCAGCCACAGCAACCCGAAAGCGCAGCTCAGCAATCGAGAACGGCGGAAGTTTTCCCGGGTGAAACGACGCCGCTGCGGCCAATGCGCTTCGACATGGCTGAAGCGCCCCCCGTACAAACCCATCATGAGATTCATGTGGATGGCAAACTGCTTCGCTACAGCGCGACCGTGGGCCGACTGCCAATCAAGAATGTCGAAGGAAAGATTGATGCGGAGATGTTTTTTGTTGCTTACACCCTGGATGGCGCAGACCCGAACACACGGCCGGTCACGTTTGCCTTCAACGGCGGCCCGGGTTCTTCATCGATCTGGCTGCATATGGGCGCACTCGGACCCCGCAAGGTCGTTCTTCAACCCGATGGATGGTTGCCCGAAGCTCCCTATCGGTTGATGGATAATCCCAACACTCCCTTAGACCGGACTGACCTGGTGCTGGTAGACGCAATCGGCACCGGTTACAGCCGTCCGGCGGACACTGCTGCGGCCAGGCATTTTTGGAGTTTGCGTGGAGATGTTGAATCTTTCGGTGAGTTCATCCGTATGTACCTTTCGCGTTACGAACGCTGGCTGTCGCCTCATTATCTTTTTGGCGAAAGTTACGGCACAACCCGCGCGGCCGGAATCGCGGGATATCTCGCAGACCGCGGTATTTCGTTCAATGGCATTGTGCTGCTCTCCATGGTTCTGAATTTCGAAAGTCTGGATTTCGCCAAGACCAATGATGTGCCCTATCCGCTTATTCTTCCCACGTTTGCATCCATCGCCGCTTATCACCACAAGCTCGCGCCCGAACTTATGCAGGATCCTAACCAAACGCGTCAGGAAGTAGCGCAGTGGGCAATGGGAGAATATTCTCAGGAATTGGCCAAAGGGGACTCGCTCACGCCACAGGAGCGCCAGTCAGTGGTTGACAAGCTGGCACGCTATACCGGACTGAACAAAGACATCATTGATGAAGCCAATCTGCGCATTGACGTACGTACGTTTACCCGCTATCTGCTCGCCGATCAGAAGCTTCGCGTAGGCCGCTATGATGGCCGATTCACCGCGCCTGATCCAACTGACTTCTTCGATAACCAACCCTTTGATCCAACCAACGTACAGATAGGCCCGCCCTTCACCTCTGTATTCAATGATTACATCCGGCGCGAGCTGAATTACAAAGTGGATACGCCATATTACGTCTCCGCCCGGGACAGCGGACTCTTCCAGTGGAACTGGACTGGCGGACAGCAGCCAGGACAAGCTCAGACATCAGAACAAGGGTACGCCGATACTGCTACCGCCCTGAGACAAGCTATTGTCAAGAACCCATTCCTGAAAGTCTTGGTGATGGAAGGCTACTACGATCTCGCCACACCTTTCCTGGCGGCCGATTACACCATGAATCATTTGGATCTCACTGCTCAATATCGCAAGAATATTTCGATAGCGACCTATGACTCAGGTCACATGGTCTATTTGAACTCCGCTGCTCATCCCAAGATGAAGCAGGACTTTGTCAACTTCATGGATTCAACTCTGCCGAAAAGTCATTAGGCGAATTTGATAATTTTGAATATTGCTGGCTGTGGAGTGGGTTTGGATGAATTAGCGCTTCGCGGGTCTTTTGGTGAGCGCGGCTGGATTCGAACCAGCGACCCACGCCTTAAAAGGGCGTTGCTCTACCAACTGAGCTACGCGCCCACACCTATTCAATGTAACACACTCAAAACGGCGAAATGGATAACACCTGCTCGCCATCCCTTGTCATTGTGACCATATTTGTGGAACTTTTACAAACTCATTTACGAATAATATTTAGGCAGCATCTCAGGTAACCTGATGGCGATAAATCTCAGCAAACGAATATTTTGGCCGCTGTTGCTGCTGGCATTGCTCGCTCTGGCTTTACTTGCACACCAGAGAAACGTCTCCAACATTGAAGTTGAAAAAGATGTCAGCTACGGCACCGTTCAGGGCGAATCTTTGCTGCTGGACGTGATGCGGCTTCCATCGCCCTCTCTCAGGCCGGGTATCGTATTCGTCCACGGCGGAGGCTGGCGCGGCGGTGACAAGCGAGATTTTCTCGCCCTGGCCCAAGGTTTCGCCCAGCACGGCTACGTATGCTTCTCGGTGAACTACCGCCTGGTCAATGCCAAGGGTCATCATTTTCCGGATCAATTAGACGACGTGCAACGCGCCATTCGGTGGATACGAGCGAACGCATCTCGCTATGGTGTAGACCCGAATCGCATCGGAGCAATTGGGGCCTCCGCCGGTGGCCATCTGGTCGCGCTTCTGGGAACGGTGGAGACTCGTAATGACCAGCCGCAGGAGTTGAGCGCATACTCAAGTCGTGTGCAATGCGTGGTGGATATGTTCGGGCCTGCCGACCTGACCCGCTTTCCGTCAACTCCCGCTGATGTGCCCAAGCTGGTGCATGAATTCATGGGTGGCGCGCCGGAGCAGAAGCCTCAACTTTACCAATCTGCCTCGCCAATCTTCAATATTGATCATGCAACGGTCCCTTTCCTCATTTTTCATGGCGCGCTCGACCCACTGGTGCCGGTGGATCAATCGCGCCGTTTTGCTGCCGCATTGCAGAAAAACGGAACACCTGTGACTTACGTCGAGTTTTCCGATGAAGGCCACGGCATCGAAAAAAAGGCAAATCGGGAGAAATTTGCGACTATGACGGTGCAATTCTTTGATTCTTATCTCAAGCGATGATTCTCACAAATATCTGCCTAGCTCTAAATTACTAGAGCGTCTTTTATAAATATCCGCGAGAGTAATTTATGGAGCGACCTCAGGGCTGAAGCACCGATTTTTTAGGGCGCTTTGCGGCATGGATTCCGCGCCCTGACACAAACCTGCATTTTTATGAAACAAGCTCTAACAAATTATGATATTGGGGTGTTTGCTATAATCCACCGCTTAAGGGGCACATCTTGAAGGACTTCGTATTGACGGCAGCGTCGCAAACCAGCGCATTCTCCCGCAAACAAGCCAAATCCATGCTCCGGGGTTATGGCATAGCGTTGTTCTTCGTCGGCATTGCCCTGGTTTTGACGTTACTCGTTCAACATTTTTTTCCTTACCCATTCTTGTTTCTGTTTTTCGGTGCGGTCATGGCGAGTGCCTGGTTTGGGGGCATGGCTGCGGGTTTTTTTGCGGTCCTCATCTCGACCCTCGCAGTTGACTATTTCTTCGTACCTCCGTTGTATTCTTTCGCCATCAATGCCACTGCCGAGACATATTTCGCGGCCTTTGTGGTTTGCGCCCTAGTGGCGAGCTGGGTAAGCTCCACTCAGAAACAAAGTGAAGATGCGCTGATGGAGGCACGCGACCAACTTGAGGTCCGTGTATCAGAACGCACCATTGAGCTTGAAAAGTCGAATATCGATCTACGCGAGCGCGAACGCCAACTGCGGCTTTTGACCGAGGTCATCCCACAGCAAATCTGGAGCGGTACCGCTGATGGCACGATCGATTACTGCAATCAGCGTCTGCTCGACTATGTGGGCCGCAGCGTGGAACAGATGCGGGGCGAAGGATTTATGGAGAGCATCCATGCCGAAGACCGGGAAAGCTTTCGGCGCTCCTGGCAAGAGGCGCTGTCAACCGGAAAGCCGTTCGAAGGCGAGTGGCGGGTGCGCGGCGCTGACGGCGAGTATCGCTGGTTCTTCACCCGCGGTGTGCCGCTGCAAGATCAGGAGCAGAAGACCTTCCGCTGGTACGGAACCAACACAGACATTGAAGAGCGCCACAAGGCGGAACAGGCGCTGATGAAAACCCAGGCGGAACTCGCTTATCTTTCGCGCGTATTAAGCATGGGCGAGCTCACCGCATCGATTGCTCATGAAATTAATCAGCCGCTGGCGGCGGTGGTCGCGCATGGACACGCTTGCCTGGGGTGGCTCTCCGCGAATCCGCCAAATCTTCAGAAGGCGCAGCAAACTACCGAGAGAATCATTCAAGACGGAACCCGGGCCGGGGCTGTGCTCGGGCGCATACGGGCGCTGTTCAAAAAAGAACCGCCTGCCACAGACTGGTTCGACATGAATGAGGTGATTGCAGATCTGGTGATTTTTCTGCGCGACGAGGCCAAACGGCGTCGTATCTCTTTAAGAACCGCGCTTGCTCCTGGTCTGCCGCAAGTCAAGGGAGACCGCGTACAATTGCAGCAGGTCGTGCTGAACCTCATTATGAATGGCATGGATGCCATGACCGGCATGGCAGGCCGGGCCAAGGAATTGCTGATCGGCTCAGCGAAAGAGAACCCCTTGGAAATTGTGGTACGGGTCGAAGACAGCGGCGCGGGCTTCGGTTCGGAAATAGCGGAAAAGATGTTTGAGCCCTTCTTCACCACAAAACCCCACGGCCTGGGTATGGGTCTGACGATCAGCCGCTCCATCATCGAAACCCATCGCGGACGCCTATGGGCCGTCGCCCGGCCCACGGGCGGTGCAATTTTTCAGTTCACAATTCCGATCCATTCCCAAGGTTCCGATGGCTAACATGGACGCTGTAATTTACGTTGTCGATGATGATCTTTCCGTGCGAGAGGCGGTAAGCAACCTGCTGGCATCGGCCGGCCTTCATGCACAGGCGTTTGCTTCCACGGAAGAGTTCCTGGAAGCGAACCGGCCTGACGCGCCAAGCTGCCTTGTGCTCGATGTTAAGCTTCCCGGCATCAGCGGGCTGGATTTTCAGGAGCATCTCGATAAAATCGGGTTACCTATTCCTATCATTTTCATTACCGCTCACGGCGATATTCCCATGACCCGGCGTGCCATGAAGGCAGGGGCAATCGAATTTTTGACCAAGCCATTCCAGAAGGAGGAGCTTTTGGCTGCAATCCATCAGGCACTTGAGCGCGACCGCAAAAGACGCGCCGAGCAGGAGGCCGTTTCCGGGTTGCAGTCCCGTTTTGAAAAGCTTACCTCACGGGAGCGGGAAATCATGGACCTGGTGGTTGCCGGACTGTTGAACAAACAGATTGCCTCCGAACTCAGCCTCAGTGAGGTCACGGTTAAATTTCATCGCGGCCACGTAATGCAAAAAATGCAAGCCGCTTCCCTGCCGGAGCTGGTAAGAATGTGCGAAAAATTGAAGGCGCGTTCTCAGCGATAAATTATTTCTATTTGTGTGTTTCTATTTTTTCATACGAAACCTATACCAAAGGATGGTTGTCCATCCGGGCATACTCCCGCTAGTCTCTTAATTGAATCGATCTAATCGGGAGTATTGGCTTGGGATCAACGACGGACAAAGTTTCTATCTCGAATGGCAAGCCCGTTCATTTGCTGGGCGACGACTTTGAAGCTGCTTTCCTGCACCGCATCGCCAGCCGCGCCCCGGCCGCCCCACTGCACCATGTGTTGGAAGAGGTGGTGGAGTTTGTAACCTCTGTGGTGAAATGCGATTCCTGCTTCATTTATGTTCTCGAAGGCGACGAACTGGTTCTACGCGCGTCCAAAAACCCGCATCCGGAGGCGATAGACCGGCTGAAACTCAAACTCGGACAAGGCATTACAGGCTGGGTGGCCGAACACCGGCAACCTGTAGCCGTTCCACAGAATGCCTCTGCCGATACTCGCTTCCAGATTTTCAACGAATTGCCCGAAGATCGTTTTGAGGCTTTCCTGTCAGTTCCGGTGCTGAGCCGGGGAAGGCTCGTGGGCGTAATCAATCTGCAAAATCGCGCTCCACATCCCTACAGCCAGCGCGAAATTCGGCTGGTTTCAACGATTGGTTTTCTGGTAGGCGCAGAAATTGAAATGGCCCGGCTGGAGAGCGAAAAGTTCCAACTTTCAGAGCAGCTTGAATCCCGCAAACTTGTGGAACGCGCCAAAGGAATTCTGCAACGCGACCTGAAAATCAGCGAGGGAGAGGCTTACGTCATTCTGCAACGCCAAAGCCAGCAGCGGCGCAAGTCGATGAAAGAAATCGCAGACGCCATTCTCCTGAGCGATGCGGTAAAAAACGGTTCTCAATAGCCAGCACGTTCTGGCAACCGGGTCATTGAGGTCCCTTCCTGTGACCCGGTTTTCTTTCCCGGTTTACACTTTGTGAATACGTGTGTTTTCCGCGAGCATGGTTCATCGCAAACCAAAAACCAGAATGGAACAGTCTCTAATTAGGATATCTAATTCCCGTTATCAAAAATTTCAATTGGACATTCTTTGCCAACTCCTACAAAATCTTCGTCAACAATTTGTAGACAACTGCAGATTGCCCTCTCTTTATCGAAAAGAGAGGCGCTTCTCGGGCACGATGCAGTGCCCAATTCAATAGATACATAGTGCTCAACGGCGAGCCGGCAAGTTAGTTAGCGACTGTACGGTGCTAGCGGACGCGTGTGCTTCGTGTTTTCTGGCCATTGGGCCTGGGCCGAGACCTCCTGTACCGCCGCGCTGAGCGTGTGTTGAAAAATATAAATTTCTCTAAAAAGGAGCTACATATGTCTGCAATTGTGCAGGGAGGGAAGAAATTGTCTCTATCGCAAAAATTCTCCCGGCTGGCCATTCGCATGCGCGATCCGGAATGGCGTCGGTACGCAAAACTTGTCTTCGCCGGCAAGGCAATGGGAGTGGCTTTGGTTCTGCTCGTCATTGCCTTTGTCTCCGGCCTGTTTTTCGCTCACGTTTATGCTGACGGCGACGTTAAGGCTGCCGACGTGGTCAATCCGGTGAACACGGCTTGGACCCTGATAGCCGCGTTTTTGGTCTTTGGCATGCAAGTCGGGTTCACCATGCTGGAAGCCGGCTTCTGCCGCTCGCGTGAAACTGTCAACGTTCTCATGGAGTGCGTCGTTGATACCTGTCTTTGCGGCATTCTGTTTTACGCAATCGGTTTCGCCTTCATGTTCAGCCATGGCAACGGCTTCATCGGCTACCACTGGTTCTTCCTGAAAGATGCGCCGGCAACCTATGAAACTACGGGGGTTGCGTTCCTGGCGGTCTGGATCTTCCAGTTTGCCTTTGCCGATACCTGCTCCACCATTACCTCGGGCGCCATGATTGGACGCACTGGCTTTGTCGGCGACCTGCTCTACAGTCTCGCCGTCTCCGGCTTCATTTATCCCATCATCGGCCACTGGGCCTGGGGACCGGATGGCTGGCTGGCCAACATGGGCAGCGCCGGCAATGTTTGGCCCTCTTTGGGAATGGGATTCCATGACTTCGCAGGCTCGACGGTTGTACATACCATCGGCGGCTTCGTCGCGCTGGCCGGCTCCATCGTTCTGGGCCCTCGCCTCGGTCGCAAGTTCAAGCGTGATGGTGGCGCTCCCATGCTGCCGCATGACCTCACGATCGCTGTCAGCGGCGGTCTGATTCTGTGGTTTGGCTGGTACGGTTTCAATCCTGGCAGCACGCTTTCAGCAATGGATTTTGAAGGCATCGGCCGCGTAGCCGCTAACACCACGTTGGCAGCTTGCGCCGCGGGATTGACCGCCATGTTCTGGGCTTACATGTCGTCCAAAAAATGGGACGCCGGCTTTACTACCAACGGCTTCCTTGCTGGATTGGTTGCCATCACCTGCCCCTGCTACTGGGTCAGCCCCACGGGCGCCATTCTTCTCGGTGGCGTTGCCGGTGTGCTCGTCGTCCTTGGTGTGGAGCTGCTGGAATGGATGCGCATTGATGATCCCATCGGTGCCGTTCCTGTACACGGCTTTGCTGGAATCTGGGGAACGTTATCGCTTGGGCTGTTCGCCTGCGGAAAATATGGAGCTACCGGGCCTATTTCCCCCGATAATTCCGCCCCACTGAAAGGTCTGTTCTACGGCGGTGGAACGCAGGTGCTGGTTGCGCAGGCGATCGGCAGCGCATGCATAACACTGGCCACCTTCGCGGTTTCCCTGGCAGTCATGTATGCCGTCAACGCAACCGGTACGCTGCGCGTATCGGAAGAGGGCGAGTTGTATGGCCTCGACCTGCACGAGCACGGCATTTCGGCTTATCCGGAATACGTCATCTCTTCTTTGGCCATGCCGCAGGGCATGGTTGAGCAACATGAAATGGCTGAAAAACAGGCTTATTCAGCCAAGGCCATGGCGCACCCAGAGAAGGTTAGGACATAACCGGAGCTTCGGAGGCAGAGATGCCCTCTCTGCCTCCTTCAATTTGATCTACAACCCATGAAAGAAAATGTAGAGAGGACAAAGATGACGAAACTGGAAGCGATTATCAAGCCGACCATGTTTGACACCGTCAAAGAAGCTCTGATCGCACTCGGTGTTGAGGGAATGACGGTATCGGAGGTACGCGGACATGGACGGCAAAAGGGCCATACCGAAGCTTATCGCGGTAATGAATACAAGATTGACCTCATACCGAAGATCAAAGTCGAACTCGTATTAGACGATAAGCTCGTGGACGCCGCTGTTGATGCCATCATCAAGACCGCAGCCACTGGAAAAATCGGCGATGGAAAGATCTTCCTGTACAAGGTGGACGAAGCCATCCGCATCCGCAGCCAGGAGCGCGGAGTTGCCGCGCTCTGAAAAACAAGGTGGAGAGGTGCGTGGCTTGGTAGCGCAATTGAACCAGATTGGCTGGTTTATTCGCAGTCTGCGAATTCAAATGCGCTTCGGAGCCTTGTCCCGCGCTCCTCTCCGGCTTTTGCGGCTTGAATTGCAGGGCGATGTCGTCGAGTGCGAATGGATGGCGCGCCCTCCCGACCCCTGGGATGCCGACTTACCGCCGGCGGTAGGCGAGCACAATGCGTCTCTGCAGGCCCTGGAAGATGCGCTGGCAGTGCGTGAATTGCTCTTCTATCTGCTGCCTGGGGTTGATGGCGCCATATTCCGCGTTTATCGTCCCTCATCCCACGACCAGCCTGAGTTGATTATCACAGGCACCGTCACGCGGGAGGAGCCCAATGTAAAAGTACTTTCCCTGGCCATGCGAGCCAAACTGTGCGGCTTTCGCTTCTGGCTGGACGAGGGGAATTTTAGAGACGCTGCAACCGGAGAAATGCCCGGTTTTGAGTTGATGGCAGTACTTGCACAACATGACGGGTTAAGCGGAGTGAAAAGTGAATACGCTGATCACGTTTTTTGTTCGCTTGCTGGAAGCGATGTTCGTCATCGGAGTGATTGGTTGCGTCTCCTCTGTCATCCCGATCACCGCTTACAGGCTTTTCATGGTGCTGTTTGAGCCGGAAGGCCCAAAGGAAGAATTGCTTTCAATTCAAAACCAACCCTCTTCGACTCCCGCTCCAATTCCGCAGCAGCCTAAAGAACAAAGCGCGCAATCCCTGGAGGCTGCACATCGCCAGCTCACCGCACCTCTCCCCTGACAATGCGTACGGCATCTGCCAGGCCGGCATCGCGTCCACCATTTCGGCCATTACCCTCGCCTTCCGAAGCCGGAACAAAGTCGCCCTCCCCGGGAGCTAAAAACAAATTGCTCTCCAGCCCATGTTGTTTATCGTAAAGTTCGCGATAACGTCCGTTCATGGCATAGAGTTGCTCGTGGGTGCCGCGTTCTACAATGTTTCCCTGCTCGACGACCAGAATCTGGTCCGCGCGCCGGATGGTTGACAAGCGGTGCGCAATCACAAAGGTCGTGCGGTCCTGCATCAGATACGAGAGTCCCTGCTGAATCAGCATCTCCGATTCCGAATCCAGGCTTGAGGTCGCCTCATCGAGAATGAGAATGCGCGGATTCGCCAGGATCGCCCGCGCAATGGAGATGCGCTGCCGCTGGCCGCCGGAAAGCTTTACGCCACGTTCTCCAACCACTGTGTCGTAGCGATCGGCGAAGGTTTCTGCAAACTCATCCACGCGCGCGATCTGGCAGGCGCGCATGATCTCCTCTTCGCTTGAGTCAGGACGTGAAAAAGCCACGTTCTCGCGAATTGTGCCGTCAAACAGGAACGATTCCTGCAGCACTACTCCTAACTGCGTGCGATACGAATCCAGACGTACGGTGCTCAGGTCCGCTCCATCCACCAGCACGCTTCCCTTGGTGGGCGTATGAAACGCCGAAATCAACCCAATGGTGGTCGATTTGCCTGAACCCGAGGAACCGACCAGTGCGGTTACTGTCCCGGGCCGGGCATGGAAAGAAACATCATTCAAGACTGTTCTGACGCCGTCGTAGCTGAAATCGACATGGTTAAACTCAACATTGCCGGTGATCTTACCCAAAGCTAGAGTCCGTTTTGGATCGTTGTCTTCGGGGCGCTCGTTAAGAATTTCCTGGGTTCGTTCCAGCCCGGCTAACGCTTCGGTGATCTGTGTACCGATCGAAACTATTTGGAAGATGGGCGCTACCAGAAAACCCAGAAAGAGCGTATACATCATGAAGTTGCCTGGGCTGAGAGTATGCGCCACCATCTGGCGTCCGCCGATATACATGATCACGGCTCCCACAATGCCGAGCAACAAGCTGGCGGAAAGACTCATCACTGAAGTAGCCGTAAGGGTACGCATCACGTTATCGAGCAGGCGCTGTACTCCTGCCGAGAAGACCCTGCGCTCGCGTTCTTCAGCATGGTAGCCCTTGATCACTCGCACTCCACCTAGCGATTCCGTCAAACGTCCGGTGACCTCTGCATTGATCTTGCCGCGCTCACGAAAAATCGGGCGGATGGTTCCAAAAGCTTTGTTAAGCACAATTGCAAAGCAAAGAAGTGCCCCAAATGCGAGTAATGTCATGGTATGACTGGTGCGAAACAGCACTACCAGCGCCATCCCCGAGGTGAGCAATCCGCCGGCAAAATCCACCAATCCTGTGCCCAACAGATTGCGGACGCCTTCCACATCGCTCATGATGCGTGCCACGATAGTACCGGTCTTGTTGGAGTCATAGAAGGCGACTGGCAGCCTCCCAATGTGGTCCTGCACTTTTCGGCGCAGCTCGGTGATCAGGCGTTGCGCCGCCTTTGATAACGACTGGGTAAGAGCAAACGATGTGGTCCCCTGAATAGCCGTCGCCGCCAGCACCAGCAGGACCAGCGGTTTCAAGAGCTCAACGTGGCTCTTGAGGACCACAGTATCAATCAGGAAGCGCGTCGAGTAAGGCAGCACCAGCCCAGCTACTCGATTGATGACCATCAGCAGGAACCCCAATGCAAGCAGGCCACGGCGCGGACGGACCAGTTCCCACACAAACGGTGCAATGGCGCGCAGCGTTTGCCGGTTGATTTTGGGCTTACCTTTAGGCTTCAGGTCAGGACTCATGGCAGTTTAGACTCGCCACCAACATGCTCCGCTTCATTTTCTCATGCTCCTCTCCATAAACCGTAATTCGCTCTCCTCCGGCGAAGACGGTTCTAATGCTCTTATATGTGAAGATGTGCTGGATATAAGTCTATTGTGACTGTGGATGTTTCCCGGCCGCCACGGCCCGTGCGCGCAAACGCCAAAAAAGGCGGCTCTTCAGCCGCCTTTTGTCTTTTTATCTATCAACCCAGTTATCTATTAACCCAGGGTTGGCTCGATTAGAATCGAATGCTGGGTCCGATGCTGACCCGCAGATTGTTATGCGGACCGTCATGGAAAAACATGAGGTCGCCAACTTCGGCCCTGATCCCAATAGGTCCAGCGTAAAATTCGACGCCGCCGCCGGGATAGAACACGCCATTCACATCGTCATCGCGCAAACTTCGCACTGAGCTGGTAAAAGTTGCAAATGTCGCCGGACGGTTATCCAGGCGGAAACTGGCGGCGCCACCCTTGAGCGTCCCGAATAGCCGAATTGCCTGACCGCCGGTCTGGAACTTAGGACCAAACAAGCCATGCAGTATACGTACGTCTGTGCGGCTAACGCCCGATGTTCCCGCGCCGGTCCCGGTGCCACCGAGCGTAAATGTCTCGTTGAAGCTGCGAGCGAAGTCATACGACATCTCCGCTTCAAGCTGCACCATGGGGTGAACGTTAACGGACACGCGCCCTCCCACCCCAAGGTTGTTAGTGTCGGCGGGTGACAGCCGGACATAATCGGCAAACACGCCTACCTCGCCATGATTTTGCGCAAAAGCGGCAGGAGCCAAGCATGCTCCTAACGCCAAAACCATAATAATTGCCATCTTATTCATTTCTTGCTCCCTAAAAAAATCTTTCCTGCTCCCATCATTGGAAACCTGTCTTGCAACCTTGCATTCACACAAGGACCAAAAAAGGTTTAATGGGGACACAAATGCTGGGATGTCAGCTTCGCTTCAAGGGTGGGCTGTTCTGCTGCAAAACATTAGAAGAGTTTGTAAAACTTAAAGAGTAACAAGTTATTAATGCTTAACTGGCGCATCTTGACGCACGATTGTCTTAACTGACTCAAGATGAGCGCCAGCGATTTTTATTTTAGATCTTAAGATTCTGTGACAGCGCTCAACATATTGAAGAATTCAGGGAAGGAGATGCGCGCCGCATCGGCTCCTGCTATACGGGTCTCTCCTTCGGCGCGCAGAGCGGCGATGCTGAACGCCATGGCGATGCGATGGTCGCCGTGCGAATCGATTTCTGCGCCGTGAAGTTTTTGATTTCCGGGGACACGCAAACCATCGGCAAATTCCTCCACCTCCGCCCCCATCGAGCGCAGGCTTTGGGCAACAGTAGCGATACGATCCGATTCTTTCACGCGTAACTCGCCGGCATCGCGGATCTCAATTCCCTCTTGCGTATAAGGAGCGATGGCCGCCAGCACCGGAAGCTCGTCAATCAAAGCTGCTGACTGCCCGCCGGAAATAGTGGTTCCCTTCAGCCGGCCGGCTTCAATCTTGATTGAGCCAGATAGCTCGCTGCCGGCTTCGCTCAGGTCGAGCACTCGCACGCGCGCCCCCAGGGCAGTGAGCACATCGAGCAGCGCTGAGCGGGTTGGATTCAGGCCCACATTCTCCAGTACAAGGTTCGAATCGGGAAACAGGGCTGCGGCGCACAGGAAGAATGCCGCGGAAGAAATGTCGCCGGGAATGCTGGCCTGGATGGCGTGCAATTGCTGCCGGCCGCGAATGCTGGCGCGATTCTTTTCCTGCTGCACTTCGGCCCCAAAAGCGCGCAATGCTAACTCGCCGTGATCGCGCGTGCGCACCGGTTCTTCCACCGTGGTTGTGCCCTGCGCCAGTAGACCGGCAAACAGAACTGAGGTTTTGACCTGCGCACTGGCAACCGGCGTCTTGTAATCAATAGCGCGCAGCGCCCCATTCGCGCCGGTAATGCGCAAGGGTGGACGCTCTCCTTCCGCCGACGCAAACTTCGCCCCCATCAGGGTCAGCGGACGAATGACGCGCGCCATTGGGCGGCGCGAGAGCGACTCATCGCCCTGCATCTCGCAGGTGAAATTCTGCCCGGCAGCAACGCCGGCCAGCATGCGTATGGTGGAGCCTGAGTTCCCGCAATCCAGCGCTGTCTGCGGGGCTTTCAGCTCCAGTCCGACACCCTCGATCTCAACTCTGTTGTTGGTCTTTGTGACTTTGCATCCCAGCGCCTGCATACAGCCCAGAGTGCTGGCGCAATCAGCGCCCGTGGAAAAATTCTCCAGCACGGTTTTTCCCTTTGCCAGTCCAGCCAGCATGGCATAGCGATGAGAGATGGATTTGTCTCCCGGAAAACGCACCAGGCCTTGGATATTCCTGGCTGGCCGCACAATCACACTACTTTGGTCGCTCATGATCACCTGATGATTCTGTGTGGATATATGAATTGCAAAAGCGTTGCTCAGCTTTTTTAAAATATTTTCCTGCCATGAGTGCAACTTTAGCTACTGGATTTCATTCCTACGAGCTAAGCAAGGATTGAAGGAAGACGGTAACCAAGTAGGCACATCGGCCCCTCACATCCAGGAACAGGTTCTGCAACATGTTCAAATTATCTATCATACGTTTTTTTGCGATTTTTGTGGTGCTCTGCGGTTGCGCACTTGCCCAGGCGGGACTTAATGAAAGCGGCTTTGATGGGCCAATGATTGGCTCTGTGGGGCAGTCCCAATCACCCATGCTGTCGCACAAATTTGTGCACACTTGCGTCCTCTCCGGTTTTGTCCGTGATTTCAATGGAAAGCCGGTTAAAGACGCTCGGATTGAAGTTCAAAGTCGCGAAAGCGGGCAAATCGTCTCTTCCGGATATGCCAACCCTGGCGGCTCTTTTCAGATTTCAAATCTTCCTCCAGGCAATTACGAAGTGGTCGTCACCGCAGGCCTCGCCGAATCGCGGCAGCCCGTGAGCCTGCAAAGCTCCGACCAGGAGATCGCAATCAGTCTGCCGGCTTACAACCCAGGCGCCAACACCGGTGGCAAAGATTCAGTCTCCGTAGCGCAGTTGCGCGTACCTGAACGCGCGCGTAATGCTTTTCATAAAGCCCAGGAAGCCGCTAGGAAACAAAATGTCGCTGACGCAAACAAATACATCGAGGAAGCCCTGCAGGCTTATCCGCATTATGCGGATGCGTTAACCATGCGCGGCATCCTCAAACTGGATGCAAATCACTACAATGAAGCCAGCCAGGACCTGGAACAGGCAATTCAGTTCGATCCAAATTATCCTCTTGCCTATATTGCCCTGGGCGCTGCCTACAACCTGATGTCGCATTGGGATGATGCCCTGCGTGTGCTGAACCGCGGCACCACGTTGAATCCCGACTCCTGGCAGGCATATTTTGAGATGGGAAAATCGTTTCTGGGCAAGAAAGACTATCCTGCGGCTTTGCAGCAATTCGATAAGACACAGCAGATTCAGCCGCAATACGCGTTGGTTCACCTGGTGAAAGCTCATGCCATGCTGGCTATGAAAGATTACGCCAATGCCACGACAGAGCTCGAAACATATCTCAAGAGCGAGCCCAACAGTTCGCAATCGGCGCAGGCCCGCGAGACATTAGACAAACTCCGCTCCTTCGCCTCCTATAACCCTGGACCACAGCCGGCATCTGGCCAACATTGAGGATTAAGCATTACGCTTTGTAAGGGCTAGGATTTCGGAAATGAATGCTGAGCGCTGATTGCTGAGTGCTTCTTAGCTTTTGTCCAGAAATCCGCGCATGATTTGCGCCGCCGCCTCCGGCCGCTCGAAAGGCATGTAGTGGCCGGCCGCGGGAACAGCGGCAAATTCGCTGCCGCGAATTTCGCGATGCATCAATTCGGCATCAGCAACAGGCGTGAGAGTGTCTTCTTTTCCTGCGGCAATCAAAACAGGCACATTGATGGTCTTTAAAGTAGGCACCGAATCCGGTCTGGCCGCCATGCCGCGCAAAGCAGAGCTGATGCCTGTACTGGTCATGCGGCCCATCATTCGGCGGGCTTCACTTAGCCGGTCAGGACGATTGCGGCGTGTAGTTTCGCCTAACAATTTCGGGATCATATTTTCAATATAGCTGTCCGGCCCCAAGCGTTCGACTTCTTCCGCTGCCTTCAGCCTGGTCTGACGTCCTTCTTCTGTATCCGCCTGGGCGCGAGTATCGCACAAGATCAGCGCCTGCACTCGCTCGCGATGCTGCCGCCAAAATTCAAACAGGATATATCCACCGATGGAAACACCCGCAAAACAGGCCCTCTGAATATGCTCTGCATCCAGAATGCGCAGCAGGTCGGCCGCGTGCTTTTGCATTGTCGCGGGACCATTGCCCGGTTGTGATGCGCCGTGGCAACGCAGGTCGGGCAGAATCAGCCGGTAGCGGCTTGCCAGTTCTGGCGCGATGGGGTTCCAGAAATCATGGTTGCTGGGAAAAGGATGCAGCAACACCAACGGAGCGCCCTGGCCCTGAATATCGTAGAAAATTTCCGCGTCGTCAGAATGAATGTGCTGTGGCATAAAGCTCCGAGGACAACATTCTAAGCTGCCCCGGAACTTATGTGCCAGTTACAACAGAACCCGTTTGCGACGAAGCCGTTTGCACCGCTTCTGCTTTTACTTCGGGCTCAGAGGGAATCACAACCCAGCACACTATATAGGCCAGTATCCCGGTGCCGCCGAAGACCGCCACCAGCACCCACACCACACGTATGAGTGAAACGTCCAGGTCGAAATATTCGGCAAACGCCAGAGCCACCCCGGCAATTTTGCGTCCAGAGCGCGGACGAATGAGCTTCTTTTGCGGTACGTGCATTCCCACGCATTTACCGCAGGACACACAGATGTGGGCATCTTCCTGGATCACTTTGCCGCAATAATTGCAGTACACTTCTTAATTCCTCCTGTATTGCATATAAACGATTGCAGGCGGCAAAATGTTTCATTCGCTGGCATTTTTTTATTCGGCACGGTAAGGATTTTTCAGATATTTCTTTGCTGTCTCCGCCAGCTCCGAGTTTCCACTTTCCTCAATCACATCCTGGTATCTCTTCTGGGCCAAGTCGCGTTTTTGCAGCAGATCGTACATCTCTCCCGCGTTCAATGCGGCATGCACGCGCAAATCAGCATCCGGATGCGGCAAGCTCAACACTCCTTCATATGCCTCCGCTGCTCCCTCGATCTGGCGCTGGCCGCGAAGCGCGTCTCCCAGACCGTAGTAGAGAAATTCCAGGTGAGGATCATGATATTGGTTCTTCTTCGCATTTTCCAAAACTCGCTGATAAGCGACAATCGACTCAGGCCCACGGCCGGCATCTTTCAGGATATTGGCCTCTTCCAGTGCGAAAAGAAAATTTCCAGGGTACGCCTTGGCCAGCGAGCGCTGCACAGTCAATGCCTCGTCGTAACGCTGCTCGCGCCGCAGAAAAAGCGCCAGCACGGTCTTGGCGTCGACGCTGGCCTCTCCTCCTGCATCAGCTGCGGCATAAAGCTGCTTGATGCCGCTAGCTTTGTTTCCACTCTCACCCACGATGTGGGCAAGAATTCTTACTCCCCACGGCAGGCTGCCTACGATGTAAGAGTGCATGCCTACAACCAGCTTGGCGTCGTTGTAATTAGGATCCAGCTCCAGCGTTTTCTCATGATCGTGGCGTGCGTCTTTGGCGCTGCCCAGCGCGGCGAACCATGATTTATCTACCAGCGCGGTATAGGTGGACTGCATGCCGTGAGTCACGCCCCGGGCATAATAAGCATCGGCGTCCTCAGGATTCGCTTTGATTCTCGCATCCGCGAGTTTCAGTGCGAGCTGCGCCAGCTCCTGGATTCGGGCTGCGTTCTTCGCATCAGGATGAATGCGTTTGCGATTCAGGAAGCTGTTGTTGGAATAAAGTCCGGTGTCGAGCGCGCCATTGCGATACAGTTCGCGAAAAAAGATCGCGGTGAGCAGATGGTTGGCTGCAAAAGGATCGTCAGGGTGGGCATGCTCAACCAGCTCGAAATCATGGATGGCATCGTCGTAATCCAGTTGGTACTGGTGCTCGAAGGCGCTGCGCGTAAGCGCATCATTCGTGGAGCTGACGTGCGGAATCACCCGCAAGACCTCGTTCCCCTGGCCCAACCCGGGAGTTACCAAAGCAGCAATAAGGAAAAGCAGTAGAAATACGGAGTTACTGCAACGACATCGCCCGGCAAGCTTATAAGGTGTCATGGAAGATTGTATGGGCAGTTTACCCGATGTTGCAGCAAAGCCCGAAAAGATAAAACCTGCTTCTATCTTGGGGATTTTATACAGTAATTTACGAACGGCAGGTTATGAAAAATTCTAATCAAGCACAGAAGAACTGTTATACGGAAGTGGAAGCGGCAGAATCTCTCGGCATTTCGCTTCTTCATTTACATGCGATTCTGGATGAGAACGTATTCAATGATGGCGTCCCACGTCCGGCCAACATGCTGCTGGAAGCCTCAGATCTGGTATTGCTGGAGTTTTGGTGCAATCTGACTCCCAACCCCAAAGTGGTCCGCATGCCGCGCCGCCCCAGGTAATTATTGCTTGCCAGTGCACGGTCAGGCGTCTCCTCAACCCAGCTAACCTATTGGTTTATTGAGACTTCCTTAAGTTGCACTTTGGCCTCTCAGTTGCCCTATAAGAGGTCACAAAGCAAGGGAGGAACTTATGTCACAAGTGTTAAGAAACCCGGAAGTACGTGCGGAATTCTGGCGGCCTCCGGTAGAACAGCTTCACAAGACCGTCGCGGATGCTACAACGGAATTGTGTTCCCGCTGTAATTCAGAGTTTGTAACGGGGTCGCGCTATTGCCATGTCTGCGGCACAGACCGCAACCCTCAAGGACAGCAGACCAGCCGCAAACGCTGGCTCGAAATTGCAACCGGCTTCCTGGATTTTAGCCGCGTAAAGCAGGCTCTCGGTTTGAATACCGCCTCCCTGGCGGCGTTTGGCATTGGTGTTTTCTGCATGCTGGCCACGTTGATGGTGGCCATTGTTTACTCGGATGTAAAGAGCCTTTCTGATTGGCAGGCGATTCAGATGTGGCGTATCGAATGGCTCCTGGCCACCGTCGCGGCTTTTGTCGCCGCTATCTTGCTGAAGAAAAGCCCAAACACATAAACTTGCAGGCTGACATAAAACGAAAAAGCCGGCTCTCTTGAGTCGGCTTTTTTCGTTAACTTGTCCCGAACCGTTAGGTGGGCAATGCTGATCGCGGAATGCTTTCTTACGGCATCCCGGTTATCTGATCCGCCCGGTATCCTTTACCCGTGAAGGTCGCTACGATCTGCACTTGTGACCCAACAGTGACATTGTCGTTGAATTTGCTCTTCGCCGGATCGAAAGCAATATCGTAAGTTTTATGGTCGCTTTGGTTGTCGACGGCAATCAAACCCGAGCGCATGTCCAGGTGTGTCACCTTCCCCGCAAAGGTAAACGTAGTCCCCGGGACCGCAAGAATTGAAACCTGCTGGGCCGTACCTCGACGTCCTGTTCCCGGCGAGAACCGTACGGAAACCAATGTCCCTTCCCTGAGATCATTGGCAGACCCGGCTGTATTATCTTGCTTCCTGACAACAGTCTGCGGTCCAACCGAGAAGCTGACCGGCTGTGCTGAAATCAGGTCATTGACGGTGATAGCACCGCTGCTGCGATCGTATGAGAGCACCTGTCCGCTGGCATCGGCCGGAAGCAGTCGTGTGACCACGCGGATATTCCTGGCAAAGACATGCGGGCCATCCAGCATCGTGTCTACGTAAACACGTTCTCCCTTGTGAATATTGGCCTGGGTGGTCTCGGTGCCGTCGCGATAAATGTGGGTACGCTCGTCAAAGAAAACCTTGATTGCGCTGCCGCCGCCGAACGGTTCGACCACAATGCGGTCGCCAATGGGATCAATTTTCCCTACCCGTCCGCCAACCAAGGTTACTTTACCCTTGGGCATAGGTGGGACGTCGAGCAGCGGATCACCCGGATTGCTCTCTTGATTGAGCACATCCGCAGCCGGGGTGGAATTCCCGTTAGGTTCTGGGACCTTGGAGTTCGGCGTCTTCGCCGCATCCGAACTGTTCTTGGCGGCGCCGGTTGCTCCCGCCGGATTCTCCGTAGGATTTTGCGCAACCGCGAACTGTAAAGACAAAAATAGAACTGCTGGCAAGACATGGGGAACGAAACTCTTCATGAATAACGAGCTCCTCTGTTGAGCGCGGCACATCTAAAGACATCGCCATAGCAAAAGGCCTGCTTCAACTCACATTTGGATGCCGATCTTTAATGCCGAGTGGCACCCATAGGCTTATAGACTGGTGCTCGACCAAACAACCCCGCAACAATAACTGTCTTCAAACTAAAGGCTGCTGCTCTGCCTTGGCAGCCAAACCGACCATGCGGGAACTGACAACGATCTTTCGCGTCAAACAGCTTTTGTACGCAGCTCTGCTCTCCCTTCTCCTGCCGGCTGTGGCTACGGCCGACTTTCGCATCAATATTCCCAAACGCACCAAGCCCACCAAGGTCCAGCAACTAAACCGCGATGGCGTGAGCGCCGTTCAGAAACATGATTACGATGCCGCCAGGAAGCTTTTCTACAAGGCTTATCTTCTGGACCCTGATGATCCCTTTACGTTGAACAACCTGGGCTACATGGCAGAGCTGGATGGCGACTCCGAACGTGCTCAGCGCTTCTATGACCTGGCACAACAGCAAAACTCAGACGCTCGCATTGACCGCTCCGATTCCGAACGGGTGGTAGGCAAGACCGTGGCTGAGGTCGCCGGCCATGCCGAGCAAGGCAACATGCAGGTCAACCAGCTCAACGTGCGGGCGCTGCAACTTCTGATGAAAGACCGCGCTCCCGAAGCCGATGTGGTTCTCACCCAATCGTTGGCCCTTGACCCTAAGAATCCCTTCACGCTGAACAATCTTGGCTTTGCCAAGGAAAAAGAGGGAGAGTTGGAAACGGCCCTGGGCTACTATGCCAAAGCCGCCGCGTTGAATTCGAAAGATCCCATAGTCGTTGCCGCGAACAAGGATTGGCGTGGCCGCCCCATCAGCGAAGTCGCTGCCGACAATGCCGACAAAGTTCGCATGCTCATGCGCCAGGAGCAAGGCTCCCGAAGCTTAGCCAGGGTGGCGCGCCTGAACCTGCAGGGAGTCTCCGCATTGAACCGCAATGACAAACGCGCTGCTCGTGGATATTTTGAACAGGCTTACAAACTCGATCCTACCGACGCCTTTACCCTGAACAACATGGGATATGTCTCTGAGATGGAAGGCGACCAGGAAAGTGCCCAGTTTTTCTATGCCAAGGCCCAACAGGCAGACCACTCCAGCCAGTTAGTGACTGTCTCTAATCGCGCCGAAGCTGAAGGACACAAGGTCGCCAGCGTAGCCGATACCAGCCAGACTCACGTTGAAAATAAGATGGAAGCTGCCATTCAGCAGCGCCGAGCCCAGGGTGGAACTCCCGCTTTGAAACGTCGTGGAGCAGCCCTGACCGCTCCCCAGCCTTCACAACCACAAGACCAAAACCAATGGCAGCAGCAACCGTCACCCAATCAGGACCAGCAGCCGCAACAAGACCAGAATCAGCAGCAACAAAACCCGCCACAACAGCCACAGTAACAGTCGCTTTATCTCCGTCGCTACAGCCGGGGGATGTTGGCCGAAGGACAACAGGGCCAGAGCATTAGAAATAGCGCGAAAGTAGCTTTTTCAAGATTTTGAATTGGGTGGTCAGGCGCTGGATTGCAGGATAAATTACCAAGGCTAAATGCTAACCGCTGCTTTCTAGTGCTCTTTTAGCGCATGATGCAGGCTTTCTTGCTGAACGCGTGGTGTTTCTTCCAGCCGATAGAGGTGGTTCAGCGGCCCAAACCCCTTGCCTAATGGATGCCCATGGGCTATGGCTTTCTTCACAAATGCCTTGGACAGGACTACCGCGTCGCTGAGCTGCTTCCCCAATGCCAGATTCGCCGCCAGTGCGGTGGCAAAAGCGCACCCCGTCCCGTGGGTGGAGGTCGATTTTATTCGCTCCGAAGAAAATTCCACCTGCTCGCACCCATTTCCAACCCTCATGCTGAGCAGATCGATGGCCTTCTCTCCCGGCATGCTGGCCATGTCGCCGCCGGTTACAACAACGTTTTTCGCCCCTAATTCGTGAAGCTTGGTGGCGGCGGCTTTCATCTCTGTCAGATTGCTCACCCCAAGCCCGGTCAGCGCGATGGCTTCATCGGCGTTGGGGGTAATAACTGTAGAAAGTGGCAGCAGCTTTTGCCGGAGGGCATCAATGCCTTTTTTCTCGAGCAGGCTTGCCCCGGATGAAGACTTGAAGATAGGATCAAGAACAATATTCTGAAAATTCCCTTTCGTCAGGAATTCCGCGACGGCCTCCACAACTTCCCCCGAAGCCAGCATTCCAATCCGCACCGCGGAAATCGAGAAGTCCTGCGCCAGTTCACGAAGCGTATCCTCTACCAGCTTGGCTGAGACCGCCTGTACATGGACGACTCCAGTTGTAGATTGCACCGTCAGCGCGGTAAGACAGCTCACGCCATAACAGCCATGAGCGGCCAAGGTCTTGATATCGGCCGTTACACCCGCACCTGACGAGGGGTCGTAGCCGGCAATGCTAAGGACAACGGGCTGGGAGTTGGCCATTTTTCTTCAATCTAACGCAACCTCAGAAGAATGCAAGCATAAAATTGAGCTAAAAGAAGCAGTCAGCACTCAGCATTCAGCATTCAGCCCCCCAGACATTCCGACGAATAACCGAAGAGACAAAATCAGCGACGAAACGCGCTCCCTCAATCGTTGGAATCACGACAACTTCTAAGGGCCAAATGCCAATTGCTAAGTGCTAAACGCTCCTTCAGGGGCTGAATGCTGAGTGCTGAATGCTGAAGTTGAATGCTGAGTGCTTACCGGCAAACCGCCGGGTCCATGCACATTCGTAATCTCCCAACTCCCCCACTGTGTCAAAAACACAACTGCTGATGTTGCACATTTGGTAACCCCAATTGACCAGATCTCCTTTTTTTTCTTATAATTAAGGCAACTTTGTTCGTGGGGAGGATAACTAACTATCGATGAGGTGCTTTTGAATGAGACAACTACTGACCTACATGATGACGATTTTTTTGTTGGTCGCCACCATGGAAGCAGCATCACCGGCCAGTTCTGAGTCGCAGCTCCCAATAGAAATTACCAAGGCCACTTCCATAGAAACCGGGCCAACTGTGCCCCATTTACCATATAAACCTAACCTGAAGCCAGCAAAACCCTATGCGATCGGCAAGGCATCCTGGTATGGCCGTCAGTTCCACGGTAGAACCACGGCCAGCGGCGAACCATTTGATATGTTTACCCTGACCGCCGCCCACCGCACGCTGCCATTAGGTAGCTGGGTCAAGGTTACTAATGTCCGTAATAATAAGTCGGTGATCGTCAGGATCAACGACCGCGGACCGGTACCCCAATCCCGTATCATTGACCTCTCTTTTGAGGCTGCCACCCTCCTTGATTTAAGGGCCCGAGGGGTAGAAAAGGTCCGTCTGGACCTGCTAAAGCCAGAAGCTGTGGCTTACGCGCTGAATCTGAATCAATTAAATTGATCTATTTCCCTTAGGCTGGGATAGACTGAATAACAATCATGTCCAGCCCTCACGAACATCTGATTGTGGCCTTGGACGTCTCAACCGCGTCCGAGGCCACAAAAATTGTTCAGTCCATCGGGGAGTCAGCCGGTTTTTACAAAGTCGGCAAGCAGCTTTTCACCGCCGTAGGCCCTGAAATTGTCCGCGATCTCGTGGTTTCGGGCAAAAGGGTCTTCCTTGACCTCAAATTCCATGACATTCCTAACACCGTAGCCGCCGCTGTATACTCTGCCTCTGGCCTGGGAGTCAGCATGATGACGGTCCATGCCGCGGGAGGAAGCAAGATGCTGAAGGCCGCGGTGGAGGCGGCAGCTTCCGCTACCCGTCCGCCTTTGATACTGGCAGTGACTGTGCTTACCAGCTTCACTGATCAGGACGTGCAGGAAATCGGCTTCTCTGGAAAGACCACGGACAATGTGTTGCGGCTGGCCTCACTCGGCCAGGCTGCCGGCTGCGGAGGCGTCGTAAGCTCAGTCGCCGAGGTCAAAGCCTTGCGCCAGTTGCTGGGAACGGGATTTGCCATCGTAACCCCCGGCATCCGCCCGGCGGGTTCAGCGGCAGGCGACCAGGCGCGCATAGCCACTCCGTCAGCCGCGATTGCCGCCGGCGCAAGCCATATTGTCGTCGGAAGACCCATCACCGGAGCCAAAAACCCAGCCCAGGCTGCCCAGGAAATTGTTAGTGAAATCGACTCCGCGCTGAATCATCAACAAACACCTGAACTGGCGTCCCGGTAGACCTGGTATCGCCGGATATTCCCTCACTGCAACTTCAGTGATTGTGCGGCAAAGCCGTCGTCTTTGAGCACTCCGGTAGCGTTGATTTTCCAGTTGTCTGTTTTATTGGTGTCGGCGATAAGTTTTTTGGCGGTTTCGTTGGACTGCTTGTCCAGTTTGATGACCTTGTTATCGTCGGTCACAATGGCATAGCCGCTTTGCGCGCACTCAGCCATCTGCAGGCAGTTTTTGGTGTGCTTGGCCGGAAAGTTCGGCTCGGGATGAGAGGCATTATCGGCGGCACATGCCACATCCACCAGATATCCATTGATGGTCTGGACTTTTGCGTCGTGTTTATCGGAATCCCCGGCAAAGGCCACTCCTGCAATCAGCGCCATTAACAGCATGATATTCATAAACTTTTTCATCGCTTCTCTCCTTGAACGTTGAAATGACCTTCTTGAGGGATTGTTTCTACAGTACCGGAACTCAGGCTTGGTGACAACCCGGCAGCTATGAATCAAATGAAATAGGGGCGGCGGCCGCCCAAAATCAGCGTCCATCTGCGGCTGAGTTTTTGTTTTTCGGCAAATGCTGCTGTGGCGATTATGTGCAATCCCCGCTTCTCTCATGTAAACTGAATCTGCGGCGAGGCGAGCAGAGATTTTCCAGGATCCCTCCCGGCGGGCCATTCACGGCTGCATCCGCGCCCTAGTACCGCTGCCGCAAACCCTAAATTTTGATCAGGAGATTAAGACATGGCAAAGATTGCCAAGACAGCCGACCGCAAGAAGGTCATGGATACCAGCAAGAGCACCGATTGTCCCAAGTGCGGCAAACCCACCCGCATCGTAAAGCGCATGAAAGACCGCGAACGCGGCACCTCAGGCGGAATTTTTATTTCCTGCTCCGGCTGCGAATTCTTCGAAAAGCTGTAATCAGTTTCTCGGATGCCAAAACGTCAAGGATAAAGCATGGCCGTGAAATTTAGGGGTGTGGACTTCATTGAGTTCGATTCCCTGCTCAGCGATGACGAGCGCCTGGTGCGCGACAACACCCGCAAGTTCATCGAAGAAAACCTGATCCCTATCATCGAGCAGTGCAACCGCGAAGGCCGCTTCCCGCGTGAGTTGGTGAAGCCTTTCGGCGAGCTAGGCTTCTTTGGCGCCAGCCTCAAAGGCTACGGCTGCGCCGGTATGAGCAACGTGGAATACGGCCTGGTGATGCAGGAGCTGGAGCGCGGCGACAGCGGCATCCGGTCTTTCGTGAGCGTGCAATCGGCGCTGGTGATGTATCCCATCTATGCCTTCGGCAGCGACGAGCAAAAACAGAGATGGCTGCCCGGCCTGCAAACAGGCGAAAAGATTGGCTGCTTCGGCCTGACCGAACCTGGCTTCGGCTCCAATCCTGGCGGCATGAAAACTCGCGCCAAAAAGTCGGGCAGCGAATACATCTTGAACGGCGAGAAGATGTGGATCACCTCCGGCAGCATCGCTGATGTGGCCGTCATCTGGGCCAAGGTGGAGGACGAAGATGATAAAGTCCGCGGCTTCCTCGTCGAAACCAACCGTCCCGGCTTCAAGGCGACGGATGTCCATGGCAAGTGGTCGTTGCGCGCGTCAGTAACTTCGGGACTGGCGCTGCAGGATGTCCACATCCCCGCGTCGAACCTGCTACCCGGCTCGGGAGGGTTAAAGTCTCCCCTCATGTGCCTCAACCAGGCACGTTATGGAATCTCCTGGGGCGCGATCGGCGCAGCCATGGCGTGCTACGACGCCGCATTGCAATATTCGCAAGTCCGTAAGCAGTTCCGCGACCAGCCTATCGCCTCGCATCAGTTGGTCCAGGAAAAATTAGTCTGGATGATCAGTGAGATCACCAAAGCGCAGCTTTTGGCGTTACAAGTTGGCCGGTTGAAGGATGCCGAGAAAGTCCAGCACCAGCACATCTCTATGGCCAAACGAAACAACGTCTGGATGGCGCTGGAGTGCGCCCGCATGGCCCGCGACGTCCTTGGAGCCAACGGAATCACAGACGACTACCCCGTGATGCGCCACATGATGAACCTGGAATCGGTGAAGACCTACGAGGGCACGCATGACATCCATGCTCTCATTATCGGCGCAAATGCGACCGGGATTGACGCGTTTTGAAAGAGTAAAACGCTCCGCCTACCTCTGCGTCCTCCGCCGTTAACCCAAGCCAAGTTATAATTCCAACCGCTTATGCTGCGAATCAGCTTCTTTTTGCTCGTATTGGCTTCGAGTCTCTCCGCCGCGGTGCAAGCGCCCGAACACCCGCTGGCCACGCTGCGCTCTGGACATCCCAGGCTCATTGCCACAGACGCTGATTTCATCCGGCTGCGCCAATTCGTCCGCTCTGATAGCTCCGCTGCGACTCTCTATGCCAGCCTCAAGTACCACGCCGACCAAATGCTTACTCAACCCACCGTGGTGCATCGCCTGATCGGTCCCAGGCTGCTCGATCAGAGCCGGCTGTGTCTCGAACGCATCTACACGCTGGCACTGGTCTACCGTATCAGCGGCGAGACCAAATATCTGGATCGCGCAGTCACCGAACTTCGCGCCGCCGCTGCCTTCCCGGATTGGAACCCATCTCACTTTCTCGATGTAGCTGAGATGACCCACGCCTTCGCCATCGGCTATGACTGGCTCTACCAGAATCTCAGCCCCGAAGACCGCGCGCTCTTCCGCCGCGCCATTGCTGAAAAAGGACTGGATGAAGCCATCAAAGCCTACAAGCAGCACAAATTCTGGACCACGGCGGTGCACAACTGGAACCTGGTCTGCAACGGCGGCATTACGCTGGGCGCTCTCGCCATCGCCGACGAGGATCATGACCGCGCCGAGTACCTCGTGAAGCAGTCAATCGACTCCATCCAGCTTGCCATGGCATCGTACGCGCCTGAAGGCGGCTGGGCAGAGGGCCCCGGCTACTGGCAGTATGCCACCTCGTACAACGTTTATTATCTTGCTGCTCTTGAGACCGCACTGGGCACAGATTTCGGCCTTTCATCTCTTCCCGGCTTTGAGCATGCCGGTGATTTTCGCCTGTACTTCCAGGGACCAACCGGTACCTTTAATTACGCGGACGCGCACCCGCCTGCGGGCACCGCTCCGGAAATGTTCTGGCTGGCCCGTCGCTTCTCGCAGCCTGTCTTCGCATGGGATGAATTGCGTAATCTGGCCTTGAGCCGCTGGCCAACCACGCTCGACCTGGTCTGGGGTCAGCCCGTAGGGCGAAGTCCCAGCGCCGCCGGCTGGCCGCTCGCGAGAATGTTTGAGGGCGTCAATGTGGCCTTCCTGCGCAGCGACTGGGAGTCGCCAGACGCCTTCTGGATCGGCGTCAAGGGTGGTGACAACCACGCCAACCACAGCCATCTAGACCTGGGCAGCTTTGTCTTCGATGCGCGCGGCGTACGCTGGGCGCTCGACTTGGGCAGCGACAACTACAACCTGCCCGGTTATTTCGGCAAGCAGCGCTTCACCTACTATCGCCTGCGAACGGAATCGCACAACACCGTGCTGATCGATGGCCAGAACCAGGATGCCGATGCCAAAGCTCCCATGACCATGAAGAATGGCATCGTGACCATTGACCTTGCGTCCGCCTATCCTGGTAAGGTCACAAAGTTCGTTCGCACAGTTGAACTAACCCGCGAGAAAACCGTGTCTATCCGTGACGAGATCGAAGCTCCGCAACCAGTGGAAGCATTGTGGGGCATGGTGACAGACGCACAGGTGACCATCAACGACAACCATGCCAAACTGACAAAAAATTCGTCCATGCTCGAAGCCGAGATCGTCTCGCCCAAAGGAGCTGTTTTCGACGTCGTTTCCACCACTCCTCCATCCCCCGAAGAAGATCAGAATAAAGGGACAAAGAAACTGGTAGTCCGATTGAAAGGCAAAGTGACCCGCACGCGGATAGAAGTGGCGTTCCGGTAAAGAAAGCAGTGAGCAATCAGCCCACAAGCTACATTTAACGCAACATTAATATTCTTCGTGTAGTCCTGAATACCTTTCTTCTTTCATTGTAGCTTGCAGCTTGGAGCTGACAGCTGCTCTTATGATATCTTTTGAAGTTTAACAACTTCATCTGAACGGAGCTGTAATGCCCCCTATTACCGAATTCATGCAACGGCACTACCGGCACTTCAATGCCGCGGCCATGATGGACGCCGCCAAGGGCTACATCGATCTGCTGAACAAAGGCGGCAAGATGTTTGTCACCATTGCCGGCGCGATGAGCACCGCTGAACTGGGCATCTCATTGGCGGAGATGATCCGGCAGGATAAAGTCCACGGCATCTGCTGCACTGGCGCCAATTTAGAGGAAGATGTATTCAATCTGGTAGCCCACAATTTTTACGAGCGCGTGCCTCATTATCGGGACCTGACCCCCAAGGACGAAGCCGCGCTGCTGGCCCGGCACATGAACCGGGTTACCGATACCTGCATCCCTGAGATGGAAGCTATGCGGCGCATCGAGAGCGCAGTGCTGGAAGAGTGGGTTGCGGCCGACAAGAAGAACGAACGCTACTTCCCTCACGAATTCATGTATAAGATCTTGCGCGCCTGCAAACTGAAAGAGTCATATCAGATTGATCCTAAAAACAGTTGGCTGATGGCGGCGGCCGAAAAAAACCTGCCTATGTTCGTCCCCGGTTGGGAAGACGCGACCCTGGGAAACATGTATGCCGGCCACTGCATCAGCGGCGATGTGAAAAAAGTCCACACCGTTCGGACGGGAATCGAGTACATGATGGAGCTGGCCGAGTGGTACACGGCAACCACGGCTAAGACGCCTCTGGGTTTCTTCCAGATCGGCGGCGGCATCGCGGGAGACTTCCCCATCTGCGTTGTCCCCATGCTGCATCAGGATTTGCAGCGAAACAACGTTCCACTATGGGCATACTTCTGCCAGATCAGCGATTCCACCACCAGTTACGGGTCTTATTCCGGCGCGGTTCCTAACGAAAAGATCACCTGGGGCAAACTTGGAATAGATACGCCGAAATTCATTATCGAATCCGACGCGACGATTGTTGCGCCGCTGATTTTCGCGTATGTACTAGGGTGGTAAAAAGAAGCATTTAGCACTTAGCCTTTGGCATTTGGCCCCAGAGCGCATTCACAGCTGCCAAATGAGGCTTCTCGATCCAAACTGTTTAAGAGACCAAATGCTAACTGCCAAGTGCCGAATGCACAGGACTGAGTGCTGAGTGCTTCTTTCTCATCGTGGATTCAACAAAAATGCATGCGTCTGGCCCTGGAATATCCCGTAGCCAACGATTTCCCCGGCATCGTTGATCCCGGTAGCCTGGGTCAGAACCCAACCCGACCGTGCCGGAATCAAATTATTTAAATCCTTTGCCCCGCTCCCGCGGAATATCACGGCGTGATAGATGAGATATCCAGTGTTATTCCTGATGCTTGCCTGGCCGACAACCACTCCGGCATTATTGATCGCGTCGCCTTCACTGTAGGAACCGCTCAGCACTCCAAGATCAGTCATCTGACCATTGTCATACAGAAATGCATGCGCCCCGCCGTTACCTGAAATGTAGGCTTGCCCGGTGATCTGGCCGGAATCGTTGATTGCGTTGGCCCGGCTGTAATCCCCGCCCAAGGTGCCAAGTTCGGTCATCGCACCCTTGTCATATAAAAAGCCGCGGAAGACCCCCGTGGTGGTGTAGGCATAGCCGACCACCTGTCCGATGTTATTGATGCCATAGGCGGCGCTGTATTCTCCACCCAGGGCGCCCAGATCTTGAAGGTTCCCATTTTGGTACAAAAAAGCATGCGCAGAATTGGTGGGAGTGATCAACGCTCCAGCTACCTGCCTTGAATCGTTGATGGCGTTCGCGAAATATGTGGCAGCACCCAGATCGGTCATTGTGCCATTGCTCCACAGAAAA
>Ga0070741_10002473_pt1 | contig 49401 bp, 39 predicted proteins | sample Coa_R1_4_FD_66440 | JGI IMG/M metagenome (GOLD analysis project Ga0070741, IMG submission 66440) | Surface soil microbial communities from Centralia Pennsylvania, which are recovering from an underground coalmine fire - Coalmine... | ecosystem: Environmental > Terrestrial > Soil > Unclassified ... | reverse complement strand
CAGCGCATCGTCGCCTCGCTGACGGTGGTGTTCGCCGGGATCGCGCTCGTGCTCTCGGCCGTGGGCCTCTACTCGGTGGTCGCGTACGCCGTGTCGCAGCGCACCGCGGAGATCGGCATCCGCATGGCGCTCGGCGCGCAGCGCGGTCAGGTGGTCGGCATGGTGATGCGCGGCGGGCTGCAGCTCGTCGCCGTCGGCCTGCTCATCGGCCTGGCGGGCGCCGCGGCCACCGGCCGGATGATCCAGACGCTGCTCTACGACGTGAAGCCGCTCGATCCGCCGATCTACGGCGGCGTCGCCGCGCTCTTCACCGCGATCGCGGCGCTCGCGTGCCTCTTGCCGTCGCTGCGTGCCGCGCGGATTGATCCGCTCCGTGCGTTGAGAACCGAGTGACGGCGCTCTTCATCCACTCGGCGCGGTTCGTGCGCCGGCGTTCGCGGCGGCTGCCGACGCGCGGACGCGCGCGGTAGTCGGCCGGCGCGTTCTTCGCGGTCAGCTGCTGCCAGCCGCTGCCGCCCGTCACGTCGAAGTAGCCGATGTAGCCGCCTTTCAGCAGTTCGAGCGGCTGCTTGATGTGGTCCCGGAAGTCGAACCGCGTGCTCCCCTTCTTGCGGAAGGACTCGAACCACGACGGATAGACGAAGTCCGACACCAGCACCCCGTCGACCGTGTAGCCGAACGAGTCGGCTTCGCACGCGTCGCACACCTCGTACGCGTAGAGCCGCCCCGTCGGGTGGTCGCCGTCCTGCACGAACACCGTCAGGTTGATCTCGGGGTCGCCCAGCATCTCGAGCAGCTCGTGGCTCGCCGTGACGGTCCACTCGCCGCCGTCGATGCGCGTGGTCTTCGCGAACACCTTGCCGAGCGGCAGCCCCTCGCTCGTCACGTCGTGGTATCCGAGCGCCCCCGCCTGATCGGCGTCGTCCAGGATGACGAGCCACCATTCGGTGGCGGCCGGCTTCTGCGCCTTCGGCAGGAATCGGAGATCCGCGGGGACGCCCCAGGCGGGCGCGAAGTCGTGCGTCACCTGCTGCTGCAGCGCCTTGACGACGCTCGTCACCTCCGCGTCGGTGACCTCGGTGCTCTCGTTGATGACCGCAATCTTGATGTCCGCCATGCTCCACCTCGTTCAGACGGAACACGGTTATAAAACAAAAAGGGCCCCGCGAGGGGCCCTCTTTGCACGACGATTCGGCGACGCCGGATTTACAGCGCAGCCGTGGACGTTTTCTTCAGGCCGTCGCACGCGCGCGCGATGCTCGTCAGCGCCGCTTCGAGCGTCTTGCGCGACGTCGCGATGTTCATGCGCGCGTGGTTCGCGCCGCCGAGCCCGTAGGTGTTGCCCGCGTTCAGCGCCACCTTGGCGTTCTTGGCGAGCCAGGCCACCGTCACCTCTTCGGCGGTCTTCTTCTGCTGCGCCGCCGCGTCCTTCGCCCCGATGCGGTTCCCGAGCTCGCTCAGGTCGATCCACATCAGGTAGGTGCCCTGCGCCTTCTTGTAGGTCTTGATCAGCGGGATGTTGGTGGCGATGAACTTCGTCGCGAAGTCGTGGTTGCCGTCGATGTAGTCGACGCACTGGTTCAGCCACTCTTCGCCGCCGTGATACGCCGCCTTGCTCGCGATCATGCCCAGCGTCGTCAGGTCGGCGCGGTTCATTTCCTTCGCGCGCTTGATGTGCTCGGCGTTGGTCGAGAAGAACCACGCGCACTTCATCGCCGCGAGGCCGAACGACTTGCTGGCGGCCTTGTAGGTGACGCTGTTGTCGACGACCTTCTTGTTCGGCAGGCTGGCGAAGGGCGTGTACTTGTTGCCCTTGGTGACGAAGTCGCAGTGGATCTCGTCGGCGATCACCAGGACGCGGTGCCGAAGGCAGATTTCGCCGATCCGCATCAGGTCGTCGGGCGACCACGTGTTCCCGGTCGGGTTCTGCGGATTGCACAGGATGAACGCGTTCGTGTCCATGCTGATCCGCTTCTCGAAGTCGTCGAAGTCGATCTGGAAGCGGCCGTCCACGACTTTCATCAGGCTCTCTTCCGGCTTCGTCCCCGTATAGCGCAGGTCGCCGTAGAACCCGTTGTAGGTCGGCGTGGTCAGCAGCACCTTGCTTCCCGGAGGGCAATACGCGCGCAGCGTGGCGATGATGCCCGGGTGCACCCCGGTGGTGATGACCGTCAGCTCCGGATCGACCTTCAGCCCGTACCGCTTGTTGTTCCACGCGACGATGCCTTCGACGAAGTCCTTCGGCATGTCGAGATAGCCCCAGACCTCGTGCTTGATCCGCTCCTGGAGCGCTTTGGTGATCGCCGGCGCGGTGTTGAAGTCCATGTCCGCGATCCCCATGCCGGCGACGATCGTGTCCATGTTGTTCTGCCGCTTGGCCTGGTCCCACTTGACCGAGTCGGTGCCGAGCCGGTTGACCGGCGTGTCGAAATCGAACTTGCCGCTCGCGTCGGGCGCGAAATCGAGCGCGGCCGCGGTCAGCGACGAACCGGAACCCACGGCCCCCACGAGTGCCGTGAGACCCGTGTTTCGAAGAAACGATCTGCGATTGAGGCCGGCAGTCTGTGACATGGATGTCTCCTCAGGCGCAGATACTACACCCCTGCGCTCCGAATGTAACAGCCTTTTGTCACGGTGATGTCTGGACGTAAATGTCAGCGGTTGTCAACGAGCGCGGCCTTTCGGCGCGTGTTGATGCCCGCGAGGACGAGAATCGCCAGCCCGACGAGGACGTCGTTCACCACCGAGACCCGCGGCCGTTCGTACCCCAGCACGAACGGCGCGACCAGAATCCACAAGCCCGAGAGGGCGACGGTCCAGCTCGCGATGAGGCTGACGGTCGGGCGGAACGCGCGCGCGGCCCACAGCGAGGCCAGCGCGACGATCGATCCGGCGATGATGTCTTCGGTGACGGCCGCACCGGAGCGGTGCGGCAGGACGAGGCCGGCGGCCACGAGCCAGACGCCGACCACCAGGTTGACCCAGCTAATCCGCGCCATACAGGGATTGGTATTGCATCCCTCGTTCCGGAACGCCAGCGGGCGCGCGGCGCGGCTCGGTTAGTTCGCGGACGCGGGCCGCTCCGTCCCACGCTTCATCTCCTGCTCGCCGCGCAGAATCGAGCACCAATCCTTGTGCTCGGCGATCGGCATCCCGCACTCGACGCAGACGCGGACGCGCGGTTTCGGGGGGTCGGTCTTTCCGAGCAGCCGTTTCAACAGTGACATGGGCCCTCCGGGCTCGATCCAACGATCGTTGAGACGTTAGACGAGCCCGGAGGGTTCACGGTTGGCATCCCGGTTCGCCCGTGGATCCGGGTGCTCGCGACCATCCCCGGCGGGCGTTCTGGATGAACTGTGCGGCCAGCCGCCGCGGCCACGCGTCAGCATCACCCCGGCGTGCTGATCGCAAGCGCGGCGCATCGCGGCGCGCGTGCGGTAAACTCTTTCCGGGTCCACCGACATGCCAATCCGGGTCGTGCTCGTCGACGATCATCCGATCGTGCTGCAGGGGCTGCAGCATCTGTTCGAGCGCCACGACGAATTCACGGTCGTCGATGCCTGCGCCGACGCGGACACCGCGCTGGCCTCGGTGCGCGCCCGCCAGCCCGACGTGCTCGTGCTCGACCTCCGCATGCCGGGACGGAGCGGCCTCGATCTCCTCCGGACGATGTTCAACGAGCACGTCGCCTGCCGGACGGTGCTGCTGACGGCGGCGATCTCCGACGATCAGGTGCTCGAAGCGGTCAAGCTCGGCGCCGCGGGGCTCGTCCTCAAGGAGTCGACGCCCGAAACGCTCCTCGAGTGCGTGCGGACCGTCCATCGCGGCGAGCAGTGGATCGACCGCGACACCGTCACCCGCGCGCTGAGCACGGTGCTCGACCGCGAGGCCGCCGAGAAGGAAGCGTCGCGCGCGCTGACGCCGCGCGAGATCGAGATCGTGCGCATGGTCGCGCAGGGGCTCCGCAACCGCGCGATCGCCGAACGGCTGTCGATCTCGGAAGGTACGGTCAAGGTCCACCTGCACAACATCTACGAGAAGTTCGGCGTCGACGGCCGCCTCGAGCTCCTGCTCGCGGCGCAGCAGAAGGGGCTGATCTAGCGCGCGCTCGCCAGCGGCAGCGCGAGCTCGACCCGCGAGCCCGCGGACGTCGACTCGATCGACAACCGGCCGTCCAGCGCCCGCACCCGCTCGCGCAGGCTCGTCGGCCCGGCGTTCGCCGCGCGCAGCTCCTCGTGCGTCAGCTTTCCCTTGAACGGAAACCCGTGCCCATCGTCCGACACGACGATGCGGAGTTCCTGATCGCTGCGGTCGACGGCGACCGACACCCGAGACGGATGCGCGTGGTTCAGCGCGTTGACGACCGCCTCGTGGACCATCAGCCGGATCGGCTGCTGGATGGTCTGCGGCAGCGCGAGATCCGGCGGCGACACGCGGACGGCGATCGGCGTCTTCCACTCGGCGCTGAGGCGCTGCGCCATGTCGGTGAAGACCTGCACGATCGGACCGGTGGCGACGGGCGCCGTCGGCCCGGGCTGCAGCTCGTTGATGAACAGGCGCAGCTCGCGCTGCTCGATGGCGAGCGCGCGTTCGAGCGCGAGGAGCCGATCGTGCGCATCGGTGCTGACGCCGGGCGCCTCGGCCACCGCCTGCAGCTCGAGGCGGATGCCGGTCAGCGCCTGCAGGACGCCGTCGTGGAGGTCGCGCGACAGCTTGAGGCGATCCTCGCGCACCGCCACCTGCCGCAGCCGCTCCGCGAGGTACAGCTGATCGAGCGAGTTGCCGACTTCGCGCGCCACCAGGTCGACGGCCGCCGCCGATTCGGTGCTCGATCGCTCGGCGTCGAGGAAGAACACGCGGCCCGAGAGGTGCTCGGTCTCGAACGCGGCGGAGACGACCGTGCCCTCGCCCGCGCGCTCGGAGATGAGCGGCGCGAGGTCGGCGGCGCTGTGCCGGGTGACGACGTCGCCCGGCTGCTCCGAGTCGGCGACGTACAGCCACGGTTCGTCCTCGGATTCCCACCCGACGATCGCGCGTCGGGCGCCGACGACGGTCGCGGCGTGCCGCAGCATGCGCACGAGGCTGGCGGTGGAATCGGCGCTGATGAGGAGCGGCCATCCGCTCACGCGGCGAAGCGTGTCGATCGCGCCCTGGAGATCGAGCAGCGACTGGCGCTGCGCGCTCTCGGCGCGGCGCCGCGCCGCGCTGAGCCAGGCCGTCGCGACGCCGACGGCGACGAACACCGCCAGGCGCACGTAGTCGTCGATGCCGATGTCGAACGAGAATCGCGGCGGGGAGAAGAAGTACGCGAGCGACAGCGTCGAGAGCAGCGTGCTGAGCAGCGCCGGTCCGTATCCGCCGTAGATGCCGGGGACGACGACGGCCAGGAAGAACAGGAGTGAAATACTCGGCTCGATCCACGGGTAGATCAGGAACGTCCCGACCGTCGCGAACACGACGACCCCGAACGCCAGCACGTATCCGCCGAGACCGGATCGCTTCACGTTGTCTTGACAATAGCCGATTGCGGCCTACATTCGATGGTGAGCTGCGATACGCCCTGTCGGCGATCGGGTTGCGGCTGGCCAGGCTTAATCGCCACCAACACCGCACTGCGCTCCCTCGCTTGTCAGCTGACGGCGTCGCCGGCCTCGAGGCCGTGGCGGCCGACGGCAAATAAGAGGCGAGCCCCCGGTTGGACCAACAGGGCGTTCGCTTGTACGCGGGGGGAGGCGGCGCGGCGCCCGCGGCAGGCCCGTCGACCCGCCGCCGGTCAGCTCGTCGGCTTCAACTGCCCCAGCAGCGCCGACAGAATCTTCGCGTAGCGCTCGTCGGCCGCGGCAAACGCCTTCTGGTAGTCCTGTTCGCTGATCTTCTGCTTCTTCCAGTCGCCGTCGAACGCCATCGCCTTGCCCGCTTCCTCGAACGTATCGAAGCCCTGGGCCTTGAGGCCGTCGGCGGCGGCGTCCTGCACGAACACCTTCGACGCGGGGACGGACGCGGAGCTCAAGTCGATGTAGGTGTCGCGGTATTCCTTGCGGGCGAGCCGCGCGTCGAGCAGCTGCGGCGCGCTGTATCTGGCGGAGACGACCAGCAGCTGCGCGTTGGGAAAGTAGAGGGCGGCGCAGTAGGTGTCGGGCGTCGACGGGTCCCGGGCGGCGATCGCATCGAGCTTGCCGGCGTCGAGCGCGGCGGTGAGCTGTTTGACGAGCACCGCGGACTTCGACTCCTGCGCGGCGGCGGGAACGGCAAGCGACAGCAGCAGGACGACGGTCAGCGATCGGACGCGCGTCATACGTTCCTCCCCCGGTGGACGGTGTTGTACACCCCGGGGGGTGCCGGGCGCAAGCGACGCCCTGCAGCTAGATGAACAAGGCGTCTTCGTCCTCGCTGCGCGTCTGTCGGCCGCGTCCGTGCTGGCGCAGGTCGCGGATGGCCTGAAACGCGGCCTTGAAAGCGCTGATCAGCGCGCGGCCTTCGCGCGCCGGACGGCCGAGCGACGCCTGCACGTCGTTCAGCGCCTGATCGACGCGCAGCGCGACGTCGGCGAACAGCTTGTCGGCGCGCTCGACCTGCGCGGTCGCCAGCGCGGTGGCGCGCGACGCGTCGCGCGCGATCGCGTTGACGTGGCCGAAGATCGGCCGCAGCTCTTCTTCGACCGTCGCGATCAGCCGCGTGACGCGGCGGACGGCGAGGCCCGCGACGACGAACACGCCGACCTGCACGATCGCGAGCGCGAGCGTCGCGACCGCGATCACGCCGAGAAACACCTCGCTCCAACCGTTCACGCGTTCTCCCGCGCGCGCGCCTGCTGATACGCTTCACGCCCGCGCTCGATCGCCGTGGCGAGGGTCTCGCGGCCCTGGTTGATGTAGTCGCGCCCCTTCGCCGCCGCATCGGCGGCGCGGTCGCGTCCTTCGCGCGCCTTCTCGCCGAGGAACTCGCGCGTCTCGCGGCCCGCGGCCGGCGCGTACAGCAGGGCGACGGCGGCACCCGCCACCGCGCCGAGCACGAACGCCAGCAGCACGCTTCCGGCTCCTGCCCCTTCATCCCGCGACATCGTCGTCTCCTAGAAGATGCTGACTTTCACGTTCAGATAGTGCTTGGGGTCCTTCTTGATCTGCTCGAGCAGTTGCTGGAATTCGACAACCGTCTTGTTCATGTTCTCATATAACTGCTTGTCTTTCAGCAACTGTCCGACCGTCCCCTCGCCGTCGTTCAGCCGCGTCACGACGTCGTTCAGGCGCGTCGTCAGCTGATTCAGCCGGTCGTACAGCGCCGTGTCGTTCAGCAGCTTGCCCGCGGTCCCCTCGCCGCTGTTCAAGCGCCCGGTCAGCGTCTGCAGGTTCGACGTGGCGCCCGACAGCGAATTGGCGAAGGCCTCGTCCTTCAGCAGCTTTCCGAGGCTCCCCTCGCCGGAATTGATGCGCGCCGTCATGTCCTGCAGGTTCTTCAGCGACCCGTTCAGCGCGTTCACCGTCTGCGGATCGGTCACCAGCTTCCCGAGCGTGCCGCGGCCCGACTTGATCGTGTTCGTCACGTCGTTGGCCGAGGCGACGAACCGCTGCAGCTCGGCGTAGAGCCGGTCGTCGGTCATCAGCTTGCCGACCGTGCCGCGTCCCGCGCGGACGTCCTTCACCAGCCCCGTGATTTGATCGATGCCCGTTTGCGCCGCTTCGGACACGTCGGCGATCGATCCCTTCGGCTTGGCCGACGGCACGTACCCGTTGTCGGGGATCGGCGCGCCCGCGGTCGCCGGCTTGATGTCGACGGCGGCCTGGCCGAGCAGCGACACCGAGCCGAGCGTCGCGACCGACTGGTCGGTGATCCTGCCGCGGACGCTCTTGCTCACCTCGAACCCGACCTCGACCTGCTCGCCGACCAGATCGATGCTCCTCACCGTCCCGACCTCGACGCCGGCCACGCGGACCGGGGAGCCGGAGGTCAGCCCCGCGGCGTCGGTGAACGTCGTCTTCAGCGGATAGCGCTGCCAAAAGAAGCCGCGCGACCCGGTGATGCTGAAGATGAGCAGCGCGGCGATGACGATGGCGGCGATCGTCAGGACGCCGATGCGCAGCTCCGACCAGGCCAGCGAACGGGTACGTGGCATAACTCCTCAGCTCAGGAAATCGCGGATGTACGGGTCGGTCGATCGGCGCAGATCGTGCGCGTCCCCCTCGAACACGATCAGGCCGTCCCGCAGCATGATGAACTCGGCCTCGCGCTCCTTCTGCGCGGTGGCCGCGGCGATGCGCACCTGCCCCGCCGCGTCGCGCACCGCCATGTGCGTGGCGACATAGAAGGCGTCGCGCAGCTGGTGCGTGACGATGATCGAGCTGACGCCCTCGAGGTCGCGGAGCTTGATCATCTCGTCGTTGACCGTGATCGCGGTGATCGGATCGAGTCCCGTCGTGGCTTCGTCGTACAGCATGATGCTCGGCTTGAACGCCATCGCCCGCGCGATGGCGACGCGGCGGCGCTGCCCGCCCGACAGCGCCGACGGCATCTCGTCCATCTTGTCGAGGAGGCCGATGAACCCGAGCACCTCCTCGACGCGCCGATCGACCTGCGCGATCGACAGGTCGCTCTCCTCGTACAGCTTGTAGCCGACGTTCTCCCGCACGGTCAGCGAGTCGAACAGCGCGCCCTCCTGGAAGATCAGCCCGAGGTCGGCCCGGACCGGCATCATCTGCGCTTCCGTCAGCTCGTCGACCCTCTGGCCGTTCACCCACACCACGCCGGCATCCGCGCGCAGCAACCCGGTGATGATCTTCAGCGACGTCGACTTGCCCGAGCCGCTCGCGCCGAGAATGATCTTCGTGTGCCCCTTGAGGACGGTGAAGCTGACGTCCTTCAGCACCACCTTCTCGTCGAACGCGAGCTGCACGTGATCGAAGACCACGACGGGCGCGCCGGGCTCGGACAGAATCTGCTTCGCGGTCAGCGCGACGTCGGTGGCGGCCATCAGTACAGGATGTTCATCAGGAGCTGCGTCACGAAGAAGTCGACGGCGATGACCGCGACCGAGCCGGCGACGACCGCAACCGTCGTCGCCTTGCCGACGCCCTGCGTGCCGCCGGTCGTCCGCAGGCCGACGTGGCACGCGACGGTGACGATGACGAAGCCGAGCACGAAGGGCTTGATGATGCCCATCCACACGTCGCCCATGTACAGCGCTCGCGTCACCGACGACCAGTACAGCCCCGACGCCACCTCGAGCTGGAAGCGCGATACGATCCAGCCGCCCACGATGCCGACGAAGTCGGAGACGACGGTCAGGACGGGCGCCATCAGAAAGCCCGCGAGCACCCGCGGCACGACCAGCTTGCGAACCGGATCGGTGCCGAGCGCGCGGAGCGCGTTGATCTGGTCGGTCACCGTCATCGAGCCCAGCTCCGCCGCGATGCCCGATCCGACGCGCCCGACCAGCATCAGGCCGGCGAGCACCGGACCGAGCTCCTTCACCATCGACGCGCTGACCAGCCGGCCGACCACCGGGCGCGCACCGAACTGATCGAGCGTGAAGCCGCTCTGCGACGCGAGCGCCGCGCCGGTGAAGAAGCCGGTCAGCAGCACGACCGTGAGCGATCCCCAGCCGATCAGGTCGAACTGCTCGACGACGTCGTGGTAGTAGAACGGCCGGGTGAAGACGCCGGTCGCGGCGGCGCAGACCAGGGACACGTACTCCTGGATCTCGAGCGTGGCCTGCTTCGCCCATCGTTCGAAGGCGCCCATCACGCGGCGGAGAGCTCCGGATTGCGGAGGCGCTTGATGGTGTCGCGGATGGCGGCGGCCTTCTCGAAGTCGAGGTTCGCCGCCGCCTGTTTCATCTCCGCCTGCAGCGCGGCGATGTGGTCGTCGAGCTCGGCCTGCGTCTTGAAGCGTTCGCGCCCGTCGCGGAGCGTCGTCGGCGTCATGTAGTCGCGTTCGTAGACGCTGGACATCACGTCGTCGATCTGCTTGACGATCGACTGCGGCGTGATGCCGTGCTCCTCGTTGTATTCCTGCTGCTTCGCGCGGCGACGCCCCGTCTCGTTCATGCAGGCGCGCATCGACTCGGTGACCGTGTCGGCGTACATGATCACGCGGCCGTTCACGTTGCGCGCCGCGCGGCCGGCGGTCTGGATCAGCGAGCCGCCGGAGCGGAGGAACCCTTCTTTGTCGGCGTCGAGAATCGCGACGAGCGACACCTCGGGCAGGTCGAGCCCCTCGCGCAGCAGGTTGATGCCGACCAGGACGTCGAATTCGCCGCGGCGGAGATCGCGCAGGATCTGGACGCGCTCGAGCGTCTCGATGTCCGAGTGCAGGTAGCGCACCTTGACGCCGAGCTCCTGGTAGTAGGACGTCAGGTCCTCGGCCATCCGCTTGGTCAGCGTCGTCACCAGGACGCGCTCGCGGCGCTCCACGCGGTCGCGGATTTCCTTCAGCAGGTCGTCGACCTGGCCCTTCACCGGCCGGACGTCGATCGGCGGGTCGATGAGGCCGGTCGGCCGGATGATCTGCTCCACGACCACCCCATGCGATTTCTGCAGCTCGTACGGTCCAGGCGTGGCCGAGACGAAGATCACCTGCTTGACGCGATGTTCCCACTCGTCGAAGCTGAGCGGCCGGTTGTCGAGGGCGGACGGCAGCCGGAACCCGTACGCGACGAGAACCTCCTTGCGCGAGCGATCGCCGTGATACATGCCGCGGATCTGGGGGACCGTCTGGTGGCTCTCGTCGATGATGACGAGCGCGTCCTCCGGCAGGTAGTCGAGCAGGGTCGGCGGCGGCTCGCCCGGCGCCCGGCCGGTGAGATGCCGCGCGTAGTTCTCGATGCCGTGGCAGTAGCCGATCTCGCGGATCATCTCGAGGTCGAACATCGTCCGCTGGTGCAGGCGCTGCGCCTCGAGCAGCCGGCCCTCCGATTCGAGCTGCGCGCGGCGCCAGCCGAGCTCCTCCTTGATCGTCTCGACGGCGCGGCGCGTCCGCTCGCGCGGCGCGACGAAGTGCGACTTCGGGTAGACGGCGATCTTGTCGTGCTTGCGAATCGTCTTGCCGGTCAGCGGATCGAACGAGGTCAGCTCGTCCACCTCGTCGCCGAACAACTCGATGCGGAGCCCCTGCTCCTCGTAGGACGGGATCACCTCGATGACGTCGCCGCGCACGCGGAACGTCCCGCGCGCGAAATCGTGATCGTTGCGCTCGTACTGGATCTCGACGAGCTTCCGCAGCACCTGCTCGCGGCCGATCCGCTGCCCGCGCTCGAGCGGCAGCAGCATGCCGTAGTACGCCTCGGGCGATCCGAGGCCGTAGATGCACGACACGCTCGCGACGATGATGACGTCGCGGCGCTCGAAGAGCGAGCGCGTGGCGGAGAGCCGCATGCGGTCGATCTCGTCGTTGATCGTCGCTTCCTTCTCGATGTAGGAGTCGGTGGCGGGGACGTACGCCTCCGGCTGATAGTAGTCGTAGTAGCTGACGAAGTACTCGACCGCGTTGTCGGGAAAGAACCGGCGGAACTCCTGGAACAGCTGCGCGGCGAGCGTCTTGTTGTGCACCATTACGAGCGTCGGGCGGTTCACGCGCGCGATCGTCTGCGCCATCGTGAAGGTCTTCCCCGATCCGGTGACGCCGAGCAGCGTCTGGTGCGTGTCGCCCCGGTTCAGCCCTTCGGTCAGCTCGCCGATCGCGCGCTCCTGGTCTCCGGCGAGCCCGAAATCGGACACGAGCGAGAAGCGGTCGTAAACCGAGGGCATGGAACCTCCCATAGTACCCGGGGGCGGGGGCTCGCGGCTAGAGCCTGGCGCTGAGGTGGAGCGTATAATCGTCAGTTGGTACCCACGTGCGGTGTCTGGCCGTCTGTCAGGACGAACTGGTCATCAGGATGCTCGACGAAATCCTGCTGCCCGGTTTCGAAGTCGAGTTCATCGTCGAGAACCGACCGCTTGCTCGACGTTTGCACGAGGCCGACGTCACCGTCGTCGCCGGCGACCCGCGGCGCACCGACACCTGGGTGAAGGCCGACCTCGGTCCGAGCACCTGCGTCATCGTCGAAGACAACGGGCGGCGCAGCCCCAAGCGCATTCTCGAAGCGGTGCGCGACGCCGGCGGCGCGCTCGTCTACGTGCTCGGCATCGGCGCGTCGCCGACCGGCAAGCGCGCCGAGGAATTCCGCGACGAGTTCCCCGACGTCGTCTACCTCTCGATGTCGGAGCTGTTCGGCGGCCCGCTGCTGACCGAGTTCAGCCGATCGCTGACGCGGGCGCGCGTGCAGCAGTACCAGCGCTACCTGGCCGACGCGGATCGCGTGCTGATCATGCTGCACAACGATCCCGACCCCGACGCGATCGCGAGCGGCCTCGCGCTGCGCAACGTGCTGCGGCGCACGAAGACGACCGCCATCATCGGGGCGATCCACGGCGTCACGCGGCCCGAGAACCTCCGGATGCTGAACCTCCTCGACATCCACATCGAGGCGGTCACGCCCGACGCGCTGAAGGAGTTCGAGCGGATTGCGATGGTCGACGTGCAGCCGCACTACTTCGGCGGCCTCATCGATCGCGTCGATCTGGTGATCGACCATCACCCGGAGCAGACCGGCTACACCGCCGTCTTCAAGGACATCCGCCCCGACTACGGATCGACCTCGACGATCCTCACCGAGCACCTCCGGGCCGTGGACGTGAACATCTCGGAGCGGACCGCCACGGCGATGCTCTACGCGATCAAGTCCGACACGCTGTTCTTCAACCGCCAGACCAACCGCGTCGACCTCGAAGCCTTCTCGTACCTGTATCCGCTGGCCGACGCCGCGATGATCCGGAAGATGGAAGGCGCCGAGATCACGCTCGAGCGGCTCGAATACGTCATGAACGCGTATCGCGGCGGCCGGCTCGCCGATCAGGTCTTCTGCGCGTTCCTCGGCCAGACGCCGCGCGAGGACTTCATCCCGTACGTCGCCGACTTCTTCCTGCAGGTCGAAGACGTCAAGTGGACGATCATCTCCGGGATCGTCGGCGAGTCGCTGATCATCTCGGTGCGCAACCTCGGCTACATGAAGAACGCGGGCGAGTTCGTGCGCCGCTACTTCTCCGACGTCGGCAGCGCGGGCGGCCACCGCGCGATGGCCAAGGCGGTGGTGCCGATGAACGCCTTCCGCGCCAAGTTCGGCGACCTCGACGGCGCCGCGATCGGCGACCGCCTGCAGGCGCTCGCGCACGAGTTCCTGCAGCACGAACAGCCGGTCCAGCGCGAAACGGTCAAGGCCCGCTGACCGCCTGCGGCGCGTCGCGTCAATCCAGCGTCTCGTGCAGCGCGCGCTGCGCCGCCCAGTAGCCGCACATCCCGTGCACGCCGACGCCCGGCGGCGTCGACGCCGAGCAGAGATACACGCCGCGCAGCGGCGTCGAGTACCGGCGCCACGTCGGGCGCGCGAACAACTGGGCGAGATCGGTCACGCCCATCGCGATGTCGCCGCCCACCAGGTTCGCGTTGCGGCGCTCGAGATCGGCCGGCGTCGTCACCGCGCGCGCGAGGACGCGGCCGCGGAAGCCGGGCGCGAACCGCTCGATCTGCGCTTCGATCCGATCGAGCATGTCGACGGTCGAGCCGTGCGGCACGTGACAGTACGCCCAGGCGGTGTGCTTGCCGGCCGGCGCGCGCGTCGCATCGAACAGCGACGGCTGCGTCAGGAGGACGAACGGTCGATCGCTGATGCGGCCGCTCCACGCGTCGCGCTCCGACGCGGCGATCTCGTCGAACGTCCCGCCGACGTGCACCGTCGCGGCGCGCGCGCACGCGGGAGCACGCCACGGGATGGGCGCGTCGAGCGCCCAGTCCACCTTGAACGCGCCCATGCCGTAGCGGAAGCGCTCGAGCCGCCGGCGGTAGCCGGCCGGAAGGCGGTGACCCGCGAGGCGAAGGAACGGCCGCGGCGAGAGGTCGCACAGCACCGCGCGCGCCGGCGGCAGATCGTCGATGGAGTCGATTCGCGCGCCGGTGACCACCGCCCCGCCGAGCGATCGGAGATACGCGGCCATCGCGTCCGCAATCGCCTGAGCGCCGCCGCGCGGGATCGGCCAGCCGGCGACGTGCGCCATCGCGGCGAGCACGAGGGCGATGCCGCCGGACGGACGCCGATCGAGCGGCAGCATGCCGTGCGCGGCGATGCCGGCGACGAGCGCACGCGCGTCGCGTCCCGAGAACGTCCGCCGCGCGAGCGACGCGGCCGACCGGAGCGCATCGATCCCGAACCGTGCGAGCGCGAATGGATGCCGCGGCATCCGCAGCGGGCCGAGGATCGCCGATTCGAGCCGCGGCCAGTCCTTGGCGATCGGCGTGAAGAGCGCGCGGTACGCCCCGGCGTCAGGACCGAGCGCCGACGCGGTGACGTCAATCGATCGCGCCACGACGGCCGCGGTGCCATCGTCGAATGGATGCGCCAGCGGCAACGGCGGCTGAATCCATTCCAGCCCGTATTCGCCGAGCGGCAGCGTGCGAAAGAACGGCGACGCCACCGCGAACGGATGCACCGCCGAGCAGAGATCGTGCGTGAACCCGGGCCGCGTCAGCTCGCCCGACCGGACGCCGCCGCCGATTGCGGGCTGCGCCTCGTAGACCGTCACCGACCGGCCGGCGCGCGCCAGCACGATCGCCGCCGCGAGCCCGTTGGGACCGGATCCGACGACGACCGCGTCCGTCCGCGCCATGCCGGCTATTGTCACAAAACCGGGGCCGGGATGCGGCGCAGCCTCGCTCGGCTGCGATTGTCCTCAGGAGATCGTCGGCGCTTTGCTCAGGAGGGTTGCGGCCGACGGGCCCGCGGCGACCCCGACCGGTTCGACGTCCGCCCAGGGCTGACGGAACTCGCCGCGGTCGGCGAGCTCTTTCGCCTTCGGCCCGAGCGGCTGGTTGGACGCGATGACGCCCTCGGCCGCGTGCGGCGCGAGCGGGCGCGAAAACAGATAGCCCTGCGCGTGCGTGCAGCCGAGACGCTCGAGCTCGCGCGCCTGGATCTCGCTCTCGATCCCTTCGGCGACGACGCTCGTCTTCAACGTGTGCGCGAGCGCCAGGATGCTCTCGACGATCGCCGGCCGATCCGGCAGCAGCAGGCTCATCACGAACGAGCGATCGATCTTCAGCGCGTCGACCGGCAGCTTGTGCAGATGGCTCAGCGAGGAGCACCCGGTGCCGAAGTCGTCGAGGTAGATTTTCACGCCGTAGTCGCGCAGCTCGCTCAGCACCTGCGCGGCGGCCTGCGGATTGTCCATCAGGGCGGTTTCGGTCACCTCGATGCGGAGATCGGACACGCGCAGCCCGGACTTCCGCACCGCTTCGTGGACGAGGAACGGGAAGTTCTGATCGGTCAGCTGCCGGCTCGACGCGTTGACGGTGATGCAGTTGAGGCCGGCCTGCGGATATCGGCGCTGCCAGTCGGCGAACGTGTGGCACGCCGTGTCGAGGACCCACGTGCCGAGCTCGTCGATGACGCCGAGCTCCTCGAGGACCGGCACGAAGAGCGCCGGCGAGACCGGCTTGCCGTTGCGCGTCCAGCGCACCAGCGACTCGAATCCGACGCACATGCCGGTCGTCAACTGCACGATCGGCTGGTAGTGGACCTCGAAGTCGCCGCTCTTGAGCGCGTGCCGCAGATCGTTCTCGAGATCGTGGCGATCGCGCGCGCGGGCGTGCATCTCGGCGTCGAACAGCTCGTGCCGCGCCTTCCCGTTCGACTTCGCGTGGTACATCGCCGTGTCGGCGTCTCGCATGATCTCGTCGGGGCTGCCGTAGTCGCGGTGGCCGAAGGCGATCCCGATGCTCGCCGAGGTGAAAACTTCGCGTCCGCCGACCGGGATCGGCGCGCGCAGCGCGTCCTGGATGCGGAACGCGATGACGTTCGCCTGCGATTGATCGCCGACCGTCGACAGCAGCACCGCGAACTCGTCCCCGCCGAGCCGCCCGAGCGCATCGTCCTGCCGCAGACACGACTCGAGCCGCCGCGACACGGCGATGAGCAGCTCGTCGCCCGCCAGGTGACCGAGGCTGTCGTTGATCACCTTGAAGCGGTCGAGATCCAGGTACAACACCGCGAACCCGTCGCCCGACGTGCGCCGCTTGTACTCGGCGAGACGGCGGCCGAGGACGTCGAGAAAGTCCGTGCGGTTGCGGAGTCCCGTGAGCGGATCGCGGAAGCCGACCGTCCGCAGCCGTTCCTGATCGTTGATCCGATCGGTGATGTCGGTGAGCGAGCCGGCGATCCGCGACCGGCGGCGGCCGCTGCCTCCGCCGACGGCGCGGCAGAGGAACACGCGGTACGAGCCGTCCTCGTGCGAGAGCCGCACTTCCGATTCGATCTCCTCCGTCTCGGCCGCCTCGAGCGCCTTCAGCGCCTCCTGCAGCGGCGTCACGTCCTCGGGATGCAGCCGGGTGAACCAGTCGTTGACGCGCATGGTGTTGCCGGCCGGATCGAGGCCGAGCATGCGCCGCCAGCGCCTCGACACGTAGAGCTCGTCGGTCCTGAGGTCCCATTCCCACAGGCCGTCGTTCGCGCCGTCGGCGGCCAGCGACAACCGCTCGGTATCGCGCTTCAGCGCCTGCTCCGACCGCAGGCGCTCCGTCAGGTCGTGCCACAGCAGCGTCGCGCCGTCGGCGATCGGGACGATCTTGACGTCCAGCGTCCGCGACGCGCCGTTCCGATTCATGATCACCCGGACGGTCCGCGCCTTTGCGTCCGCGAGCGACGCGTCGATCTCCTTCGCGAGCACCGTGCCGCGCAGCGCCGGCACGGCGCTCACCAGCGGCTGGCCGACGACGCGCGCGGGGCTGCCGCCGACGAGGCGCTCGACCGAGTCGCCCCAGAGCGTCACGCGGCCTTTTCGATCGATCACCGCGATACCGTGATCGAGCGCGTCGATCACCTCGCGGCGGCGATGCGAATCTTCGACATGGGTCAGGTAGTCGATGTATGCGCGGAAGGCGAAGAACACCGGTCCCGCGGCGACCGCCAGCACCGGCCAGAGCTGCGCCTCGATCAATTCGACAATCGTGACCGCCAGCGCGGCGCCGACGAAGTACGTGGGGCTGTCGCGCAACAGCGTCATCTGCCACGCGCGCGGAATCGGCCGGCGCGTGACGATCGGCGTCAGGACCTGCGCGATCACCACGCGCACCAGGCAATACGCGGCCACGGCGCCGGCAATCGGCAGCGCCTGGATCGGCCACTCGAACGCGGCGACCGTGCCGCCGAGCGCCTGGTACACCAGCACGGCGGCGGCGGTGGCCGCGACGGCCGCGATTCCGCTCGCGACGCGCCGCTTGGCCGCCGCCGCGACGAGGCTGACGGCCGCCGCCGCCAGCGGTCCGAGCGCCAGCAGCGCGGCGAGTTCGACGACGAACGACGGCGGCATCGCGCCGCGGTCTTCCGCGGGACGGTACATATGGCCGAGCACCAATAGGCAAACCGCCGACCAATGACGGAGGCGGCTATCGGCTTACGGAAGTGCGGTTTACGGGGCGGACGCTCTTTCCGTCATCACAGTTGTGTCGCACGACGGGACACGGATGACGAAATCCGTGGGGCGTCGACGAAGGTTCAGATCAGCTTGAGACCCGACGTCAGCAGGACGCTGGCGAGGCCGAAGCGGAGCACGGGAATGGGCAAACGCGGCGAGAGCCAGCTGCCGATCACGACGCCCGGCAGCGATCCGACGAGCAGTGCGGACACGAGCGTCCAGTCGACCGAACCGCTGGCGGCGTGCACCGCGGCGGTCGCGGTCACGAGGATCGCGGCGTGGAACAAGTCGGTGCCGACCGCGCGCGAGGGCGCGAGCGGATACGCGAACATCAGGACCGGCGCGATCAGCGACCCGCTGCCGATCGAGCTGAGACCGACCGCGACGCCGGCCAGCGCGCCGAACGCGGTGATCCTGCCCCCCTGCAGCCAGCGCGCGCGGTGGCGTCGGTTGCGCACGCGGTCCGACATCGCCAGTTGACCGAACACCACGGTGGCGACGAGCAGAAGCACGATGCCGATCGCCTGGCGCAGGATCGTGTCGATCGGATAGCCGCGGAGCGGCAGGAACCGGACGGCGAGCGCCGCGAGGACGCCGCCAGGCACGCTGCCGACGGCGAGACGCTTCACGACGTCGAAGTCGATCGTGTCTTCGTGCCAGTGAACGGCGGCGCCAATCAGCTTGGTGATCGCGCCGTAGGCGAGATCGGTCCCGACGGCCGTGACCGGCCGCACGCCGAGGACGAGGATGAGAAACGGCGCCATCAAGGCGGCGCCGCCCATGCTCGTCAGCCCCACGCAGAGGCCCAGCACGAACCCGGCGATCGGGACGGTGTGAGCCATGCTCAGACGCGGCGTCGGCGGCTACGGGTTGACACTGATCTCGACGAAGGCGACGTAGGCGACCGGCGCGCCCCCCTTCACCGCCGGCCGGTACTGCCACGCCTGGATCGCCTCGACGAGCCGATCGTCGTACGCCGGGTACAGCGAGCGCCGGACGACGACGCGCTGCACGGCGCCGGTTTCGCCGATGTGGATTTCGATGAGCGCGCTCTTGCGCTGCAGGAACGAGTAGAGCGACGCGGGCACCGGCGGCACCGAGTGGCGGACCGGGATCGGCGGCGTCACGTCCTTCTCTTCGACACCGTACTCGCGCGGCGCGCGCGGCGCCGCGGTGTTCGCGGCGGCAGGCCTGGCGTCGCCCGACGGCATCGGCTGCGCGGGCGCGGCCGCCTTCGCCGTCTTCGCATCGTTCAAGTCGAGGAAGCCGTCGACGAGCATCTGCAGGTCGGACAGCGTGTCGTTCCACGCTCCGGCCGATCGTGCCTCGGCCAGCATCTGCTTGGCCTGCAGCAGCCGCGCCTCGGCGAGATCGGTGGACTTGCTCGCCAGCGCCTCGCGCGCGGCGCGATACTGATCGCGGATCAGATCCGGCAGCACGCGCTTGCGCACGGCCGCGAACGCCGCCTCGACGCGCGGCGACGCATCCTCTTCCTCGATGTGGAACGCCGGATCGCGCTTCATCAGCGACGCGAAGATCGCGTCCGCTTCGTTGGTGCGGCCGAGCGCGTACAGACAGAACGCGCGGTACTCGTCGATGCCGGCCATCTCGGGCGGCGTCGACTTGGCGAGCCCGTCGAGGACGCTCAGCGCGTCGTCGTACGCCGCCGCGGCGTAGAGATCCTTGGCTTTTCCCAGCCCCTCGTCGGCCGCCCGGGCGGCGGCTGCGGCGACGAGCACACACGCGAAGAACACTGCCGCTTTCATGTCCGCCTCGAAATCAATGTTTGGTGAAGTCCGCCGCGACGCGGTTCGGTCCCTTCAGCGTCACGACGATCGTTTCGCGCCGCTCGCCGAACTGCGGATGGCGGAACACGACCTGGTGCGCGCCGATGCCGATGGAGACGTTCGACAGCGGCGTCTGGCCGACGGCCTCGCCGTCGATCGTCACGTCGGCCCAGGGCCGCGCGTTGAGGCTGAGCGTCGTCGCCGGCGGGGCGACGGTAAGCGAGAGGGTCTTGCCCGGCGTGATGACGATCTTTCGTGCGTCCTCGTAGCCGAGCTGCTGGTTGCGGAGCGTGAGTTGGTGCGGACCCGAGGTCATCATCACCTTGGCACCGCTCGTCCCGATCACGTCTCCGTGTTCGAGCAGCTGCACGTCGAAGGGCGCCTGGATTACCGCCCAGCCGTCGGCCGGCTGCGCGTGCGACAGCGTGAACACGACCGAGACGGCGCTCTCGGCGCTCGTGACGACGGTGCGTTCGGCGGAGCCGGCGTCGCCGACGACGGAGACGCGGTGCGGCCCGGCCATGAGATCGGCAACGGCGAGCGGCGACCGGCCTCGAGCGGCCCCGTCGATCTCGACGCGAGCGCCGGGCGGATCGGTCGTGATCGACATGCGGGTCTGCCGCGCGGCGGCCGCTTCGTCCGGCGGCTGATCGATCTGCAGGAACTGCACGACCTGCGCGCCGGGCGCGAACGTGAAGGGAACGACGCGCTCCGCCTTGCCCAGGCGCGCCGAAATGCTGTGCGCGCCGGTGGCGACCGGCAGCGTGAGCGGCGACACGCCGATCGACTTGCCGTCGATGAGCACCTCGGCGCCCGAGGGCTGCGTCTGCACGGTCAGCGTGGCGGTCGGCGGCGTGCGCCGGAACCAGTTGACGAGCGGCCCGCGCGACACGGCGACGCGGCCCACCGGCACGGCGGCGACACCGAGCAGCAACACGACGCCGGCGGCGACGGCGCCGCCGCGATAGCTGAACCGTTGCGCCTTTGGGGACGGCGCGGCCGGCCGCGACGCGGCCGGCGTCCCGGCCGATGGCGCGGGCGGCGTGGCCGCGGGCGCCGACTCGGACGCGAACTGCAGGAGCGGATTCGCATCGCGGGCGGCAGGCGGCGGCTCGGGCCGCGCGGGCGCGGCGACGGCGCCGCGAAACCGGGCCAGCCACGACGGCTGGTCGGCCGGCGATGGGTCGGGCGCCGCGTCGGCCGTCGTCACGCCGGCCGGAGGCGTATCGCCGCCCTGATCGAGGTGCTCCGGCTCTTTACGAAGCAGATGCGGATGCCGTCCCATTGATCCCCTCGGAATCTCGGAAGTGGACTACACGTGATCGGACGATGTGCATCCGAGCGAATGTCGTACCAGAATTGATATTCGGAAGTCTGCCTTAGTCAGTCGATCTCGCCGGATGGTCGGCACCGAAGCCGACGTTCTTCTGCCTCGGAGCTGATTCTTCGCGTTCCGCCGCGTGTCCGAACGGGCGCGAAACGCGGGCCTCGCGGCGTGTGGACCGCCCGCGGGAGTCGAGTGTCCGGGCGACGAAAGGTCCGCTACGCGGAGACTTTCCTCGCCAGGCCTCGCGATCGCAGGTCTGAATGGCGGCTGGCGCTCAGGTACCGGAGTTGCTGCCTCCGCTCCCGGAGTCGCTCTTGAAAGAGGATCGAAATGGCAGACGAGCATCACGTCATGTTCTGTCCGGGCTGCGGCGCGCCGTTGTTCCTCCACGTCGACGCCGGCGATCGAGCCGATGACGGCGTGCTGATCTGCGAGCACGGGCACATCTTCGAACTCGATGACCCCGATGACGACCGAGCGCTGCGAGCCGCGATGGGCGCAGACTACCGACGGCAGCTCGCCGAGTCCGCCGCGCACCCCTGAGCGGGCCGCGGCGGTCGTCGTCCTCGCCGACGACCGCGCCGCACCCACCGCGCGGCGCGGCGACGCGGCGCCGGCGGTGCGGTTCGCGCCGCTCGACATCGCCCTGCTCGCCGCCTTTCCGCTGCTCAAGCTGGCGCTCCATCTGTTTGCGGGCGGCGGCTACGGCTACCATCGCGACGAACTCTACTACCTCGCCAGCGTCAACCACCTCTCCGCCGGGTACGTCGATCACCCGGCGCTCAGCGTCCTGATCCTCGCCGCCGTCCAGGCGCTCGCCGGCAGCGCCGTCACGACGATCCGGATCGTGCCGGCGGTTGCGGGCGCGCTGACGGTGCTCCTCGTCGGATTGATGGCGCGGCGCCTCGGCGGCGGGCGGTTCGCGAGCGCACTCGCGATGCTGGCGGCGATCGCCGCGCCGTTCTACCTGGCGCTCGACGCCTACTATTCGATGAACGCGCTCGACGTGCTCGCGTGGGCCGGCGCCGCGTGGATGGTGATACCGATCCTGCGCGGCGAGGGGACCACGCGGTCGTGGGTGTGGCTCGGTCTGCTCGTCGGCCTCGCGTTCGAGAACAAGATCAGCGCGCTCTGGCTCGCCGGGGGCATCTTCGTCGGCCTGCTGCTGACGCCCGCGCGCGTACAGCTGCGGACGCGCGGGCCGTGGCTCGCGGCCGCGATCGCATCCGTCCTCGCGCTGCCCTACGCCGCGTGGCAGCTCACCCACGGTCTGGCGACGCTCCACTTCATGAAGGACGCCGCCGAGGACAAGCTCCTGTACAAGTCGATCCCGACGTTCTTCCAGGAGCAGTTCGGCGGGATGCTGGCCGTCGCCGCGCCGGTGTGGATCGCGGGCCTCTGGTTCTATCTCGGTTCGCCGCTCGGGCGCCGCGTGCGTGCGCTCGGCTGGACATGGGTCGCGGTCTGCGCGCTGCTCGCCGCAAGCCACACGAGCCGGGCGGCGTATCTCGCGCCGGCGTACACGTGGCTGCTGGCCGGCGGCGGCGTGGCGATCGAGCGCTGGACGCGCGCCGGTCCGCGCGGCGTGCGCGCCGGGCTCTGCGCGGCGATCGTGGCGAAGGCGGCGTTCGTCCTGCCGCTCGTGACGCCGATCCTCTCGGAACCGCGGCTCGCGGCGTATACGCTCGCCTCGGGCGGTCCGGCGATGATCGACGAGCGGCGCGGCGGGAGTCCCCTCCCCGAGTTCCTCGCGCACATGAGCGGATGGTCCGAGATCGCGCGCGACGTCGCGCAGGTGTATCACACGATACCGTCCGCCGAGCGGCGCGGCCGCGTCGCGATCCTCGCCTGGAATTACGGCGAAGCCGGCGCCGTCGATGTCCTCGGGCGCGAGCTCGGGCTGCCGCCCGCTTCGAGCGGCCACAACTCCTACTGGATCTGGGGGCCGCCGCCGACCTCGCGCGTCGCGGTCGTCGTCGGATACCGGGCGTCCGACCTGCAGCAGTGGTTCGCGTCGGTGACGCCGGCAGGAACGACGCGCTGCCAGTACTGCATGTCGTACGAGAACGGCCAGACGATCTGGATCGTGCGGAATCCCCGGACGTCGTTCGACGCGATCTGGCGCCGCCTGCAAAACTACGAATAGAATCTGCCGGCCGCGATGTCACATATCGGTCCGACCGGTGGCATCGCCGTTGCCCCTGTTGCCGAGCTCGCCGGATCCAGCGCGGGAGCGCGAGCAGGGAGAACGCGGCGCCAAGTGACAGATAGGCTTACAAAAATGAACCGGACGCCCGGGGATCGCGCAGGCGGGCCTGCCGTCGGCGCGGGTGTCGGAAATCGGATTGGGGTATCCAGAATGCAAACCGGCAGCCTTTTGTCTGCCAATCTGAGCATTCTTCGCATGGCGCATTTCCCGCGGTTTCACATGAAATGCACAAGGATGGATGCGATTCCGCGATCCGTTGGTAAAGTGCTGCCGTTGTCGGAACGTCTCGAGGGGAACCACAACAGCAGCAGCCGTCGCCCGCACCGGCCGCGCGTCGCGGGGACTCGCCCATGAGTCCCGCCGCCCTCGTCGTCGATTCGGATCCGGTTCAACTCGCGCTGACCGCGCGGACGTTGACCGATCTCTCGTACGACGTGATGACCGCTTCGACGTTCGAGGACGCCACCCGCCAGATCCTCACCACGCCGGCGCTGTCGCTGCTGATCTCGGACGTGCGGCTCGGCGAATTCAACGGCATCCATCTCGCGCTTCGCGCGCGCAGCCGTCATCCCAAGGTCCTCATCATCGTCACGCACGAGAGCGTCGACCCGACGCTCGAATTCGAGACCAAGCAGCTGAGCGCCGCCTACGTCGTCAAGCCGGTCACGACGACGCAGCTGACGAATGCGATCTCGTATCTCTCGCACGTGACGGGCGCCGCGACGGGCAACCGCGTGCGCCGCTGGCCGCGCAAGCAGGTCGAGCGCGCGGTGCGCGCGAGCGTCAACGATCGCGACGCGCTGCTGCGCGACATCAGCTACGGCGGCTTCTGCGTCGAGCTCCCGCAGGGCGACCCCGGCTCGCTGCCCTCGACCATCGAAGTCTTCGTGCCGACGTTCGGCTTGTCGTTGAAGGCCCATCCCGTCTGGACGCGCTCGGCGGAGCCGTCCGCCACGCTGCTGTGCGGATCCGAAGTGGTCGAGAACGACGAGCAGACGCTCGCGCTGTGGCACCAGTTCGTGGACGGTTGTCCCGCCTGACGCGGAGGAACCTGTGCAGATGAAAATGCGCGTATTCGTGGCGGCGCTCGCCCTGTCGGTGCTGCCGGCGCTCGCCGAAGCGGCCATCGTTCCCGGCCCGTGCCAGGACGGCGTGCTTCCGAGCGGCGCGCTCTCGCGGATCTGCATCCCGAGCTCGGGGTGGAACGGCAGCCTGGTCGTGTTCGCCCACGGCTACGTCGCGTTCAACGAGCCGATCGGCTTCTACCATCTCGATCTGCCCGACGGCACGAACCTGCCGAACCTGGTTCAGTCGCTCGGCTTCGCGTTCGCGACGACCAGCTACCGCGAGAACGGCCTCGCCGCGCTCCATGCGATCGACGACATCCACGAGCTCGTCGACAGCTTCCCCGCCGTCGCCGGCCAGGCGCCGAACAAGACCTATCTGACGGGCGTCTCCGAAGGCGGGCTCGTCGCCGCGCTGGCCGCCGAGCGGACGCCGCAGCTGTTCACCGGGGCGCTGTCGACGTGCGGGCCGATCGGCAGCTTCCGCGCCCAGGTCAACTACGTGGGCGACCTGCGCGCGCTCTTCGACGTGTACTTTCCCGGCGTGATTCCCGGACCCGCGACGAGCGTTCCCGCCAACGTCATCGCCAACTGGGACACGCAGTACCTGCCGGCGGTGACCGCCGCGGTCAACGCGAATCCGGCGAACGCCATGGCGGTGCTGCGCATCGCGCACGTGGCGTTCGATCCGAACGACCCGACGACCGTGGCGCGCGCGATGACCGACGTGCTGTGGTACGCGGTCTTCGCCACGAACGATGCGGCCGCGAAGCTCGGAGGCAATCCGTACGACAACACGACGCGCTGGTACACCGGTTCGACCAACGACCTGCTGCTCAATCTGCTCGTGCAGCGGTACACGGCGGACGCCGCCGCGCTGACCGCGCTCGGCGCCTACGAAACGTCGGGCCAGCTGACGATCCCGATGGTCACGCTCCACACCTTCGGCGACGACGTGATTCCGTACGCGCACGAACTGCTCTACGGCGCCAAGGTGCACCCGACGGGCCGCGGCCGGCTCGTGGGTCTGCCGGTCAACGCCTTCGGCCACTGCAACTTCACGTCGTCGCAGGTGCTGTCGTCGTTTGTGCTGCTGGTGCTGCTGCCGTAGCGGGTGGGATCGGGCAGCCCTGTCCGGCTGCCCGCAACGCCATTCGACGAAACGCGCTAGATGATCGCGCGCGATCGATCGGTCGCCGCGTCGGCCGGCTCGTCGGACGTGGCCTTGGCCGGCTTGGCGACGACGCGGAACGGCTGGAACTGCAGCCGGCATTGATACTTCGCCAGGCAGCTCAGGAACCGCTTGTAGTCCTCGGGCCGCATGTTGAACAGCCCGAGCAGCACGCGGTAGCTGCCCTGCGTGCGCTCGAGGCCCATGCGGATAATCTGACGCACGTCGTCGCGCGTCAGATCGCGGGTCATGAACGGTTCGTAGACGACCGACCAGAAGGACTCGTGGTGGTTGACCATCTGGTCGAACGCGATTTCGGCCACCGAGCGGCGCGCGGGCTGCGACGCGGCGGCCGCGGCGGCGGGCCGGCGCGAACGCACTTCTTCCGGGAGCGCGGTTTCGCTGATCGAGCGGCCGCGCGCCCGGACGACGCAGCGCTCGATGACGTTCTTCAGCTCGCGCACGTTGCCCGGCCAGTGGTACTCCATCAGGTTCGTCATCGCTTCGTCGGTGATTTGCGGGCACTCGATGCCGTACTGCTGCACCGCGCTGCGCAGGAACTGGTTGACGAGCGCCGGGATGTCCTCGCGGCGGTCGCGAAGCGGCGGCACGATGACGTGGATCACGTTGAGCCGGTAGTAGAGATCCTCGCGGAACGCCTTCGCGGCGATCTGATCGAGGAGGTGGCGATTGGTCATCGCGATCACGCGCACGTCGACGCGCGTCCGCGGCCGATCGCTGCCGACGGGCTGGATTTCGCCGGTCTCGAGAAACCGCAGCAAGAGGCTCTGCATGCGCAGGCTCATCTCGCCGACTTCGTCCAGCAGGACGGTGCCGCCGCGCGCGAGCTCGAAGATGCCCAGCTTGTCGCGATAGGCGCCGGTGAAGCTGCCGCGCATGTGTCCGAACAGTTCGGATTCGAGGAGCGTATCGGGGACACCGGCGGAATTCAGCGCGACGAGGGGCGCGGTGCTGCGGCGGCTGCACGCGTGCACCGTGCGGGCGGCGAGTTCCTTGCCGACGCCGCTCTCGCCCGTGATCAACACCTTCGCGTCGGACCGCGCGGCGTCTTCCAGGTCTTCCTGCAGCGCCTGGATCGCGGCACTCGTCCCGCAAAGGAAACCGCTCTTGAATGACATGGGGGGAACAACGTTAACTTGTTGTGCCGCGGAGATCAACGCCAAAACGCGCGATCGGCTGCACGGAAATCCACGGACAGGCGCAAGTCCAACCGAATCTGGCAGTTTGGTCGCCCGCCAGAACCGTCCCGCCCCAAATCGTGATCCGCGATCCGGCGACTTATGTCTCCCCCAGACGTGACGCCCGCCGACGCGCCCCGAGGGCCTGTCGAGCTAACTCAATCCATATCAACAGCTTAAGACGCAGGCCCTCCGCGCGACCGCCAGGAAAATGCGGGGTTCGGCATTTGCTATTTGGACCGTGACCGTGTCCGACTCAAACGCGCTGCTCGAATATCCGACCCCCGACGCGACCCGCGCATCCGGATCCGATGTCGTCGGCGTCGTCCTCGCGGGGGCTTATCCGACGATGGGGCGGATTCCCTCCGGGTCGATGCCGCGCCCGCTGCTGCCCGTGGCGCAGCTGCCCGTCATCACCCACGTGCTGCACTGGCTGCGCGAGGGCGGCATGACGCGCGCGACCGTGTGCGCCAACGCCGCCTCGCGCGAGGTCGGACGGCTGGTGGGAGATGGATCGAGCGTCGGCCTGCATCTGACGCACGCCGAGGATGTGATGCCGCGCGGCCCCGCGGGCTGCGCCCGCGACGCGGCGCTCGCCTACAGCGCGGACACGTTCGTCGTCGCCGACGCGACGGTCATCCCGAATTTCGCGCTCCAGGACGTCGTCGACGCGCATCGCGCGTCGGGCGCCGCGCTGACGGCCGTCGTCCACTACACGCCGCGCGGCGCGCGGCCGGGGCCCTGCGCCGCTACGCCGACGGGCATCTACGTGTTCGCGCGGCGGGCGTTCGAAGCGGTGCTGTCGACCGGCTTCCAGGACATCAAGGAGCACCTCCTGCCGGCCCTGCGCCGCCGCCACGAACGCGTGATGGCGTACGTCTCGCGGGAGTTCTGCCCCCGCGTGCTGAACGCGGAAACCTATCTCGCGGTGAACCACTGGATGCTCGATCGCCTGGCGGCCGATCCGGCGGCGATCGAACGCTGGAGCCCGATCGCTCGCCGCGGCCAGCTGATGGCCCATCCGAGCGCCGACGTGCACCCGACGGCGACGACGATCGGACCCGTGCTGCTCGGACCGCGCGTCAGCATCGGCGCGCATGCGGTGATCGTCGGGCCGACCAGCATCGGCGCCGACACCCACGTGGCGGAAGGCGCCGCCGTGTGCCGCTCGGTCATCTGGCGTGACGCGAAGATTGGCGAACGCGCGTACGTCGACGCGTGCGTCGTCGGCGACAGCGTCACCGTGGCGGCCGGCACCGCGCTGCACAGCAACGTCAGCGTCAACGAGAAGGCGGTCGACGGACGACGCAGACGCGAATGGGGCGTTCCGATGCCGCTGCGACCCGCCGCCGTCGCCACCGCGACGTCGATGGTCGATCTGGCCACCCCCTGAAGCGGCCCCGCCCGTGACGATTTTTCCTGTCCTGCTCGACGCCTCGCCGGGCTACCTGAGGACGGCCTCACGGCCGGGATCGCTGCTGCTCGCGCCGATCGGGCCGGGCAGCCTGATGTGCCGCCTCCACGCCCGCCTCGGCAGCCTGCCGTCCACGAAGATCGTCGTCATGCCGACGTTCCGTCCCGACGCGGCGTATCGCTCGGCGCTGCACTGCGCATGCGACCAGATCGGCTCGGTCGTCTGCGTCGACGAGCTGCGCGACGTGGTCGCGCGCATGGAGGCGTCGGACTGGGTGCTGTTCGTCGACCCGCAGTGCGCCGCGCTCGACGCGATCGATACCGCGGCGCTGCAGCATGCCGCGATGAGCCCGCCCACCTCGGCGTCGCACCTCGTCGCGCTCGAGAGCAACGCGGGCGGCACCTGCGAGTGGGTCGACATCGACGACGACGGCGACGTCGCGCGCATCCAGCGCTTCTACGATCAGGTCACCTGGCCGTTCACGTCGGGCGTGATCGCCTCGCTCGTTCCCGTGCCGTGCCTCCTGACCGAGCGCGAGCTGGCGTTCGATTCGCTCCGTCAACTGCGCGCGGAGCTGGCGGCCCGCGGCGTGCCGGCCCGCGACGTGGCCGCGTCGGGTCCGACCTTCGACCTCACGCGCGAACGCGAGCTGCTGTCGCTGGCCGACTGCGTCGCGCGCGCCTCGGCGGAAAATCACCCGACGACGACCCGCTGGATCGGCTCCGAGGCGGCGGTGCACGACTCGGCGCGCCTGATCGGACCGGTGCTCGTCCAGAACGGGTCCCGGATCGGCGAACGCGCGATCGTCGTCGGGCCGGCGACGATCGGCGCCGGCGCGATGGTCGGCGCGGGCGCGACGGTCGTGCAGTCGGTGGTGCTGCCGGGCGTCGACGTGACGCCGGGATCGGTCGTGCGGCGGCAGCTCGTCACCGATTCGGACGACGAGGGCACGCTCGATCTCGCCGGCGTCGCGACCTACGACCCGTCGCAGGTGCGCGCGTTCGCCCCGGCGGTCGAGGACGAACCGGCGGCGCGCCGACTGTACCCGGCGATCAAGCGCGGCGTCGAAGCGACGCTGGCGATCATCGCGCTGCTGCTGCTGCTGCCGCTGTTTGCGATCATCGCCGTGCTGATCAAGCTCGAGTCGCACGGCCCCGTGTTCTTTGCCGATCCGCGCGAAGCGGTGGGCGGAAAGCGGTTCCGCTGCCTGAAGTTTCGCACGATGGTGCAGGGCGCCGACGCGCTGCAGCGGACGCTGCAGGCGAAGAACCAGGTCGACGGCCCGCAGTTCAAGATGGACAAGGATCCGCGGCTGACGCGGATCGGCCGGTGGATCCGTCCCTGCAGCATCGACGAGCTGCCGCAGCTGATCAACGTCGCGCTCGGACAGATGAGCCTGGTCGGCCCGCGGCCCTCCCCGTTCCGCGAAAACCAGACGTGCGTCCCGTGGCGCCAGGCGCGGCTGTCGGTGCGGCCCGGCATCACGGGGCTGTGGCAGGTCTGCCGTCACGACCGCGGCGTCAGCGATTTCCATCAGTGGATCCACTACGACCTGCTCTACGTGGAGCACATGTCGGCCGGCGTGGATCTCAAGATCGTGCTGGCCACGATCCTCACCCTCGGAGGCAAATGGTGCGTGCCGCTCACGTGGATCATCCCGCGGCGGAAGCTGCAGCAGGCGGCCTGATCGGATCGGCCGCGGGCGTCCGGGATGCACGCGTCGCGGCGCTGCGCGCGCTCGCGATCGACGGGCTCGCGCGGATGTACGACGAGGCGCGCGGCCTGTTCGTGTTCTGCGTGCGGCGCACGGCCGGCGCCGTCGTGCCCGAAGGCCACAGCCATCGATACACCGCGATCAGCCTGCTCGGCCTGGCGAACGAAAGCCGCGCGGTCCAGGAGCAGGTGCTCCGCGGACGTTCGCTGCGTGACGCCGCCCAGGCGCTCGTGCAGGCGGCGTCGGGGATCTCGAATCTCGGCGACCTGTCGGTGATCGCGTGGGCCGGACACGTGTGCGGCTGCGACACGACGCCGGTCTGGGCGCACATCGCGGCGCTTCGGCCCGACGTCCGCCGCCATCCGACCGTCGAGGTCGCCTGGACCCTGTCCGCGCTCGCGACAGACGCCTCGTCGCGCGCCGACGGCCTGCGCGATCGCCTCGCCGATCGACTCTGCCGCGCCTTCTCCGCCGACGTCGCTCTCTTCCCCCACATTCTCGAGGAATCATCCTCGACGGCGCGACACGTCTCCTGCTTCGCCGACTTCGTCTATCCGACGCTCGCCCTCGCGCAATACGCGCTGCTGACCGGCAGCCAGAACGCCGCGCGGTGCGCGACACGTAGCGCCGAGGCGATGTGCGAACGGCAGGGCGCCGCCGGACAGTGGTGGTGGCACTACGACTGCCGCACCGGCCGCGTGCTCGAGCGGTATCCCGTCTACGCCGTTCACCAGGACTCGATGGCCCCGATGGCGCTCTTCGCGGCGGCCGATGCCGCGGGGGCGAGCTTCGATGCGCCGATCGCGCGCGGGCTCGACTGGCTGCTGCACGCCCCCGAGCTCGACGCCCGATCGCTCATCGACGACGGCGCGCGGATCATCTGGCGCAAGGTGGCGCGGCGCGAGCCGGCCAAGCTCTCCCGCTACCTGCAGGCCGGCCTGTCGCGCGTCGCGTCGGAGCTGCCCGCGTCCACGCTCGACGCGTTCTTCCCGCCGACCACGATCGATTTCGAGGACCGTCCGTACCACCTCGGGTGGGTCCTCTACACCTGGCCCGCCGCGCGCGCGGCGCGGTGGTCCGCCGGAGGGGCGCTGTAGTGCGCACCAGCGACCTGTTCGGCGTTCCCGTCGCGGCCGCCACGATGGACGACGCGCTGCGCCTCGTCGACGACGCGATCGCCGCGCGGCGCCGTCTGCAGATTGGCGTCGTGAACGCGGCGAAGCTCGTCGCCATGCGGCGCAGCGACGAACTGCGGAAGGACGTTCTCAGCTCCGATGTGATCCTCGCCGACGGCGCCGCCGTCGTGTGGGCGAGCCGCATTCTCGGGCGTCCGCTGCCCGAACGCGTCGCAGGCATCGATCTGATGCACGGCATGTTCGCCCGCGGAGACCGCCGCGGGTACCGCGTCTACTGTCTCGGCGCGAAGCCCGCCGTCCTCGATCGCGCGCTGGCGTGGATCCGCCGCGAACATCCGGGCGTGACGATTGCCGGCAGCCACCACGGCTACTTCTCGCAGGCCGACGAACCGGCCGTCTTCGCCGACATCGTGCGCGCGAAACCCGACATCCTGCTCATCGCCATCACCTCTCCGGCCAAGGAACGATTCCTGGCGCGGTGGAGTCCGCAGCTCGAAGTCCCCGTCTGCCACGGCGTGGGCGGCTCGTTCGACGTGATCGGCGGTCTGGTGCGGCGTGCGCCGGCGCTGTGGCAGCGCGCCGGTCTCGAGTGGCTGTACCGCGTGCTGCAGGAGCCGCGCCGGCTCGCCGGACGCTATCTGAAAACCAACGTCGCCTTCGCGCTGATGGTGGCCGCCGAATGGTGGCGCCAGGTGGCCGGCCGCGCCGGAACCCGACCGCAACAGACGGGCGCCTGAGATGGCGACCCTCGCGTACATCCTCGCCGCGAGCCACTCCGGCTCGACGCTGCTCGCGATGCTGCTCGGGAGCCATCCCGAAGTGTGCACCGTCGGCGAACTGAAGGCGACCTCGCTCGGGGATCCCGACCGGTATCACTGTTCCTGCGGCGCGCGCATCCGCGACTGCGCGTTCTGGCGCGATCTCGCGGGCCGCATGGCCGCCCGCGGCTACGAATTCGACGTGACGCGCGCGACGACGCACATCACGGCGGGCGCGAGCCGGTACGAAGCGGCGCTGCTGCGGCCGCTGCACCGCGGCCGATGGTGGGAGGTCGCGCGCGATGCCGCGCTGGCGCTGTCGCCCTCGTGGCGCGGGCGCCTCGAACGGTTCGCCGGCGTCAACCACGCGCTCGTCGAGAGCCTCGGCGCGCAGACCGGCGCGCGGGTCGTCGTGGACTCGTCGAAGGTCGGCATCCGCCTGAAATACCTGCTGCGCATCCCGCAGCTCGACGTCCGCGTCGTGCGCCTCGTACGCGACGGACGCGCGGTGTCGCTCACCTACACCGACCCGGTGAACTACGCCGACGCGCGCGATCCGCACCGCCGCGCCGGCGGCGAGGGCGGCACGCGCGACGAAGAACGGCTCACCGTCGCCGAGGCCGCGCGCGAATGGCGCCGCAGCAACGAAGAGGCGGACGCGATTCTCGCCGGCGTCGATCCGGCCCGCCAGATCACGATCACCTACGAAGCGCTGTGCACCGACACCAACGCGACGCTCGCGTCGGTGTGGCGCTTCCTGGGTGTGAGCGCGCGGGAGGTCGGCGCGCGGTGGCGCGAGCGGCCGCATCACGTCATCGGCAACGGCATGCGCTTCGACACCGATTCGGCGGTGAAGCTCGACGATCGGTGGCGGACCGCGCTCGGGCCGGGAGCGCTCGAAGCATTCAACGCCGAGGCCGGTGCGCTGAATCGCCGCTTCGGCTACGCCTGATCGCCGTCCGTTCGCGTCGACGGCTCGCCGAACGTCAGCACGGACCGGAGGGCAATCGCGCCATCGATCCGCACGCGGCCCGAGACGCACCACGCGGCGGTCCGCCGGTGATAGCCGCGCGACACCCAGCCGCCCTCCCCGACCTCCCCGCCTTTCGTCGTCGTCAGCGTCAGGCGCTCGTCGAGCCGCAGCACCGCCGTGCCGGCGCCGCAATCGACCAGCAGCTCGTGGTCGGCGCGCGTCATCGTGCACTGCTCGGCGAAATGAAACCTCAGCTCGACGTCGTGCCCGCCGCGTCCGGCGATCTCGTCGAGGATCGTCAACGTCCGCGTGCGGCCGTCCAGTTCGAGCGTGCGCCGGCAGGTGACGCCCGCGGCGTCCGCATATCCGTCGTGCTCGCCGGCGACGACACCGCCGTCGGGTCGCGGCCCCCACCGCAGCACGCGCGCCGTCGCGCGGCGGCCCCATAGAAACGATCCGAGCTGCGCGGACTGGTCCCCGCCGTCGACGGTGACGGTGTTGTGCGCGCGCGTGCCGCGGAAGTACCGCCGCCATTCCGGGAACGTGAAGTAGTCGTAGGTGCCCGGATCGACGAGCACGTCGACCCCGAAGGCCCGCACCGCGATGCTCAGCGCGTCGGCGTGCCCGTGGGCCGCGAGGCCGCCGAAGCCGAGCTCGCCGCAGTCGAACACGACGCTGACGCGATCGACCGTGGCCATGTCGCCCCACTGGAGCACGTAGAGCCCCGCGTCTTCGAATGCGGTCGATTCGAGCCGGGTCGGGGCGCCGGCGGACGCGATGCCGCGGCGCCTCGTGTCAGCGGTCGATCCGAACAGCCAGTGCGTCGTCTCGGACGCTGTCGACGAGGGCGCGCCGTCGCCGGCGTGGAACACGTGGGCAGCGAGGTCGCGGAGCGCATCGACGTCGCTCGCAGGATCGCCGAGGTCGAGCACGTATCCATCGTCGGCGTCGCCGTACATCGGCAGCGGGCCGCCGCGCGCGAGCGCCTCGACGAACCCGAACATCCGCTGCAGCCGGTCCCAGAACTGCGCCGGCAGGCGACGATCGGTCCGCCGATCGGCGAGGCCCGCGTACAGAAAGAGCTGCAGCACGAAGAGCTGATAGCCGAGCGCCTGCTCGCGCGTGGCGCCGCTCGGGTACGTCTGCTCGACGATCTCCTCGGCGAGGATCCGTCGGCTCTCCTCGCGGAGCCGCGACGCGTCCGGGAGCTCCGGGAAATAGCTCGTCGCGACGAAGACCCCGCACGCTTCGCCGATGCGGTGGTTGTTCGCCGACGTGCCGCGCGAGTACTTCCGCGCGATCTCCCAGACGTGCAGCCCGATCGCCTGGAACACGCGCGCGCGGAACGCCTCGGTGAGCAGTCCGCAGTCGACGATGAGGTCGAGCGCCCACGTCCAGTTCACGACGCGCACGGCGAGCTCGAGCGGGCTGCGCCAGTTCATGCCGGTCCCGAAGGGGCACTGATCGATCCACGATCCGAGCTGCTCGACGATCGCCGCCGCGTACTTCCGATCGCCGGTCGCGCGGAACGCGCGGCCAAGCACGACGAACTGATGGTGGCGGTTCGGCTCCCAGACGACCTTCGCGTCGCCGGCGACCGCGTAGTCGCGGTAGTCGATCGCCGCGGCGAATCCGGTCGGCGTCGACCGCTGGCACGCGTGATCGCGGTTCCAGTCGATCGGCGTGCCGAGGTCGACGTCCTCGAGATCGAAGAACGACAGCCGGTGCGCCGCGATGCGGTCCGCGCGCGCGATCAAGCGATCGCGCCACGCCGCGGCCGGATCGTCCGGCGCGAGGTTCGCCCAATCGCCGAGCGGCACGGGACACCAGCGCGGCGCCGCGGGAAGCGCCCGCGGCATCACGTCGGTTCGCGGATAGAGGCGCAGCGGCACGCGGCACGCGTCCACCGCGTCGCGGAGCTCGGAGCGGATGCGCCAGGCGAGCTCCGCCGGCGACATCGTCCGCGCGCGTCGGAAGTACCAGCCAATCGACTGCATCAGGCGGCGCTCCGGTCGGCTTGACGGTCCCGCAAACGACCCGTACGATCGACGTGGAGATCATGCCGGTCGTCGGACATGCGTTTGTCGGGCTGGCGACCGCGGTCCAGTTCGAGCCCGCGTCGCGCAGCGACGGCCGCGCGCCGTCCCCGCTCGCGATCGCCTGCTGGGCGCCGGCGGTCGTCGCCGTGTCGTACGTTCCCGACCTGATCACGCAGATCGGTTCGAGCGCGGGCTGGACGCGCGCGGGGCTGTTCGGCCATTCGCTCGCGGTGGCGATCGTCGGCGGAGCCGCGATCGGCGCCGCGTGGTCGCGCGCGACCGGAATTCCGGCGCGGCGGCTGCTGGCGGTGTCGATCGGGTCGATCGTCGGACACGACTTCCTCGATCTGCTGCAGTCGACCGATCGCGCGCCCTTCTGGCCCTGGTCGACGCGCATCCTCAGCACCGGCACGCCATGGCTGCCGACCGGCCTCATGGCGGACGCGCTCTTCTTCGCCATGCTGTTCGCGCTGTTCGTCGCGTGGCGCGCCGCGACCGGCCGGACGCTCGGATCGCTGACGGCCGACGCGAAGCTCCCTCGCGCCTGGGTCTGGACGGTCCGCGGCGCGGCGGCCGCGCTGATCGCTGCGGCGCTGGCCGCGCATGCGTTCCGCGAACGGCTCGAGCACCAGCTCGACGCCGCCGAGCACATGATCGAACGCGGTCAGTACGGGCAGGCTCTGGCCGTCGCCGACCGCGTGGACAGCGGCTGGCTCGCCGCGGTGAAGCCGGGACGCGTGGACATGGTGCGCGCGCAGGCCTTCGAAGCGCTCGGCGACGCCACGCGCGCGGAAGCCGCGTACCGACGCGCGTACTCCGAGGACCCGACCAACTTCTGGGCCGCCGTCGACATCGCCGAGTACTACGCCAACTCCGATCGTCCGGCCGACGAGCGTCGCCGCCTCGCGGAGCCGTACCTTGCGGCGCTCCGATCGCGCTTCGTGAGCTATCGCGAGCTCCCCGCGATCCTCGATCGGATCGATCGCCGGCTCGCCTCGAACGAGTAATCGTCCGCCGCCGCCGGCCGCTCCGGCAGCACCGCTTCCCAGCGCCGTCCCGTCGCCTCGCGCGTGAAGGCCTGCGCCGAGCGGAGGGCCGCCGTCGCGCACCGCGCGCGCGCCGCCGGGTCGCTCAGGAGCTCCACGATTCGCGCGGCAAACGCTTCCGGCGTGTGATCCTGCAGCAGGAACCCGTTCTCGCCGCTGGTGACGACATCGGCCAGGTCGCCGACATCCGGCACGATGGCCGGCACGCCGCACGCCAGCGCCTCCATCAGCGACAGCGCGACGCCTTCGGATTCGGAAGCGAGCACGAACAGCCGCGCCTGGCGCAGCAGTCCCGCGACGTCGCGGCGCTGGCCCATGAACGTGACGTTGCGCTCGAGGCCGAGCTCGCGCGTCAGCTGCTCGAGCGCCGGGCGCCGTTCGCCGTCGCCGACGATCGCCAGCGACACCTCCGGCAGCCGGCGCCGCACGATGTCGATGGCGCGCAGCAGCAGGTCGGGCCGTTTGATCGGCGCGAGGCGGCCGACGAACACGACGTCGAGCGTCGGCGGCTGCGTCGACGGGTAGTACACGGCCGGATCGAGCCCGCCCGGAATGACCTGCACGTCACCGCGCGCGCCGCGATCGCGCCAGAACGTCGCCGCCCGCGTCCCCATCGTGACGATGATGTCGGCCGCGGCGCCGGCGCGGGCGAGCAGCCGCTCGATTTCGGCGTCGGGCCCGTGCAGGTGATTGAACAGCTTGTTTTCCGCAAGGATGCCGCCGTCGAGCACTTCCATCGGGCCGCCGACGCAGATGTACATCGACCGGCTGCCGGACAGCGGCGCCAGGGCCGTGGCGACCAGCCCGTTGAACAGCAGATGGAATCCGCCGAGGACGTCCGGGCGCTGCCGGATGGCGAGCGCCGAGAACACGAGCAACCGCGCCGCCGCCGTGCCGACGAGCCGCTGCAGCCAGGCCGGCGGGTGCACGACGGTCAGCTTGTCGATCGACTGGATCGGCGAGGTCGCGACCATCGTCACCGACGCGCAGGCAGGAGACAACGTCAACGGCCGCAGGTGATGTTCGACCCAGGACTCGGATTCGAACGAGCCGGTCAGCAGGAGATCGCATCCGCGCGCGTCCACAGGTCTCGGACGGCGGCCGACCGCGCGCGCGGCGGCCGCCGCGGCGAGATAGGCGCGCAGTCCGCCGCGGATGACGCGATGGATGGCCGGCACACGCGCGTCCGCCGCCGGGTCGGCCGGTGTCGGGGACGCGGACACCGACACGCTCGCCGGCGGCGCGGCGGCGCCTCGAAGATCGTCGAGCCGATAGCCGCGGCCATCGGTGATCCGATCCTCGATGTACATCCGATGCCAGGCCTCGAGGGTGACGAGGCTCCACAGCTGCAGTGAATAGTCGCGGCGCCCGCCGAGATGATCCGCCACCATCCCGCTGACGGCCGCGGGGTTCAGCAGGCCCGTACGCGCCACCTGCTCGGGCGCCATGAACCGCTCGAGGAACGGCCGCAAGCTGTCCTTGAACCACTGCCCGACCGGCGAGTCGAAGCCCACCTTCTTGCGTTCGGCGATCTCGGGCGAGATCCAGCGGCGCGCGACGCGCTTGAAGATGTGCTTGGTGTGGCGGCCCGCGAGCCGATAGTCGATGGGCAGCGACGTCACGAAGTCGACGAGCTCGAAATCGCTGAGCGGCGCGCGCACTTCGAGGCCGTGCGCCATGCTCATGCGATCGACGTAGGTCAGCTGGTACTCCGGCAGGTACTGTTCGACGTCGAGCGCCGCCGCCCGGTCGAGAAGCGATCCACGCCCGCTGTCCATCAGATACGACAGCAGGACCCGATCGCCGGCGGGATCGTCCACGTCGGCCCACGCGGATCCCTCGAGCAGCTTCGCGCGCGTGTCCCTGGTCAGCAGGCTGACCCAGGAGACATACGCCGCGTCGGCCGGCTGATCGCCCTCGGCGACGAAGCGCCTGGCGCGCCTCGCAAACCGGGCGCCGCGCGTCGACTCCGGCCATCTCGACACGAGACGTTCAACGAGCTGGCGGCGGATCACGCGCGGCAGCCGGAGGTACATCTCCCGCATCCGCACGGCGGCGTACCGCGGATAGCCGGCGAAGATCTCGTCGCCGCCCGTTCCGCTCACCGCCACCTTGACGCGCTGGCGGACGAACTCCGACAACTGATAGACGAGCAGCGACGTCGGCTCTCCGTTCGGCTCGTCGTAGTGCCACAACACCTTCGGCAGCAGGTGCAGCTGGTCCCCGCCGTCGACGATCACCTCGTGATGCTCGGTGCCGAAGTCCTTCGCGACGCGGCGGGCGTGCTGCAGCTCGTTGAATCCGGCCGCTGCGCCGCGGTAGCCGACGGCAAACGTCTGGAGCTGCGCCACGTGCGGCCGCATCAGCGCCACCGCCACCGACGAATCGACGCCGCCGCTGAGGAACGCGCCGACCTCGACGTCGCTCTTCAGGCAGAGGCGCACGGTGTCCTCGAGCCGGGCCGCGAGCTCGTGCTCCGCCGCGTCGTACGGGATCGCGCGGCTCGAGCCCTTCGCGCGCGTCCAGTAGCGCGAGGTCGTCACGCGCCCGGATTCGAACGTCAGCAGGTGCGCCGGCGGCAGCTTCGAGATGCCAGAGAAGAACGTGCGCGGCGCCGCGACGTAGCCGAGCGCGAGGTAATCGCACACCGCCTGGTGGTCGACGCGGCGCCCGGCCACCGCCTGCAGGATTGCCTTGCACTCGGAGCCGAAGAACAGGCGCGCGCCGTCGGCGGCGTAGTACAGCGGCTTCTCGCCGATGCGATCCCTCGCGAGCACCAGGCGCTGCCGCGACACGTCCCACAGCGCGATCGCGAACATGCCGCGCAGGTGCTGGACGAAATCGAGCCCGTGGTCCTCGTAGAGGTGGACGATGCACTCGGTGTCCGACTTCGTCGAGAACCGGTGGCCGCGCTGCTGCAGACGTTCGCGCAGCTCGTCGCAGTTGTAGATCTCGCCGTTGAAGACGACCCAGACGTCGCGCGCTTCGTTCGCGATGGGCTGGTTGCCGGTCTCGAGATCGATGACGCTGAGGCGCCGCGAGGCGAGGCCGACGGCCGATGCGGTGTAGAACCCTTCGGCATCGGGGCCGCGATGCTCGAGGCTCGCCGCCATCGTCCGCAGCAGCGCCGGATCGTCGAGGCCGGCGAACCCGGCTATCCCGCACATGGCCGATCCAGTACCGGAAACGACAGCCGCGGCCACGGCAGCGAGACGCTGCGGCGGCCGGAGGCGTCGGGCGGGTTCATCGACGTGCTCTGCGCCGGTCGTCCGTCGATGATCAGCGATACCTGGCACGCGTCGGGCACGTAGAACGTGAGGCCGTCGAGCGGCGGACGGCTCCCCGTCCACGACGCGCCCGCGGTCGACACCTCGATGCGGACGTGGTTCTCGTTCCGAAGCACCGTCCACGCGACGCCCTGCCGCAGACGGCACAGATCGAGCAGCCGCGCCGTCGTCGTCACGAGAATCTCGCCGCGTGCGTGTGCGTCCGACAGCCTCTGCAGCGCCTCGCGCGTCGCCGGGCCGACACGCCGGTCGGAGGCGCGCGTTTTCCCGAGATGGGTGTAGAGCATGCACGCGCCCTGCCGCGCGACGAGCCGCCGCAGCATCGGCGGCGTCACCACCTCGCCGAAGCCGTCGCGCGTCTCGTAGACGCTGATTCCGGCCCAGGTCGGGTTCGAGCGCAGGAACTCGTACACGCGATGGCCGCTGCGCAGCGTGCTCTCCCACACGACGCGGTTCGACGCGTGCGGCGCGTACCTGACGCGAGCGCCGCGGCCGAGCGCGCCCTTCGCCGCTTCCTTGGCGATCGTCACCGCCGACGCGAGTGGGTGCGCCGCGGACGCAATGCCGCGCAGGCTGCGCCGCGTGTCCTGGCCGACGACGCTCGTCACCCGTCCGCGCCAGACGTACTCGATGCCGAAGGGCACCGTCAGGTCGGCGTGGAACACGGGCGCCGCCGGATCGTCGCCGGAGCCGCGCATGATGTCGGCGCCGAAGTTCGACGGCGCGATCGCATGGTCGACCCAGACCTTCAGCGAGCAGCCGTGGCGCGAAAGATCGTCGAGCGCGCGCCCGGCGTGACGCCGCGTGGTGGCCAGGTCGCCGAACGAATGGAGGCAGTCGACGTGCCCCGACTGGATCAGCGCGCGGACCTGCGCGCGCGCGCGATCGTCCGCGTTCCAGTACGAGAATTGATCCGACGGCATGTCGAAGTAGATGCTGTTCCCCACTTCGAGGCCGACCCCGACGCCATGGCGCGTCGTCTCGGTCGTGTTCAGGAATCGCATCAGCTCGAGGTAGTCCGCCGCGGTCGGCGTTTCGTCCAGGTCGCTGCAGATCGCGAGCGCCGCGCCGTACGGGTAGGGAAACGGCCGCAGCGACACGACGCCGCTCGCCGGCGTCTCGCCCTGACGCGCGCCGGGGCGCCGCTCCGCAACCGTGCCGGCCGGCGTCATCCGATCGCCCGCTCCGCGATCTTTGCCGCGACGCGGGCGCCCGAACGCGCCGCGACCGCCTCGGCGAACACCGCCTCGAACCGCGGCATCACGCGATCGCGCGCGTGGTGCTCCTCGAAGTACGCGAGCGCGTTCCGCGAGATCTCCTCCCACTCGGCCGGCGACGCCGCCAGCCGTTCGATCGCCGCCGCGAGCGCCGGCGCGTCGCCGCCGACGATGCCGAGGCGATTCGGCGCGATCATGCCGTCCGGATCCCACGTGGTGACGACGGGACGGCCGTGGCTCCACGCTTCGAGAAATGTGTTGGGAAAGCCTTCGCGGTCGGAGGTGCAGCACAGGCACAGCGCGCGGCCGAGCAGATCGTCGATGCGATCGTGCGTCTGCGCGCCGAGCAGCGTCACGTTGGGCACGGCCGCCGCGCGCTCGGTGATCTCGCGCACGTACTCCGGCGCGTCGTCGCCGCCGCCGGCGATCACGAATTCGAGATCCGGACACGCCCGCGCGACCTCGAGCAACCGGTCGGGACGCTTCACGCGGCAGATGCGGCCGATCCACAGGACGGTGCGCGAGCCGTGGGCGGGGCGGGCGGCCCCTTGCGGTGTCAGACACGGCATCGGAATCACGGTCGCGCTCCGGGCGAACCCGTCGGCCAGCATTCGACGCTGACGCTCCGTCTGCGCCACGACGGCGTCAGCGAGCCGCAGGCCGAGGCGATACAGCACGCGGACGCGCCACTCCGGCATCAACGGCAGCCGCACGTCGCAATCGGCGTCGGATGCGGTCGAGTACACGAACGCGCGGCGCCGCAGGCGACACCACAACGCGACCTGTCCGGTGACGTATTCGCCGCAGTTGTGGTAGCAGACGTCGGCGTCGACGCGCTCCAGCGCGCGCCACAGGCTCGTCCACCGCGGATGGACGAACCGCAGAATCGGCCAGCCCTCGTCGCGCCCGCAGAGCGGGACGACTTTCACGCCGTCGATCTCGAGATCCGCCGGCTGCCCTTCGTCCCAGACCAGCAGCGAGACGTCGTGCCCGCGCGCCGCCAGCCACCGCGCCATCATCGTCGTCTGGTGCTCGACGCCGCCGATGTGGCCGGTGCCCGTGCGCGCCAGCGCGGGATACGCCAGGTGCGCGACGATCGCAATCTTCATCGCGCCGGCCACGGTCGGGCCCGGGTTCGCGGCGTCCATCACGCACCCGGCTGCAGCGCGAGCCGCAGCTCGCCGATCTTGGCGTTCATGCGGTTCAGGAGCGTGACGCGCACGCCCGGCGGGACGACGTAGAACCAGTAGAGCGGCCCGACCACGCCGCCCGCCAGCACGCCCGCCAGGACGAGCGTGAGCAGCGGCGAGTCGACGAAGAGGTCGAGCATCACCAGCCCTGCGGCGAACGGCGCCATGCACGCGATCGGCCCGGCGTACGAGCGGAAGAAGTACTGCCGCACCGGAATCGACAGCCGGCGACACGTGTCCGCCGCGATCCAGACCGCCGACACGTTCGACACGCCGAGCGTCACCGCGGCGAGGCCGAGCAGCTCCCAGTGGAAATACCGGAGCGCCGCGACGCTGCCGATGAACGCGGCGATCGAGGTGACGACGTTGAGCGCCGCGAACCGGCCGTGCCGGTTCAGGCCGACGAGAATGGTGGCGATCGGCTGCTGCGTGATCGGGAGCAGCGACGCGAGCGCCATCAGCGACAGGACCATCCTCGGATCGTACTCGGGTCCCATCCACAGCCGCAGCACATCGTCGCCGACAATCGCGAGGCCGATGAGGATCGGCCAGGTGATGTACGCCGAGTAGCGCGTGCTCTCGACCAGCAGCGCCTGCACTTCCGCGTCGCGCCCGCTGCCCTGCAGCGAGCTGGCGGTCGGCGTCAGCGTGAGCGAGAACTTGGCCAGCAGGTTCTCGGTGTGGCGGATGAGCGCGCCCATCCGCGAAAAGATCGCGAGCGTGGCGACGCCAATCTGGCCGAAGACCAGCAGGCTCGTCAGCTGGGCGGTGACGATCTTCATGATGTCGAGGGTCGACAGCTTCGCGCCGAACGCGAGCAGCGCCCTGGCCTCGGTGTAGCTGGCGAGCCGCGGGGACACGCGCAGCTCGGGGCATACGTGGTACGCGAGGGCGATCCGCGCGATCTCGTTGAGGATGGTCCCGATCACGTACACGATGCTGATCGCCACCAGCCCGCCGCCGGACGCGAGGACGATCATCATCGCGGCCACCGTCACCGCGTAGGCGCCGCTGTTGAGCAGGTTGTGGAGATCCCACCGGTGGCAGCCGGTGACCACGCCGCTGTAGGCCTGCACGGCCATGCGGATCGCCACGCTCGTGCCGAGCAGCGCGATGACGTCCCGCGCCACCACCGCTTCCTCCTGCAGCCGGTAGCCGAAGAACTCTGGCAGCCACCACGCCGACGCCGCGGTCGCGGCGAGCACGATCACGGCGGCGATCATCTGCAGGATCATCACCGACGAGATCATCCGCGACAGCCCTTCGCGATCGCCGGCGGCGCGGTAGCGCGCCACGTAGCGATTCACCGAGACGCCGACGCCGATCTGCGCCAGGTAGAAGTAGTTGACCGCCGTCCAGGCGAAATCCCACACACCGAGGCTGACCTGTCCGATCGACCGATCGATTTGCCGCGGCATGATGAAGCCGGCGACGAGAAAGACCGCGTGTCCGGCCCAGCTCATCACCACGTTCCACACCAGCCGATCGCGGCCGGTGAGATCGGACGACTCCTCCGTCGGCGCCGCGGCGGGCGGCGCTTCGGCAGCGGCGGCGGTCGGCGTCGCTTCTTCGGAACCCTCGACGACGGTTACGGTCATTCGCGTGTCACGCGGCGGCCGGCTTGGCCGCCTTGCCGATCTCCATGTCGTGCGCCCGCTTGGCCGCCTGGTTCTGCGCGTGCACCATCGAGAGCGGACCCCGCTCGTACGCCATCCGGAAGCGCTCGAGCACCGTGATCTCCTGCTCGGAGAAGCACGGGTGCCAGAAGTTCATGAAGAGCACGATGCGGACGCTGTCGCTGTGATTGAACACCTCGTGCTCGAACGAATCGTCGAACACGAGCACCTTGCCTTCTTCCCACGTGCGCTCGTCGGGCCCGACGCGGATGTAGCAGCCCTGCGGCACCACCAGTCCGAGGTGGGCGCGCAGGATGCCGTTCATCGGCCCCGTGTGCGGCGGAATGCGCGTGTGCGGGTTGAGCGCCGAGAACATGATGTGGTCGCGCTCGAACCGCGGCAGCGACTCGAGCACGGCCGTCGTGTGCGGGCACTTCTCGCAGTTCTCCTCGAACTTCTTGCCGTAGAAGAAGAAGTTGAAGGTGTTCCAGCCGGTGTGCCGGTACTGCGATTCCGACATGTAGCCCTTGAACCCGCTGCCGGCGTCGCCGAGCACGCGCATCAGCTCGCTCTTGATCGCCGGATACTCCTGCTCGAGCACGTGCGCCCACTCGAACTCCGACGGATCGGAGAACGTCCGCGCGGGCACCCCGGGGATGTAGTACGGCGGGTACTGCATCGGATGCGTGTAGGGCGACGGCCGCTTGTGGACGCGCGTCGTCACCGTCTCGATCATCGAGTTGAGGCCGACGGCGCGCAGTCCGGTCTGGATCGTCGGCAGGCCGTCCATCTCCACGAGGACGTCGCGCAGCCGCTCGGTGTCGGCCAGCGTGATCGCGCGATGCGCGGCGATCACCTCGGGCGCGGCATGGCGGGCCTCCCCGATGCGGAGGCGCTTGAACACCGCCGCCAGCCACCCGAAGAAGCGGTACTCGACGAACATCGTGTACGGCATCATCGCCGCGCTGTGCAGCGGACGCGCCAGCCCGCGGCCGCGCAGCAACTTCGCGATCACCTTCAAGCCCACCATCGCCCATACGAGGACGCCGGTCACCACGAATACTGTGGTCATGCTCCCCTCCGCCTTCTCTGAAACGTCAACGCACGTCGATGGGGCCGCCACCGAGCCCCGACGCAATGCCGCGGACCATGGCGTGCGGCAGCAGAATCTGATGCACCTGCTCGACGTCGTCCCAGGCGCCGGCGCCCGGAATCACGTCGTAGCTGACGGTGCGGTTCGCGCTCGACAGCCCGTCGCGCAGCGCACGATATGCCGGGAGGTCCTCCGACACGTAGAGCGACGCCGCCGGCGCCTTGCCGCGCGAATCCGGCGTCAGCTTCAGCGACGCCAGTTCGGTGCGGCCGTCCGCCGTCAAGGCAAAGCCGATCACCTCGCCGTCGGCGAGCGCCACCTGCGCGCCGGGGCCGAGCCGATCCTCGATCCAGCTGGCCTGCAAGCGAACGAGGCCGTCGAGATACGCGGCGCCGTCCAGCACCGGATCCCACAGGACCACCCGCTCCACGTCGTCGCGGCGGCCGGCCGCGATCGACGCGAACGTGGCGCCGAGTCGGAGGCCGACGATCGACACGCGCGTCGCACCGGAAATGTCCTTGATCTCGTCGATCGCGCAATCGAGATCGGCCAGGCAGCGCGCGACCGTCGTCTGCTCGCCGACGCCGGACGAATCACCCGAACCGAGGTAATCGAACCGGAGCACGTGCCACCCGTTGGCGGCGAGCGCGGCCGCCAGATTGCGAAACGCGCGATGCGCGCGGAGGTACTCGTGCCCGAGCGGGTGCGCGAGGACGACGGCGCGCGCGCGCGCGCCTCCGCCTTCCGGCGCGTGGTAGACGCCGAACAGCTGCTCGGCCGACGATCCAAAGAAGAACGGCTGCACGTCGTGATCCCGTGTCAGTACTGGGCCAGCGTGCCCGCGTGTTTTGCGTATTTCAGCGCCGCCGAGAACGCGGCCAGGCTCACGATCGACAACACGACGGCAAAACCGGCGAGGGTCGCCAGATCGCGGGCCGACGCGGCGAGCGGCGCGCCGTCCAGCAGCGCGCGGCGCAGCGACCGGAGGCCGTACGTCAGCGGCACGAACACCGATACCCGTTCGAGCCACGACGGGATCACGGTCGTCGGGTAGTAGACGCCGCCCATCAGGACGGAGATGCCGATGACGGCGCTCGGGAACGGACCGGTCGTCCGGAATGCCATCACGAGCGCCGCCGCCAGCACGCCGAGCGGCAGATACGCCAGGACGATCAGCGCGAGCACGCCGACCGCCGCGAGGCCATGCGTCCAGACGATGTGAGCGCCCAGCATCCACGAAAACACCAGCACCAGCACCGCGCGAATCGTGTTGACCGTGAACGCCTGGCCCACCAGCCCGGCCAGCAGCACCGGCAGCGACGTCGGCGTCGCGACCAGCGCTTCGAACGATCCCGTCCCGATTTCGCTCGACAACGCGCCGTGCAGCTCGTTGACCGCCGCCTGGACGAACGTGTACGTGATGAGGCCGATCATCAGGTATCCGAAGTACTCGGGCGCTTCCATCCGGATCGCGTTCGTCATGATCGGCTGCAGCGCATGGCTGATGAAATACAGCGGGATCAGCGCGAGGACCATCCCGAGAAACGAGAAGAACGTATCCATCCGGTAGCTCATCGCCACCAGCCACCGCGCCCGCACGAGCGCCATCGCCCTACGCATGATGTCCCCCTCCGTTGGTGCCGACCACGCGCTGAATGAGGTCGCCGAGCGACATCCCGACGCGTTCGAACCGTGCCACCGCCACCCCGCGCGCCACGAGCGTCTCGATCGCCTCGGCGGCGCGCGCCGGTCCGCCGGGAATGACGGCATCGACGGCCGTCCAGCCGTCGTCCTCGGTGGCGACCGGCGCGACCAGCGTGGAAAGCCCGCTGTCGACCAGCGACGCCACCGCGCGGGCGCTGCCGCTCGTCGTCCAGATGCGATACCGCTCTTCCCCGTACTCCAGCATCAGCTTGTAGGTCGGGCCGATGGCGAGCGGCCGCCCGCGATGCATGATCGCGACGCGGTCGCAGAGGTCGAAGGCCTCTTCGGCGGTGTGCGTGGCGAGGAGGACCGTACAGCCGAGCGACTTGCAGATCTCTCCGCGCAGGAACGCGCGCAGGTCGCGCGCCGCAACCGGGTCCAGACTGCGCGTCGGCTCGTCGAGCAGCAGGATCTTCGGGCTGGGGATGAGCGCGCGGGCGATCAGCAGCCGCTGCCGCATGCCGCTCGAGAACCGGCCGACCAGCTTCATGTCGGCGGGATCGAGGCCGACGCGTTCGAGCACTTCGTCGACGCGGCGCTTCACGTCGTTGGGCGGCACCCCGTACAACACGGCGTAGAGCCGCAGGTTTTCGCGCGCGCTCAGGCGCCACCGCAGGCTGCGTTCGTCCGCGATTACCGGCGTCAGGAACCGGCGCACCTCGTCGGGCGCCGCCGCCACGTCGACGCCGTTGACCTGCACCTGGCCGTGGTCGGGGCTGACCAGCGTCGCCAGGATCTTGAACAGCGTCGTCTTGCCGGCGCCGTTCGCGCCGAGAAACCCGAAGAACTCGCCCTGGAAGATCTCGCAGTTGACGTCGTTCAGCGCGCGCGTGTACTTCCGCCGAAACGGATGGAGCACGGTGTCGCGAAACGGACGGCGCGCGACGAAGCTTTTCGTCAGCTGCGCAATCCTGATCGCGACGGCCGGCGTCTCCGGCGATTGCAACGGCCGAAACGCGCTCGGCTCAACGACAGCGGTGCTCATCACAGACAATGCCTCTCCTCACACCGACAGCATGGCGGCGTCCGACGCCAGCACGTTCCCGCTTACGACATCCGCGGCGCCGCGCTCGTCCGCGCCGAACGCCTCGACCCACCGGCGCACGACCTCGATGATGCGTCGCTGGCTGTCGCAGATCGTCAGACTGTGATCCGCGCCGTCCAGAATCTCCACCGTCAACCCCGGCATCGCCGGCATGCGCCGCACGTCCTGCTCCAGGATGACGTTCATGTACTCGATGCCGTCGTCGCCTTCCGAGCAGACGAGCAGCGCCCGCACGCGTCGACGCAGCATCTTCGCCAGATCCGACGCCACGCGCGCGGCGACCGGCGCGGCCTTCTCCGCGGCGACGCCGGCGGTGGCCTGACGCCACAGCACGCGGAGCAGCCGCCGGTAGTCCACGCGGCCCGTCAACGCCTTCCGCCAGCTCGCGGCGCTGAACAGCGACTGCGTCCAGTACTTGCGCGCGTGGCCGCGGTTCTGCACGTAGTCGGTCCACTCCGCCACGTCGGCGAACCCCTGCGGGTTGATCATGACGATGCCGGCGACGCGCTCGTCGACGCCGGCGGCTTCGAACGCGGTCACCGCGCCGGAGCAGAGTCCGATCAGCACGAACCGCCGCACGCCGTACGACTGCTCGAGCGCGTCCATCGCCTCGCCCGCTTCGAGCGTCGCGCTCTCCTCGAACGACCGGCCGTCGCGACGAACCGGGCTGTCGCCGATGCCCGAGTGGTCGAACCGCACCGACATCCAGCCGAGTCGCGCGAGCGCCCGCGCCAGGTGCACGTACAACCGGCTCGGACCGACGCGGTGGATCACGCCGGCGTTGAGAAACACCGCCGCGACCGGCGCGCTCGCCGTCGGCGCGCCCTCGGGCGCATCGGGGCTCGTCACGACGCCGACCAGCGTCCGGTGTTCCCCGAACAGCAGAACCTGCTCGCTCATCTCAGAATCCCGCCGCCGCGTCGTCGCCCACGAGGATCGCCGCCGAGGCGTCGACCTGGCGATCGCACTGCGCCGCGATCTGCCTGAGGCTTTCCAGGAACATCACGCGCGGGCTCAGGCGGCATCCGAGCTCCTGCTCGATCGCCGCGACCACCCGCATCGACAGCAGCGAGTGGCCGCCGATGTCGAAGAAGTTGTCCTCCACGCTGACCGCCGCGACGCCGAGGATCCGCTGCCAGATATCGGCAATCCGCCGCTCGGTCGCCGTGCGCGGCGGCGTGCGCTGGACGCCGCCCGCCGCCTGGAACGGGCCGGGGAGCGACCGCCGATCCACTTTCCCGTTCGGCAGCAGCGGAATCCGCTCGAGCATCACGAAGAACGACGGCACCATGTAGTCGGGCAGCCGCACCCGCGCGAACCGGCGCAGGTCGCTCGCGGTGACCGATCCGCTGCCGCGGCACACGATGTAGGCGACGAGGCGCCGATCGCCGGGCGACAGCTCGTCGGCGACGACGACCACTTCCTTGACGCGGTCGTGCGCCGCGAGCACGGCTTCGACTTCGCCGAGCTCGATGCGGAACCCGCGCACCTTCACCTGATGATCGAGGCGGCCGAGGCATTCGAGCCGGCCGTCGGGCAGGTAGCGCGCGAGATCGCCCGTCCGGTACATCCGGTCGCCTTCGCGGCCGAACGGGTTCGGCACGAATCGCTCGGCGGTGAGGTCCGGCCGGCCGCGATATCCGCGCGCGAGACCGTCGCCCGCGATATACAGCTCCCCGGGCACGCCCGCCGGCACGGGCGAAAAATTCGGATCGAGCACGTATACCTGCGTGTTGGCGATCGGCCGGCCGATGCTGACCGTCGAGTCGGCGCCGACGCGCTCGGCGCACGACCAGATCGTCGTCTCGGTCGGTCCGTACAGGTTCCACAGCTCGCCCTTGTCGAGCAGCTCGGTCGCGAGATCGCGCGGCAGCGCTTCTCCGCCGCACATCATCTTCACGCCGGGACCGCTCCACCCGGCCTCGAGCAGCAGACGCCACGTGGCCGGCGTCGCCTGCATCGCCGTCGCGCCGCACGCCGACAGCAGCGCGCGCAGCTCGCCGCCGTCGGTCACCTGCTCGCCGGCGGCGACCACCACGTGGGCGCCGACGGTCAGCGGGAGGTACAGCTCCAGGCCGGCGATGTCGAACGACAACGTCGTCACCGCCACCAGCACGTCGCCGGCGGAGAGCCCGGGCGCGCACGCCATCGTGTTCAGAAAGTTCACGACCGCTCGATGCGGCACCTGCACGCCCTTGGGCCGGCCGGTCGATCCCGACGTGTAGATGATGTAGGCAAGCGACTCCCCGGCCGCCGTCAGATCGAGCGGCGCGTCGGCGTGATCGGCGATCGCCGACCAGTCGCGGTCGAGACAGACGACGCGCCGTTCGCCGGACGGCAGCCGGTCGACAAGTCGCGATTGACTGACCACGATCTGCACGCCGGCATCGTCGAGCATCAGCGCAAGGCGCTCGATTGGATACCCCGGATCGAGCGGAACGTACGCGGCGCCCGCCTTCAGGATTCCGAGCAGCCCGACGAACATGCCGGCGGATCGATCGACGCAGATGCCGACCGGCGCCTCGGCGCCGACGCCGAGATGGCGCAGGTGCCGCGCCAGCCGGTTCGATCGGCTGTCGAGCTCGCGGTAAGTCAGCGATTCGGCGCCGCAGCTGACGGCGATCGCGTCGGGCGTCCGCGCCGCCTGCGCCGCGATCATCCCGTGCACCGACGACGGACCGTCGAACCGCGTCGACGTGGCGTTCCACGCCACCAACTGCCGCTGCTCGTCCGCGGTCAGGATTGGCAGATCGCTCAGCCGGCGCGTCGGCTCCTGCAGCCCCGTGCGGAGCAGCGTTTCGAGATGCCCGAGCATGCGCGCGATCGTCACGCGATCGAACAGGTCGGTGTTGTATTCGGCCGTCAGCGTCAACTGTCCCGCGATGTCGGTGACGAACAGCGTCAGATCGAAGAGCGTGCC
>Ga0070741_10002472_pt1 | contig 49434 bp, 78 predicted proteins | sample Coa_R1_4_FD_66440 | JGI IMG/M metagenome (GOLD analysis project Ga0070741, IMG submission 66440) | Surface soil microbial communities from Centralia Pennsylvania, which are recovering from an underground coalmine fire - Coalmine... | ecosystem: Environmental > Terrestrial > Soil > Unclassified ... | reverse complement strand
CAACTGGCGCTGTGATGACTGAAGCCCGCCGGTTGGCGAAGGCGCTGGTTAAGGATGAACTGAAGCGGGCGGGTATCAAAATCTCGCACGTTGAAGCGTCTGAGATCACCAAAGCCGCGAACTTGTACCTTGAAAGCGCACACGGCGCAGCGCTCATCGAGAAGGCTAAGGCCAATCTCGCCGAGCGTGAGAAGGTCAGCATTGGAGACACCATCGACGTTTCCAAGGTTGTCCAGATTTCGCCTGAACTCGTGGCGAAGGCTGAAGCCAAGCGCAAGAAGGACGGCACGTTGTCTGCAAAGCAAGCGGGCAAGGTGAAGTCCAAGGCGAAGGGTGAAGCCCAAGCTACTGCCCACTAGTCCCCAGCAGGGACAGCCGAAGGCAGCAATGAGGACACTGTAAGGTAGGGCATGTACCTATCGGTCCACTCGTCGAATTGAGCTAGAGATAACTCATACTAGACGTGAATGGACAGTCAGCGTAGCCTCAGGATGCCTTCGGCCTACACTTCCCCACTCCACCCGCTACTCAAAGGCTACGTGCAACCCCTACACCGGGCCAAGGCCCACCGTAGGCCGAGCCATACCTGAGGGTTAAGGCGCGAGTGCAAGCACAAGAGTTAAGCTAGGGACGTTCGCGCCCCTAGCTCTTTCACAAGCACAGGAGACTACAATGGCGAAAGTCTCTAAGCTAAAGGTGGAACTAGCCTTCGCTCGCTGGATAATCAAGCAACGATTAATCTCTCAAGGCTTACCGCTAAGAGCAATTAACCGTGACGCGCTTGATAAGGCGAGCAAGTATCTAGTGAAGCACTATCGCAAATCAAAGGCTAGGTAATCCAGCTTAGCCTAACAAGGAGTTCACCCAATGACCGATGGAACCACGGGCATCCAGGTTGCCCCCATCACGGAGGATGAAATGAACCAAGTCCAGTCCATCCTCAAGCGAGCTATTGACGGCGTGGTTGGCATGAGCCAGCTTAAGGCAGACGTTGATATGCTCCGCGAGACAGTGCGCGGCCTTCAGGCGGATGCCGATAGGCTTCGCAACGCTAACGAAGCTCTTGACCAAGCCTTGACTAAGGTGCGGAATGAGCGGGACGCGGCACAGGCTGAGTTGGTTGAGGCGCAAGCCAAGGCCGATCGAGCTACCCGGCTTGAAGCCGAGAACGCCGACCTTCGCTCTCAGCTTGACCAAGCCAAGCGTGAACGCGACGATCACGGTATGCGTACTCTCGAACTTGAAGAAAGCCTCAAAGAGGCCCACCTCAAGTTGGAAGCAATCCGCGACACGTTCGTTAAGGCTTTCGGGCAGACCCCGGCTATGCAACCCACTTCGCCCAAGCCGGTCCCTGAAGAACCTTTCACTCAGGCTTCCTTCAACGATCCGCCCAAGCCGAAGAACTACACCGACCGCTATCTGCCTGATGGCAGCGTTAACCCCGACTACATTCCGTTCTAACTCCAAGCCCCTGCCGGGTAACACTGGCAGGGGCTTTGCTCTAGCAGGAGGTGAGTATGCCCTATCGTCTAGTTTATATGTCCCGCTCTCTATGGCAAGAGAGTGAGCTTGAGTCAGGAGACACTGGCGACATCTTTGAAACCAAAGATGAAGCCGAAGCCCTCAAGGCCCAAATTGAGGCCAACCCAAACAATGACATCATGAACGCGGCTATTGAAGCTCAAGGTGTCGAAGGTTGGCTACAGATCGTCGAGGACTAACCCTCCGCCCCCATACCCTTCACCCGGTATGGGGGCTTTGCTATGCCCGCTTCAGCCCATAAGGGATTACAAGCGCCTTGACTTCGCGGGCAAAGTCTGCTATACTACGTCCCATAATCACGGAGAACGTCTATGACCGAAACGATGTCGCACGACTCGACTGGCGTTGAGTGGGCTAAGTTAACCACCCTTCAAAGCGGAGACAAGGTTAAGGTAGATGGTGGCTTCACCTGCCTGCGTGAAGGAACGATCCATGAAGTTCATGTTAACGCGCATGGGCTATTCATTCATGCTTATCCGGTTGACTCCCAAGACCACTAGCGATAGTCGGAGATGACGAAAATGGTGATTTGCTCGCGACCGGAATGCCAATCGACGGCCGGCTGTCAATGCGACCGCATACATCGGCGCGCCGCGCCGCTGGATTTGCCGCACGGTTGGCTCTGCCCGAAATGCGGCAAGGCACATGCGCCGTCCGTCCTGACGTGTCCGGTGCGCGCGAACAGCCTTGGCGTCGTGGAGGTTCACAATGGCTGACGAACTCGCGTGGGTCATTGAAGCCTCTTGGTCCCAACCGGGAAGCCCGGCCTATCTTTTCGTCCGCACTGATGAGCGCGGCACCCATTTCGCTTGGACGCCAGAGTGGAATTACACCACGGACCATCAACAAGCGCTCCGGTTCGCGCGAAAACAGGATGCCGATGCCTTTGTGCGCGCGCTCTGGCCGCTGATTCCCCAATTGTTCAATGGCCCTACGCCCGTTCCGCAGCCACGGATCGCCGAACATAAGTGGAGCGCCTGAGCGATGCGTTGGGATGAATGGCGCGGATCGATGGACGGTCGCCCAACCCTTTGGGTACGCCACGTTTTTTGCGCGCGCGGGCGGCATGTCGATTTGCACAAGATGGTCGCGGCCGATGACCCGGACTGCTTCCACACTCACCCGGCCTATGCCATCCGCGTCATCCTTCGCGGCGGCTATGTCGAGGAACTTGAAGGCGGCGCGCGCAAGACGTGGCGTCCCGGCATGGCCGGCATCGTCGGGCCAACCTATTCGCATCGGGTCGCCAGCCTGCGGAACGGCCGCGTCTCCTATTCGCTCTGGATAAGATTCCGCAAGCGCGCGCCGGTCGTGTTGCGCGGCGATGGCTGGCAGCGGCAGGAGCAAGCCTACCGCGCTCCGGGGACGGTTATCGGCGGGGAGGTCACCCATGGCTAGCCATCGTGGGGTGCTTCCACTCGCCCGAATACAGGCCGGCGTAGGTCGGGCCTTCGCCGTTCGTGCCGATGCCCAAGAGCGAGCGGAAGGCATTGAAGGGGTAAAAGCGGCGATTGAAGCGAAAAACGAACTCATTCAGGTAGGTTTGAAGGTGTTTCGGCTCGACGCGCCCGTGGTGAGTGCCGCCAAGCCAAGCCTTCAAATTCGAGAAAACAAGGTGGACGATGGGCAGGAACTCTTCGGCCACCTTGGGGTCATTCCCCTCGACCACGGGAAGGTGCTGGTAGCCGAGCTTGGCAAGTGTGCTGTAGCCCGGCGCGCCGTCCGTGATGACCATTGCGCCCGGCTCGACCGCCGCTTCCACAAAGCCGGTCATGGCGCGCGCGCCGCGATTGGGCACGATTTCCAGCCGCAACCGGCCAGCATAGCGCCCGCCGCGCCGCATGGGCTTGTCGCCTTTCTTGGCCGGCCGCGTGCGAACCTCGACGGCAGCCATGACAAGGGTCTGATCTTGCGGGCCGCGCCCTTGGCCGCGCACCGCCCCGCCGATATAGGTTTCGTCAATCTCAACATGATCGCCGCGCGCGAGATTGCCGCCGATACGGTCGCGCCCTTGGCGGACCATCCCCGCGCGCAGCTTGTGCAGGATATTGAAGGCGGTTTCGTACCGGCTAAGGCCAAGCTGGCGCTGGAATTGCACCGCCGACATGCCGGGCGTCATGCTCGACACAAGGTAGGCGCCCCAGAACCAGACCGTGAGCGGGGTTTTCGTGTCCTGCATTACGGTTCCCCGCATCAGGCTCGTATCCCGCTGGCACTTGCGGCAGCGCAGCACGCCCGGCCGGCCGGCGAAGCGGTAGGGCTCGCCCTTTTCGGAGCAATGCTGACACTCGAAAGTTCCATGCCAGCGAACGCGCTCCAAATAGGTCGCGCAAGCCGCGTCATCGGGGAAAAGCTTCTGAAATCCCCGCAAAGAGGTAGGGAACGCGAGGTCGTCGCGTTGGTGAATGTCGTGAACCTTGGAGGTGCTGTTCATGCCGAGAATACTAGCCCAAGTAGGCTTGGGAGTCAACCGGATAAGCATGATTCATTGAGTGTGATGAAGGCCAACATTACCTTGAAGGCCAAGCCGATGATGGGGATCACCTCGTAGGCGTCTATCCCTGCGTGGAGGCTTGAGCCATGTCCATCTGCATTACCATCACCATCGAGCCTGACACCGCCGAGCAATACCGACAGAAGCTTCCTGACGATCAGCTTGCGAATGGTCTAGCAATGGCTCTCGAAGCCACTCTCGACAACAACGGCTGGCCTATCTCTTCCTTTCAGATCGACACCCAACCTCGTTACATCGAACCGCCGATTTAGGAACCTCCGATATGTCTAAGCCTCCCTCTTGGCGTAAGCTCGAAGCGGCGCTGGAACGCGTGGCTCGTACCTACGGCCATGACCTTGACCGCGATAGTGAAACCGGCGATCTAATGCTGTTTGGCGTGGTGGATCAAGGCGAAGGCGATTGGAACCTTACCATGCTCGCTAAGGACTTAGAGAAGGAACTGTCATGACCACCCTCTACAACCTCCGCTCCGCGGGCTCCAACTACGTCATCGCCAAGTTCGACGCGGACCTCAACTTCGAGATCGCCTACAACCTCACCCGCAAAGGCGCGGGCTTCCTCTGCGACTGCCCCGCGAACTCCCGCTCCGTCGTCCTCCGCCCTTGCAAGCACAAGCGGATGCTGCCGATGATGCTAGGAGCGGTGAACACCCAACGCTTCTACTGCCCTGAGACAGGGACATGGTGTGAGCCAATCGTGCTTCCACAAGAAGAACCCAAACAGCCTGTTGACGCTCCGGGAGTCTCCATTCAACAGGCTCAGGCAGAGGTGGTTGGACAACCGCAGCCACCTCTGCCGACCACACAGCCTGCTGAAGCGCCAGCCGTCCCCGCTTCCGCTCCGCAGGCCCAGAGGGAGCAGGTGCTTGCGTCCCCAGTCGTGCCTGCTCCCTCGCCTATCCTTCGGCGCCGATGATGCACCAATATGACCCTGAGGAACTCCACGAAACCGCGATGGTGATTGCCGCTATTGTCATCATTGTGGCTGTCGCCGGGCTCTTGATCTACGGAGAACTTCCATGAGCGCCACCGCCGCTACAACCGCGCGTCCTCTCAACGCCACCATCGCTTGGGCCACTCGCGACGGCATCTATTGCGAAATCCCTTGCAAGGGCGGGCCTCCCTACATAACCCGCTATCCCCTCACCCGTGAGGGCCTCCAATCCGCCCTCAACGCGCTAATCGAAACTCCCGAAACCGCGCCACGCACCGTCTCTCCGACCCACCCCGCGATCAAGCGAGTGAAGCCGGTCTTTGACGAAGTTGAGCGGCAAGGGGTGAGGGATGTGCTTAAGGCGTTGAAGATTGTTTAGAAGAGGTAAAGGCACATGAAGATCACGGCATACGAAGGCTCATGGGGCAATCTGCACAGACATGAGCATGACGCCCTCGCTGAAATCATTTGCGAGAGCCGAGGCACCCTTGCAGCTTTGCTGGGGACCAGCGATCACAAATATCAGGAGAGACTTCAGGACGCGATCATTCGTGCCGCTGAAATCATCACCAAACTGCGCAAGCGGGCGGCGGTCACAAGAACGCAGCAGGCTTTTAGAAACCGATTGGATGGGAAGGCGACAAGGCAGCGTAGGCCGCTTACCGCCGCAAAAGGATAAACCGCGATGGCCCAAATCGTCAGACTTGTAAGCGATGCAGAGATTGATGCGGTCGCTACTGAGATTTTTGATTCCATCCGCCTGACTTTCGACAGTCCGCGAGATGCGGCCTCGGCCATGACGATGGCGCACTATAAATTACTTGTAGAGACGTACCGCGCCGACGAACAGAAAGATGCAATCAAAAGCATTGAGGATACCTGCACGCTCCTTAAAAAGTTCATCACCGAACGAGTCGATTGAAAGCAGAACCAGATGAGACTTGGACAGATCATAGCGGACTATCGGTGGGCCAATCGGGTGGGCGTCCGCGAACTAGCGAAAGAGATCGATGTGTCTCACCCAACGCTTAACAGGTTCGAGCGCGGCGAGACGTGCGACAGTGACACGCTTACCAAGATATTGACGTGGGCTTTTGCGGAAGGCGAAAAGCGCCGACGCAAGGACGACGATTAAGAGGAAAGATGAGCACGAAGCCAACATACGATGAAGTACTCGCAGCCTACGACCAACTCGTCGCAGAAAAGGAACGTTACCGCGCTGCGCTTAGTATCGAGCGCGAGCGGTGTGCGAAGATCGCGGAGGGATTCAGCGGGGTCAATTCGCACCTTGCCCCGAGAATCGCCGCAGCAATTCGCGCTAATGGCTAGTGACCGATGGAGAGTGACATGCCGAAATGGAATGAACTGCCGACGTGTTGGGCCGTCGCCGCTATCCGCACTCTCCACGCTTCGCGATGGACCGTTCTGATGGCTCGTTTATTCGGTCGGCGCTTTACTGGCGAGGACATGGGCCACACCATCGTTGGGCATGTATGGCGCGGCAAATTCTACCTGACCGGTTATCGCTGACATCACATAAAGGCAAAGAAAATGACCGCAGCACTTGATACCGCAAAGTCCGATCCCGACGACCTCCTGAACCGCATTGACTTTGCATTGCGGCGTTATGTGGACAGGGACGACACAGACACCACCAAAGTAATTCTTGAAACGCTTTCGTTCCTCATGCGTAGAGAGATGGCGCGTTAATCATTAGTAACCGCGCGCCAGCAACAACGGCAATGCCCCCATCCTCCTTCGCCCCATTCCTCTTAACCCTCCTCGCCCTCACCACCTGCTACGCCGTCTTCGACCTCTCCACCACCGACGCGCAAAAGCGCGACCTACACGAATGGATATTCCGACATGAGTGAACTCTATTTGATAGCACACAAGGTAAGAAACGAGCCCGCCTTCGACATCGCACAGAAGCTTCAGATCGGCGATGAGGAGGGATGGATCATTCCGACGAGTGGGCATAGGGCCTACCCTTATTGGACTGAGCCATTGTCCGAACTGCGCTACTACAGTGAGGAAGAAGGTTATACAACCGTTGAGTGCCCAAGCTCCTCTATCGTCCCTCCCGACTGGCCCGACCACTACTCCGCCACCCCCGCCCCACGCGGTCAAGGCCTTATCTCCAACCTCGCTGAGCGGCTGGGGCTCGTGAAGCGACCTACCATAACGAGGCGATAATGAAGAACCTTCTCCGACGTTGGCTCGGGCTCGAGTCCGACGCCCTTGCCATCCACAAGAACCTTGCCGACCTCCACGACGAAATGATCGGCATGCGTAGCGACCTCGTCTCTACCTTCAAAGACGAACTCGACCCAAAGCGCAAAGAGATGTCCGACCGCCTCGGCCAACGCGCACTGAAGCGCCTTGAAGCTGAAGACAAAGCCCGCCGTCACACTCTAGGTGAGATATGAAATTCGAAACCAAAGGTGGCTCCGTCTCTCACGGCGAGGTCTACGTCAAGCTCCTTGAAGACCTCACCCACTCCCAAGAGGGCGCCGCCATGCTGGCCCACCTTACCCGCGCACAGTCCGCAGGGCCGAAGGACATTGCCCTCGCCGACGGCTGGATCGCGGTGAGCGAACTCCTTAAGCGAATGATTCATCAGGTGACCAAACTCGCCACGAAGAAGCTGAATTAACGCGCAGGTTGACTTCTTCACGTAAATGCCTTACAATAAGGGATAATAAGGACGACTTTATGCCCGAAGCCTGCAAGACCTGTAAGTTCGCATTCCCCTCCGACGAGAAGCACGAAGTCGTCTGTCGCCGCTTCCCGGCTCAACTCATCTACAACGTCGGCACCGCTCAGATCATTAACCGCTTCCCCATCATGCTCGCTGACAAAGGCTGGTGCGGTGAGTATCGTCCGAAGCTTGAGATCGCTAAGTGAACCCAACCTCCGAGCAGGAACACATCCTCTCCCTCTCTACAGGGACCGACTCGAACCTTCTTATCTCGGCCCTCGCGGGGACCGGGAAGACAACGACCCTTGAGATGATCGAACGCGCCGTGAAGGCGAAGCCCATCCTCTATCTCTGTTTCAACAAAAAGATTGCCGAAGATGCATCCGACCGAATGTTGTCTACAACCACAGTCCGCACTTTTAATTCTCTTGGCCATCGCATTTGGGCTAAGTCTTGTTCTAAGAACTTGGCGCTGAATCCCAAGAAATCCCAAGACATCCTCCGAGGAATCATCGATGAAACACCGCGCAAAGACCAAGGGCCGCTCTGGGACTCGTTCTGGGAAGTCGTCGCGGGGGTCGCGAAAGCGAAGGCGCTTGGGTATGTCCCAGAGGGAAAGTTCCCCAACGCCAAACGTCTTATCGGGGCAAGTGCTTTCCACGCGAGTCTCGACGAAACCCCCGACGACCTCACCGCCGATCTCATTGACGCGGTTCTCACACGGTCAATCCAAGCAGCCTACCAAGGCAACATTGACTATAACGATCAAGTATACATGCCTGCACTATTCGGAGGTACCTTTCCCAGATTTCCGCTCGTCAAGGTGGATGAAGTTCAAGACCTTAACCCCGTCAACCATGCTTTACTTGATAAACTTGTTAAGGGTCGCACCATACTCGTCGGCGATCCTTGGCAGTCTATATACGGTTTTAGAGGGGCTGTGCAAAGTGGAATGGCAACCCTTGCCACCCGCTTCAGCACAACAGGATGCGACCTCTCCGTCTCCTTCCGCTGCCCACAAGCAATCGTAGAAAACGCCCGTTGGCGTGTCCCACATTTCAAATGGATCAAACCGGGCGGTCATGTCGAAAGCAAAAACACAATACACCCTTCAGATTTCAGTGATAGCTCCGCCATCCTCTCGCGTAATAATGCTCCGCTCTTTGCCGTTGCCTTGCGACTCCTCGGGGCTGGACGCTCTGTGTCGGTCGCTGGATCGGAGATTGGCCCGAAGCTACTCGGCATTATGCGAAAGCTTGGGGATGCAAGCATGTCCCGCGCCAGTCTCCTCTCCGCCATTGACGACTGGCTCCTCGAACGCCTCGCCCGAGAATCCACCACCGCCCAAGACCTCGCCGACTGCATGCGGGTCTTCGCCCAACACGGTGAGACGCTCGCGCAGGCGACGGCGTATGCGGAACATCTTTTCGCGCAGCGAGGGACCATCCGATTGATGACGGGGCATAAGGCGAAGGGCCTTGAGTGGGATACCGTCTATCACCTCGACCCTTGGCTTTGCCGAGAAGATGAGCAGGACCTGAACCTCCGCTACGTCATCGACACCCGCTCGAAGAATGAACTCTACTACATCAACTCTCGAGACATCAAATGGGCATGACCCACATCGCAGTAGCTACCTGTCCCTCATGTGGTCACACGCTAGACTTCAAGCCGGTGGCTATTGGAAACTTCATTTTCTATAGAGACCACATCACTAAGGACAATAGCGTCATTCGCCTATCAAGGGCTAAAGCTGCTATTTTTTCACAACTCGCTCACCGCCTCAACAACGTCGTCTCTCGTGAAGCTCTCTGGCTCGTGATGTACGGAGCTGATCCTAACGGCGGTTGTGAAGCGAAGATATTCGATGTTTACATTTGCAAGCTCCGTCAGGACATCAAACGTATGAACCTCCCCTTTGAGATAGAGACAGTCTGGGGCAGGGGTTGGGCGCTTAGGGAGAAGCCTTTGTAATGTCCCTCTCTAACTCCCGCCTCGCCTACACCGACTGCTACGAACTCCTCGACAAGGCCCTTGACGAGCCACGCGGTATTCGTGTTGAGGTCCCCGACCTGAACGCCGCGACCTACCTCCGCATGCGCATCCAACATGCCCGCGCGATCAACCGCGCCGAGAACGAGAAAACCTTCCCTGATCCCGCCGACCCCCTCCACGGCCGAAGCGTCTACGACATCTTCGTGGTCCGCATCGAGGACGCAGGGGACCACGCTTGGGTTTACCTCGACAAGCAGAAGGTGGAACTTGGCAAGGTCGAATCGATCCCTGAGGGGCATCAGATCGAGGCGCCAAGGTCGATCCCACAGCTGGTCTCAACCACCGACGAGATCGTGATCGAGAACCCTGTTGAGATAGAGACTCAGAAGCAGATTCCTTACTTGAGGAGGCGCTAATGGCAAAGCCCACTTACACCTGTGCCTTGTGCAAGGGTGTGTTCGAGTTCGGTTGGTCAGATGAAGAGGCTAAGGCCGAGCTTGAAGAGAACTTTGAGGGTTTCACGACAGAAGAGTGTGATGTAGTCTGTGATGACTGTTATAAGAAAATGGGCTTTGCATGACCATCGCCGCCCGCCTCACCCCCGACCTAATCCGCTCCATCTTCGACGAAACCCTCTCCCTCGAATTCGGCATCCGCCTCCCTATCGAGGCCGCGTATCAAGACAAGGCCCGGCAGATGGTGTCGGCGACGATGAAGAACTCACCGCTCCGCGAGAAGGTGATGGTGTGTTCGTTCCCAGAGGAGGGCGAATTGTGGTTCGTAAAGAAAACCGTGGAAGTCATCATCTAAATGCCCGCCCCCGCTGACGAGCCCCTTGACCGCGCCTTCATCAACCTCTATCGCGTCGACAAGGCCGAGATGTACCGCCGCTACGGCCACGGCTGGAGCGAGGTGGTGCGTAAGCTCGTCCGTGATCATCTACGAGAGACAACCCCGAAAGAGATCAAATGGCCTCTGAACCCGAAGTGAACACAATCGACGCCCTCATGGATTTGGACCCACTCAGCTTGACCTCCGAGAACATCGAATCCATCATCGCCTACCACCGCAAAGCTCGCGCCAACGCCGCCTCTGGCACAAAGGCCAAGAAGGACACCGGCCCGAAGGTGGACATCTCTTCGGTGATGGCGGGCCTTACCGGCGCGACTGAGGTGAAGCCGATTGTGAGGCGCCGGTGACCGAAGCCCAATCCCCTTTCCTTCCGGGTACTAAGGTGCAGTTCGCTTGGGATAGCACAAGCCTTGGCCTCCTCAAGACCTGCCCACGCCTCTACCAATACGTCATGATCGACGGATGGGGCTCAACCGAGGAGTCGGTCCATCTCCGCTTCGGGCAAGAGTACCATCAAGCCCTCCAAGACTATGACCTCTCGCGCGCCGCGGGCATCCCGCATGACGACGCGATCTTCGACGTAGTCAAAGCCCTCCTTGAGCGCACCGCCGACTTCAAGCCCGATCCCGACACGCGGGCGGGGAAGTATAAGTCGCGGAACATGCTCATCCGCTGCGTGATTTGGTACCTCGACGAACATGCCGAGGACCCAGCGAAGACCTACATCAAAGCCGACGGCAAGCCCGCGGTGGAGTTGAGCTTTAGGTTTGAGTTGGATTGGGGGCCGCGAGCAGATCAGCAGGAAGTTGGTACTGTGTTTGATAGTACATTGATCCCCGGCCAACCCTACCTCCTCTGTGGCCACCTCGACCGCGTTGTAGACTTCAACGGCTCGCTCTTCGTGATGGACCACAAGACCTCCCTCACCACCCTCGGGTCCTACTACTTCGACCAATACTCCCCACACAACCAAATGTCCCTCTACTCCTACGCGGGGAAGGTCATCCTCTCCTCGCCGATCAAAGGCGTGATAATCAACGCCGCACAACTCATGCTCGACTACGACAAATCCGGCGACTACGGCGCCCGCTTCGTGCGCGGCTTCACCTATCGCACCCCCGACCAACTCGATGAGTGGCTGACCGACCTTCACTCGCTCCTCGCCCAAGCTGAGGCCTTCGCTGAAGCCGACTATTGGCCGATGAATGATTTGTCGTGCGATAAGTTTGGTGGATGCAGGTTCAGATCGATCTGCTCAAAGAGCCCACAGGTGCGAGAGCAGTTTCTCAAGTCAGATTTCGACAAACTCACAGAGGATCAAAGATGGAATCCACTCAAGCCCCGATAAAATCTCCGGTCTTCCGCCCCCGCTGGGAGAGTCGCGAGTTCGCTATGCAATCCGGCCCGCTCGGCACCGAGAAGGCTCAAGCCGACTTCCAGAAAGAAATCTTCGACGAGATCAACCGCCTCGGCGAGGAAGGCTGGGAGCCGTGGCATCTGAACATGAATCTCGCACAGGCGAACCCTACCGCGCCCCCGCGTTGCTTCGTCGTCTGTATGCTCAAGAGGCAGAAGTTCGATGCCTGACCCAACCGACGCTGAGATGTCCGCCGCGACCCGAAAGCAACTCCGCCTTGTCCTCGTCCTTGGCAAGTTTCGCGTCTCCGACCGAACCGCGAACGCGATGAAGCTCGAACTCGGCGGGTCTACGACAATGACCGTGACCCTTCCCGATCAAGCCGACGTTAAGGCGGGTGACCTACTCACTCTTTACACCGAGGTGCTTTATGCCCAGCCTAGCAAGCCACCAATCCAATGACTTCGTGAAGTTGCTTCTGATCGGCGATGCGAAGTCAGGCAAGACGGGGTCCCTTATCTCACTTGTCAAGGCCGGGTACAAGCTTCGCATCCTCGACCTCGACAACCTCCTCGACATCCTCGCGAAGCTGATCGCTGAGCAATGCCCGGACTTGATCGACAACGTCGAATTCCGCACTCTCCGCGACGAACGCAAGATGACCGCCGCGGGTCCGTTGATCTCCAAGACCGAGGCCTTCATCGAGGCCACGAAGATGCTCGACCGGTGGAAATACAAAGACGACTCCGGCGAAGTCGTCGACCTCGGCGTCCCTTCAGACTGGGGCCCGGATTGCGTCCTCGTGATCGACTCACTCTCGCGCCTCTGCGACGCGGCCTACGATTGGTGCGCCGCGGTGATCCCCAAGGGCCGCTCCGGTGAGGCCGATGGCCGCGCGATTTACGGCAACGCACAGGACGCTATCGAGTCAATGCTGGGGATGCTCACGTCCAAGTCCTTCGCCTGCAACCTGATCGTCATTGCGCACGGCCAATACATGGACCTCCCTGACGGCACCCAGAAAATCTTCCCACAAGGCGTGGGCCAGAAGCTCTCGCCGAAAATCCCTCAATACTTCCCGAACTACATCCGCTACACCAACAAAGGAGGCAAGCGCACTATCCAGCTAGAATCCGACGGCATGATCGACCTCGCAAACACTAACCCGAACGCCATGCCGGGCAAGACCCTTCCCATCGAGACGGGCCTTGCTGACTTCTTCGCCGTTCTACGCGAGCCACCCAAGCAAGTTCCGAAACCCAAGCTGGTCCGCAAATGAACGAACGGAAGATCAAAGACCTCAGCATTGCGCTAGAGGCACTATCACGTATCAATGGGTATGAATTCGAGAAGTTATCTAGCCGCGTTAGAGACCTTCTCGACGATCTTCTAATCAAAGAGGAGCAAGCACAACCTAAGCCAAGCACTGACGCTAACGACGAAATTCCCTTCTAACCAACTAGGAACCAACGCCACATGGCAAAAGCTGCACAAGCACAATCTTTCTCTTCCATCCTCGACCGCGCCCCGTCCGAGATCGAGAAGCCGAAACCGCTCCCCCAAGGCTCCTACACCACCGTTCTCGTAGGCCAGCCGCGGATCGACAAGTCGGCCAAGAAGCAGACGGAATTCCGCGAGTTCACCCACAAAATCCACGCCGCTGGGGACGATGTGGACGCCGACGACCTCGCGACCTATCTCGGCGACAACAAGAAACTGACCGACGTTACCATCAAGAACACCTACTACATCACTGAGGGCGCCGTGTGGCGCTTGAAGGAATTCCTCGAACACTGTGGGATCGACCTCGACGACGTTGATACGCTTGCTGAAGCAATTGAGCAGACCCCCGGCAAGCAGGTCGGGATTTTCATCAATCACGAAGCGAGCCAAGACGGGACGAGCGTGTTCGCCCGGATTGGCAAGACTTTCGTTGTTGAGTAAGGCGTAACGCAATGGGCCCTTCGTCGAAGGTTAAGCGTGGCGAAGGGCCCACAGCCTTAATGGAGGAATAGATGGCAGGGTATCTATGCCAATACTGTTTTACTAATGACCCTACTGAGCATGATAAAGGATGTCAAATGGCTCGAATGACCGACCGCGACCCACTACTCGTCGAACGAGAGAAGACGCATGGATCATTCGAAGATAATGCCAAGACATGGTTTGCACTTTGGAACGGCTATAAGGTGCAGACTGTATGGCCTATGAATCCACAACAGCAACTCGCCATCGGTATGATTTTCGTTAAGCTCGCCCGCATTGCTAGTACACCAAACGAGAAAGACCACTGGGACGACATCGCGGGCTACGCCAAGCTAGGTTCCGAAGCCTGCGAATGAAGCCAATTCTCTTACTCGGGGAAGCGTGGGGGAGTAATGAGGTCAAGCTCAAAGCTGGCTTCGTCGGCGCCTCCGGCGTCGAACTCCTCCGTATGCTCCACGATGCTTCCGTCATCGACCTCTCCGCCGAGGACCAATCCTTCATCTCGCGCTTCTGGAACCTTGGCGACCCAGCCTGCATCGACGCTGTGTGGCGCCTACACCCCGAAGTCCGCCGCGCGAATGTCTTCCCCTTCCACCCATTCGGCAACGACATCAAATCCCTCTGTGGGCCGAAGGCTGAAGGCATCCGCGGATACCCGGCCCTCGTCCAATCCAAGTTCCTCCGCCGCGAATTCATCCCCCACCTAGAGGCCCTCGCCGATGAAATCACGACCATCGATCCAAACCTTATTATCGCTCTTGGCAACACTCCTCTTTGGGCTCTCTGTGGGACTACTGGCATATCAAAGATACGCGGCACCACGCGATTGTCTACTCACACCGCTACTGGATTTAAGGTATTGCCTACCTATCACCCCGCCGCGGTCTTGAGGCAATGGGAGCTTCGGCCGACTACGGTTATGGACCTGATGAAGGCGAAGCGGGAGGCTGGGTTCCCCGAGATCCGGAGGCCGAAGCGGGAGATATGGATTGAGCCAACCGTTGAAGACATAGAAAGGTACTACAATGAACACATCCGACCAGCTGGATTCGTTTCTGTTGACATTGAAACAAGTGGAAACCAAGTTACATGCATTGGCTTCGCCCCTAACAAAGCAACAGCCATTGTCATCCCATTCTTCGACGGACGAAAGAAGACTAAAAGCTTTTGGCCTACTGACCGAAGCGAGCATGCTGCATGGGAGGTATGTAGACATATTCTCGGAAATGCAGAAATTAGAAAAGTCTTTCAGAATGGATTATACGACATCGCCTTCCTCTGGCGAAGCGTAGGCATCCCTGTCTACGGCGCAGAAGAAGACACTATGCTCCTCTCCCACGCCCTACAACCGGAGTCGTTGAAGGGCCTTGGTTTCCTCGGGAGTGTCTTCACCGACGAGGGGCCGTGGAAGACGGAGCGAAAGGTTACAACCATTAAGAGGGATGAATGACCACACTCGCACTTACTGAAAAAGTTCTAGTCGATCTCAAAGGTGTTGAGTTTCGCATTGAGAGTGAGCAGCAACAGGGCGTTCCACCCTACGGTCTCATCGAAGGCAAGTTCCAAGACTTGGGCCTTGTGATCTATGATGGCGTTGAATACTACGCCTCTCTATTCATCCCAAAGGTCGTCGAAGACGACGAATGAAAATCATCCCCACCGACTCCACCGCCCCGGAATCGCTCTCCCCTTTCGAGCGCGAGCAGGTCTACAACGGCCTCGATTGCTGCGTCACCGCGGAGGTTCTCGATGCTCTACTTCCTCAACTCGACGATCATACCGCCGCCACATATCGCTTCAGCCGCGATCTACAAGGGCCTGCACTGGAGATGCGCTTGCGGGGCATCTTGGTTGATCAGCAACGAAAGGCTGAGGTCATCGACGACTACTTCAACAAGATCGAGCGTCTTGAGGCGCAGCTGGAGAGAATTGTACTCGAAGGCGTTGGCATGCCGCACTTCAACTGGCGCAGCCCGCCCGACCTCCGGACCCTCTTCTACGATCGATTGATGATCCCACCAATCCGCCGTGGCGGCAAGCCCACCACCAACCGCGACGCGCTGGAGAAGATGGAGCAATATATCATCGCGAGGCAGATCGTGCGACATATCACCACTATGCGCGACCTCGGAAAGAAAATCGCGATGCTAAAGACCGAGATCGATCCCGACGGGCGCATCCGCACCTCGTACAACATCGCGGGCACATCGACGGGCCGGTTCTCCTCCAGCTTCAGCGAGTTCGGCACCGGCGGAAATCTTCAGAACGTCGAGGAGTCGCTGCGTAGCATCTTCATCGCCGACCCCGGAATGAAGATGGCGAAGTTTGATGCGAAGTCGGGGGAGAGCTTTATCGTAGGAGCAATAGAATGGAACTTGTTTCATGACGGACGATACCTCGAAGCCTGTGAATCTGGGGACCCTCATACAGCAACTGCAAGAATATGTTGGCCGGGACTTGATTGGTCGCCTACTGGAGACCTCAAGTTCGATAAGAATGTTGCAGAGCAACCCTATTATCGACACTACACTTACCGCTTTATGTGCAAGAAACTTGGTCATGGAAGCAACTATGGTGGTAAGGCTGCAACTCTTTCTCAACAAGCCAAACTCCCGATCACGGTCGTCGAAGACTTCCAGCCGAAATACTTCAAAGCGTTCCCGGCGCACCTACGTTGGCAGGAGTATGTAGACTCTCAGCTTCGCAAGACCGGAACCTTAATCTCCCTTACTGGCCGCAAGAGACAGTTCTGGGGAAGGCGCAACGACGACGCAACCCTACGAGAAGCTATTGCATATGATCCGCAATGTAGCTTGGCCGACATCGTAAACACCGCAATGCTCAACGTGTGGCGCGCCCGCGACGCCGTCCTCCTCATGCAAGATCACGACGCCATCACCATCCAATACCCCGAAGCCCAAGAAGACACCATCATCCCCCGCATCCTTTCCCAACTCAAAGTCCCCATCCAACTCAAACACGACCGAACCCTTCTAATCCCCTACGATTGCAAAGTCGGCTGGAACCGCGGCGATTATTCAAAGGAAAACGTGGATGGCCTCAAAGACTACACCGGGCACGATGAACGGCGCCGGTCGCCGAAAGTGTCAATCTTGGATCGAAAGCTTCGTTGAATATGCAAGCAATCTGGAAAGCGCCGCTATCTTTCGCAAGTGGGCTGCCATTGGCATTATCGGCGCTACGCTTGAGCAGAAGGTCTGGCTACAAACCTCCGCTCCACTATACCCAAACTTGTATATCTTTTTGGTGGGCCATCCGGGCGTTGGTAAGACTAGAACGATTATGTCGGCGGCTAAGTTCTATCGTGGTTTGCCTGAACCACATCTTGCCCCCACTTCAATGTCTATGGCGAGCATGGTAGATGCCCTTGTCGATGCGAAGCGGACCATTATCAACCTGCCGAACCCGCCTCTTGAGTACAACAGCATGCTCATCTGCGCCGACGAACTCAGCGCCTTCATGCACAAATTTGACGACGAGATTATTGGCGGACTCACTACTTTCTATGACGTTACGGCACCATATTCACAGAGACGGCGCGGGAACGATCTACGCATCCTTATCAAACACCCTCAACTATCAATTCTTTCAGGAACTACGCCATCGAACTTAATCAAGTTCATGCCCGAGAACGCATGGGACCAAGGCTTCACCTCCCGTGTCATCATGGTCTTCTCGGACCAAAGGATAATCTCCGATGACTTCTTCGCCCACACGTCTCGAGACGCTCCTAGCGACATGGTGCACGATCTTGCTATTATCAACTCTCTTATCGGACAATTCTCCGCGACTGAGGACTACCGAGCCGCGATCAACAACTGGCGCAAGGTCGGTCAAGGACCAGTCCCGAATCACCCCAAGCTCCTCCACTACAACACCCGCCGACTCGCGCATCTACTCAAGCTCTCTATGGTCGCAGCGGTGGATGTGGGAAACCAACTCCTACTCACCAAGGAAGTCTTCAATCGTGCGATGGGCTGGCTTCTAGAGGCGGAGGAGGTAATGCCCGAAATCTTCAAAGCTGGCGGGACTGGCGCGGATGCGAAGGCCATGGATGAAATCTTCCACTACGTCCTTTCCTCCGACCTCAAGCGAGCCGGGGTACTTGAGCATAAGATCGTCCGCTTCGCACAAGAGCGGGTCCCGGCTCATAGCGTGATGCGAGTCATTGAAGTGATGGAGCGCAGCGGCCAACTTCGCACAATCGGCATCGACAACGCAACCGGCCAGAAGCTTTGGCAGGCTGTGGTAGAAGCGCGGGATTGACATCCGCTTCGCTTTCTGTCATACTACCCCCATCGTCAACAACCTTGGAGACTCTGCGTGATCAAAGCCCTGACCATGACGTTCGCGGTGATGTTAGCAACGTCCACGATTGCTAACGCCACACCTCGCCATAGCCATCGCTCGAATCAGGAAACAACCAACTGCTACGCCAACCCTAACTGCTCGCCCTATGGTGGCGAGACGCAAGTCGTAACTCGCACAGGCAGGACCTATGCCTACGACGGTACAGTCCTCCCTCACCCAGCTGGATGCCCACGTCGTCTATTCTGCGGTTGCGGAGTAGCGGTTAAGGTATTTGGCGAACCTCGTCGGGATCTATGGCCCGCCTCTGCGTGGCTTCGCTTCGCGCGAACCACCGCGGGTCCCGGCATGGTTGTTGTTTGGAATCACCACGTTGCTTACATCGAGTCGGTTGACTCAAACGGCAACGCGGTACTCTATGATCCGAATGGGGGACGTGGCCTTACTTGGCGCCACACCCGGTCAATTCGCGGCCTTCCGGTCGTAGACCCCCACCGCCCTCGCTACGCCTCACGCTAACCACCACCTAACGGCCATAGCAAGGGACAATCCTATTGCTATGGCCGTTCCGTGTGATACGACCTGATAAAACACCTTCGCCTTCATACCCCCTTCAACAACTTCCATAAGCGGACAAGTGGTTCCCAGATTGTAAGGACAGCGGCTGGGAGCCCAAGTATCCAGATCGCCCACCATTTCGCTTGTCCCTTCAACCACTTTGCGCGGTCGTAGTCGCGGACCATTTCGTGAAGTAGGTCTAACTCGTGCTGAGTCCATGGGTCTTGATCCTCTTCGTGCTTGGTCACTGTGGAGCCACTCCGTGAAGCTTCTTACTCTTCACCTGTAGGGCCATAAGATCACGCTCGACTTGCTCTCGCGCGGCGCGCAGGTTAGGGTCGTCGTTGTCCTTGAGGACCGCGTTAAGCCTTCCAATACTCTGCTGCAAGCGCTGCTGTTGGTAATCATTCACGATCAGCGCCGTTTCAATACACGTCTCGCTAATCGGCGTTAGCTCCTTTTGGAGCCAGTAGTAGACCACCGGTGTGTAGGGCTTCACCATCGGCCAAGCGGCGGCGATAGCCGTAGCGGCCCCTAGTACCGCCGCGATCTTCGCCCAACTACTTTTGACAAACTCGACGATAGGTAAGTTCATTAGCGAGTATCCTTCGCTTGGCGCCTTGAGTGCCTTGAATCGATCCATCGCCCTTCGCCTGAACCACCGGCTGGTAGACTTGGCAGAAGGAGTCGATCTGTTGAGGGGCGGTAGCAAAGCAATATACGAACACGAGGCCTATGCAAATCACGGCTCAAGTCCTTTCAGCGCTTTGTCCACTTCATCGTCCTTCATCCCCATCACCTCTACCATGACTTCCTTCGCCGCCTGAGTTTTAGCCAAGATGGATGCGGAGGCCTTAGCGATCTCTCGATCCGCCCCCGCATCCATTTGTTGCTTACTGCGGGCCAAGGTGACAAGCATGTCGGCGACTTGAAGCGCTAACAACGCGATCTTAGCCCAAGTGAACATTACGCTGAATCCTTTGGCGCGTTCGGCCATACGTAGACGAGCAACGGCGTGAGGATACCAATGATCGTCGCGATGGTCTCAGGTGGGATATTGATCGGCTTCCAAACGATGCCAATGATTCCAAGAACGCCCATAACTGCGGCGACGAGGGCTTTGTCGAGGGTGGTGTACATAGAAGCTCCTTACCTTGATACGGCCTCGAAATGCATCGGGTCGGTTCGGCCGTGATAGTCACCGCCCCAAAGAAAGCCTTGGCGCTTGAAGGCGTCCACGACGATGTTGCTCTGTGTGCCGTGGCCGGTATTGAATCCGTTCGTGCCGGGGCTCAGGTCGAGTGCACAGGCCCAGCTATGGTTCGACCAGTTGTTACTCCCGGCGATGGGCCGGATGTTGAAGCAGCCACCGAAGTCGCTCGCACCGATCTTGTCCACCTCGGCCTGAGTGAAGTTGCACTTCTCCCAAATCTCTTGGAAGATCAACGTGAGCGCCGGGACGATCTTGTGGTGCACCAGCAGCCCATGCCGCATAACCCGCTTGGAGTAGTACATGATGAACGGCGGCTGGAAGTGAGTCAGGTTCAAGTCCTGCCAGCCGGGCGAATGGAAATTCCCATAGAAGGCGTTCTTGGACGGAGTATCGTCGTGGGGCCATTGAGACATGGTTAGTGTCCTTTCATCCATTGATCAAATGTCTGCGAGTGCTTGTCGAGGGTTCCATACCGGAGCCCAACCATCCACCCCCACGGACCCTTGGGCTTGACGAGGCCGTTGGCGTAGTCGTAGATGAACCGGCCGGACTTGCCGACCTGAGCATTCACCAGCCCGGTCGCCGCGCCAAGGGTCGTGGCTGAGTGCTGGATGAGGCGCCCCGCGTTCCGCTTCGAGAAGGGCTTGTCTTTCTCGAGATCGCGGACTGTATCGGTCACGGTCTTAGCTGCTGTAGTCAAGAGGCCCATACTTGGGTCGCGACCATTCAAAACCGCAGAAGCGATTTCGCGCACCACAATCCAGCTTGCTGAGACAGTATAGGTAAGGCTCTTTGCGGCCTTCATTCCCCATGATTCCTTTTTGTCGCTTGCTAAAGGAGTCACAAGTTCCTCGATAATGGCTGGTGCGATTACATACGAGAACAACATCCCCGCGATCCCGGGCACCTCAGCCATAGCTTTCTTATACTCCCCTTTCTTGACTAAGTCAAGCGTGTCGCCCGCTTTCCAAGCGAGTTCGTATTGGCGGTTCATAATGTGGTTGAAGAAGCCATACAGCGACGCGAACCAAGAGCCTAAAGGTCCAGTCCGCATAACTAGTGGCCGGTTAGTAATAACGCTCGACCCATGAGCGCGTCGAACCGCTCGATCCGCAGCAAAGACCGCATCGCCGTGAATCCCATGCTCGCCCATTTCGCTCTGATACTTCGCCATCCAAGTCGGCACCGCGGAGAGCAGGTCCGACATTGCGACGGGATATGAGCCAAGGCGAATGATATTGTCTCGGAGCGAGCGCTCACCCTGAATCTCTTCCATCGCGCCGCCCATTGTCTCACGATAGAACCGATGACGGCGCTGGAGTTCCTCGGAGGTCTTCAACGCGAAGCTCCAGTTGGTCTCGCCGGTCCCCTCGTTGATCGAGAAAAGCCCCTTCATTGCACGGAGGAAGTTCCCCAACCCCACCTCTGTCACCGAGTTCACCGCCGCGGTCGGGCCGTGCTTCAGCACCGTGCCGGGGTTCAAGCCGATCAGCGTCGCAATAATGTTCTGGCGGACGAGTTCCGAGAACCGCGTAAAGACCTGCTGCGCATCGTTCCGGTAATTCGCGGCGTTCGCCACATCCCGAAGATAGGGCACGAGCATCTTTGTGTATTCCGTCCCATAGTGCTTCGTGATCGCGGCTCGAACATCCTTATCGTAGAAAATCTTTCCTGCCTGAATCACGCTCGGCCGGAACGCGATGTCATGAAGCATCTGCCGCATACGGACCGGCATCATGTCGAGGTCGAGCGAGAGCGGGGCCGCGTAGCCAGTGCGTTGTTTCGTGTAGCCAGCGGGGGTGGTCGCGCGGACGTAGTTCTCTTGCTCGAGAATGTCCCCGCCCATCAACTTCTTGCTCGCCCCTTCCCAGACGGGGTGGTAGATCACCGGATAGTACCCGCCGGGATACGTTCCGTGCGGAGTCTCAATCGCCCGGACCGGGATCGACTCGGGCTCAACGCCGCCGGTCAGAGACCGATACATTGTATCTGATCGCTTCTTAATATCTGCGAAGGTGTTCCAGATGCCTTGTGCCCAATCCCAGTCTTCCTTCGTTGCGTGGGTATGGAGCCATTGCATCACCTGAGCCTTGAAGCCTTCTACCTGTGCCCGACCAACGTCGCCCTTCTCCACCGTGCCGAGATACCCCCGCGCGAGCTTGGTCAGGTTCGAGTCGTTGCCGACGTTCAGAAGGATCGCCCGTAGATTCTTCCTCGTCATCTGGATCGAGGCGCCGCCTAGCGGGTCCTTGAATAACTCATTCGGCACCCGCTCTTTCAAGTCCGCCTTATCTGCAACCGCCCGCAGCTTCGTCGCGAACTCGCGCTCTAGTGCGGCTTCAGAGTTGGCAGCGGTTGCCAGTTCTCTAGCAATGAATTGAGTGAATACTCCTCTAGGGTCACCCCGGTCCCAACGGTTGAAGATCGACTCAAGTTGGAGGTGTGAAACCAAATATGTCCGGAGTGGTCGTGCCACAGCAGGAGGAAGTGGTCCCATCCATCGACCGCCAGATGCATCATAGTGTTTCTCCTTGAACTGAGCAAGTTGCGCGATCATCTCGCGCTTCTTCTCATTGAGATCGAACTCCTCACCGGCCTTGATTAGCTTCAGTTCGTCGCGGCCGTTCTTGGCCAAGGCACGAATCGAATCATGAAGGGCTTGAAACTCCGCGGTGGTCAGGTCCTCGGCCCGCTTGCGGAACTCGGGGTCTTGGAGGAACTCCGCGACAGGCACCTCGCGCATATCATGAAGTTCTTTGAACTCAACGAAGTCTGCAAGGGTCTTCTGTTCGCTCCGGTCGATGGCCCCAGCAAGGTCCTCGACGGAGCGCTTCACCGGGTTCCCGGTCCGCCCTAGGATGTCATGAACCCAGTTCGTATATTCCTGCTCGACCCCCGGCACCTCGCGCGATGAGAACCGCTTCGCGAGCTTCTCAAACCGCGCTTGTTCTTTCTCAAACTTCCGCGCGTAGTTCGCCATCACCACCGCGTTATACTGCCGCTGCTTTTGGCGGAACGCTTCGGCGTAGTCGCCCTTGAGGAGCGCCATCTCCGCGGCCCGTCCCGCGCGCCCGGCTTCGGCTAAGCCTTGGTCACTCGACACATCTCGGACCAGCTGCCGATCAAAGAACCCCTTCAGCGCGGCTTTGTATTCTTCCTTCCCAATCGAGAACTCGAGCCCAGCCTCTGTCGCGCGGGCGAGGGTTTCTTCGTGAAGAAGGTCCTCTTGTGTCTCGGATAGGACTTGGTCCTTTGCTTCTTCGAGAATGTTCTTGTCCAACGACCCATACTTCGCCTCCATCTGCCGGTCGGTTTCGATGTCGATCAGGCGCTGGAGGTGGGCTTCGGGCTTCATCCCGGCTTGGTCGCGGCCCTGCTGGAGGGCAAGGACACGGTCCACCAGCGCCTTCGAGTCGGTATCACCAAAGAGCCCAGCGAGGTCCTGCGCGTGGATGCCGTCGGCGGAGACGTAGTCCTTAAGAAGGAGAGCTTGATCCGGCGTGAGCCCCTCGGGCGCCAGCTTCACCTTCCCTTCACGAAGCATTTCGTCGAGTTCGACCTCGGGCCGGGATAGGACCTCCTCCTTCACCTGCGGCCGGAGTTCGGCTCGGTTGGCTTTCCACTCCGCGGTCTGCCGCTTGCGCTGGTCGGCCATAGCGCGGGCTTGCGCGGCTTCGGCATCTTCGCGGGCCCGCTTCTCAATCAGGGCCTGATATCGCTTATACTGCTCCACCGTCATGCCAATAGCAGAGGCCTTATCGAACGCCGTGCGCTCATCTTGGGCCTTAGCCTCGGCCGCGACTTGGTCCTCGCTCTTGCCGACGATTGCTTCCTTCGCGCGTTGGATCAATCCCGGCTTGGGCTCTTCAGGAGCTTTAGCGCGGGGTTTGATTTTGGTGAGGTCGAGTGAGGACTTGCCTACTGCATCTTCTCCAGCTTTCAACCTCGCCCCACTAACGCGATAGCCTTCCAAAGTTTCCGCATTAGGGAAGCGCTCTTTAAGCTGTTCAAGGACATCACGCATAGCTCTAGGACCAAGTGCCCTAGGCCCTTTATCTGCCCCCATATCATCTACATAAAGGCGCTTGCCACCTTTCTCTTCTGTGACAGCAATGAAGCCATGATTGGTTCCTTGCTCGTCAATAAAGTCAAAAGCGTAAGTCTTATCTCCGTCTTTCCCTTGTGGATAAGCTACCTCATCCTGTTCGCGGAGCGAAAGCTTCCGTTCCTGAATCCCTTGCAGGCCCGCGGCTTGTCGCAGACTCCGCACCGCTTCGCCGTTCCGTTCGATGACTTGGATGTCTTTGTCGGAGAAGACGACGTAGTTGTAGGTGTTGGGGCCTGATGTATCCTCTAATTCGCGTTGGAGGAACTCAACCATCTTTTGGTCTTTACGTTCAATAGCTTCTGCAAGGCGCTGTTTAATTTCCTCGACTGGCCGCTTTTGGCGCGAAAACTGATCCAAATACCGAATCCCGGCGATGCCTTCACGGCGAAGGAACTCGGCCACATCCTTAACAGGAAACTCAGCTGGAGTATTCTCATCCAGCAAGCGAGCGAACCCCGCATACTCCTCAAGACCTTGGTGGACTCCGGCACCTGTTAAATGCCTAAAATCCTCTGCCTTTGTGGCATCACTGAAGAAGTTCTTGAGTTCTTCATCCTTATCAATGGCCTTAAGTATCTTCTGGCCTAGCTCGCCTTGCTCGTCGAGTCGCTTATCCCAATCCAAGAACTCTTCCGGTGCGCGGAGGATGCGGGCTTTGTAGAAGCTACCTTCTTTGAAATGTTCTAAGATATTAGGATCAGGCTCTTCTTTATTTCGAGCTGCGTTCTCAAGGTAGAGTTCTTTGGCCTTGCCCTTATCTCCTTTAGCATCATTTATCCAACCAAGAGCCTCGTCTGCTGCATCGCTAAACCCAATGCCTCTAGTTGGATGGGTTAGATTGCCTCGATAACTCTCCGCTACCTCCGGATGCTCCGCCAGATAGTGCCCATACCCATAACTCTGCGCGCCTTCACCGGTCCCAATCTTCCCCGTATCAAACGCCTCAAATTCATACGGCGAGCCGTGATAAGCCTCGATCCCCGGCGGCTCTTTCGCTTCCTCAACCGTCATTCCCTCCGGCCGGGCGCGAATGTGATCCTTAAGTTCCTTCGCCACCTCGGGCTCTACCCGCGCGAGCCAATCAGCGAGGGGGACCTTAACATCCCCACCTGTCGCCTCAGCCCGGGCAAGCTGCGCCGCGAGGTCAGGCACGAATCCTAGGATGCCATCGTCGGGGGTTGGAAGCTTGTCGCCGTATAGCGCCCGCACCGCATCCGCCGAAATCCCAATCTCCCCGTCGGTGATGCCGCGGATATAGTTCGCGAATAGGTCGGGGCTTCGCTCGCGGGTCGCGGACTTAACCGACTCCCTCAGCGCTTCGCTCAGGTTCTCCGCATCTAGCTTCGCCTGCTGTGACTTGAACTCGTCAATGACCGGATGGAGCCCTATCGGCGGTTCCTTCCCGGCGATGACATAAGGCTCAACTACCTTCGCTACCCGCGCCGCCTCATTCACCATCGCGTGAACTTCAGGATGAACCACTCCGTGAAGCCCTGCCTGACCTGAGAGCCCGACCTGCGCGATCTGGATCAAGTCTCGCGTAAGCCGCGCCGCTTGGGCCTCATTGCCACCGGCCTGCCGATAGCTTTCTCCAATCATCTCTGCCGCGCCGCCAATAATGCCCGCGGCAAGTTGCATCGACCCTCTAAGAGCTACTGCCCCAGCAAGAGTGGCTTGGCGCACGAAGATGTTTGAAAAGACTGGATTGCTTGCTAAAGTCAGAGCGAGCTTATTGTATTCCTCATTTGTTTCTTCGTAAGCGAAGTTTTCTCTAAACCCACGAACGCCAGCCTTGAGGATTGAGTTGGGTTCTTCAGGAACGTACCCAACCCCCGGCACTCCGGCGTATTTTGACAGGCTCTGCGAAACCGCATCTAGCTGCCCATAGTCATCATTCGACACCTTCGCCGCGAGCGGGTGCGAGTTGACGTAGTCTTGTAGGTGGGTGTTACTCGCAACGATCTGCGACGAAAGCGCGTTCTTGTATTGGTCTTCGAACTGCTCGAGGTTTTCGTGAACCGCGGCCGGGCTAGTGCCAAGAGCGTCAGCGATCTGAATCGCTCGGACGGCTTTATCCGGCTCAGCCTCTACGCTCGATGCCACGAGGGCCTGAGCGCGCCGCGAGGTGAAGTCAATTGGCGGGCCTACATCGTCGGGATCGAAGTCAGTGTTGCTCACGGAACCTTACTCTGATCTTTCTTCTGTCCGAAGAGTTTGTTGAACTGAGTCCGGAGGTAGGCCTTGCGAACCTCTTCATCGGTGAGCGGCTTCCCTGCATCCTTCTCTGCAAGGGCCCGCACTTCGTCGGGGACCCCCGCCTTGAACAACTCTGACTTCCCACCAAACCAACGATCTGGGTCGGTCACTTGCATGATGAGGTTAGGGAAGATTTCCTTGGTGAGTTGCTGCTCATTCGGCGGCTTGCCAGTAGACTCTTGCCAAGACTGAATCGCCTCGTGGAGCGCCCCAGTGAACTTGTCGAAGTCTTCGGGGTTCTTCGGATCGCGGCGATAGATCGACAGCGACTCAAGGGTCCCGGGGACCGCGCCACGGAGCGTCGCCATCGCCTTCGATACGCGCGGGTCGCCATTCGCGGCAACAGTCCGCTGGAGATGCAGGAATCGGTCACGATCCGACTTCGACAACCCCGGCTCGGTCATGATGTTGGTTTCCATGAACCGCGCATTGTCGTTGTTGTAAAGCCCAAGCAGGCGTGTGTAAGCGTCTTGATTCGTTTGCTGGTCTACGGACCGCTGGTAGGTATTCGCCGCGGCCGGGAAGCCTTTGATCTGCGCCGGGGTCATTCGCTTGACAAGGTCGGGCGGGAGTAGATCGACTTTGTTCACGCCCTTCACGATGTAGTTATTCAATTCCTGCGCAACCGCCCGGTCGTCCTGCGTCTTAGCCCATTGATGTTGGTTGTAGTTATGATCGAACACCGCAGCGGCGGCGGTAGGCATCTTGGGATCGTCGGGATACGCCTTCGTCGCCTCGGCAACAGCTTCCGCCTGCATCTCGCTCGCCGTCTTCGAGTACGTCCCATCTGGCTGAAGATACTTCCCAAGAACTTGATTCGCAATCACATTCGTGCCGACGGTTTGGGTGAGGGACTGGACTTTGTTTGAGACGACTTCGTAGTCCTTGCCAAAGAGGAGGCCTTCTTCCTTATACTGCTTCAACAGCTGGGAGGCCTTGTACGGCTCATTCCGCGCCATGCCAAGGATGCGATTGGACGCGATAGTCGAATCGCCCTGTCGAGTGAACAACTCCACCCGCTCCGGGCTCGCACCTCCAGCCGTCAGCGCCGCGCGCGAGGTCGCGGTTTGGTGGTTGTTCTCGATAGCTGCACGGAACGCCGACTCGTCATTAGGGTCATCATAGACCCCCTTCACTAAGAGATCATGTTGCGCTGTGACCGCGCCGTGCGCCCATTCCTTATTCGCCGTCGCCGCTGCACCAGCGCCGTTGAAGATGCTTCGGCTCATGACCGAGAGCGAAGACGCGTCATACATCTTCATCGACATCTGGTTTGAGAGCCCATTCCTCAGCTTGACCCTAAGCTCCTCTAGGTCCGCCGAATACTTCGGGAATGCGTTGACGCGCTCTTTGCCTTCTAGCGCATTGAACTTCGCATGGAGATCACCAGCCTGAAGCATATACTGGGCATCAGCTTCGCGGGCCTCGGTTTCATTTGCCAGTTGTTGAAGCGCAACCGCGCGGCCGAAGAGTTCATTCCCGGCCTGCTCAAAGCCCTTACCAAGGCCCTCTGTAGCCGCGGCGCTGGCTCCGCCAAAGGCCTCCGTCGGCGCATTGACACGAACCCCCGGCGTCGCGGCTTCGCTAGGGGCGACTTGCGGAACGGGTTGATAAGGGACCTGCGGCATTAGCTATACGCCCAACTGTTAAGCCCGACCGATCTACCTTGCAGCCATTTGTCGGCAACCGACGCCGTCCCGGTCACGAGTGAAGTGAGTGCTTTGATCTTACCCGCCTTCTCTGCATCAGCACCGGCCCGCGCATAGAGCCCCGACTGCGCCGCGTCTTGAGAGGCTTCAATCTCGAAGCCATAGGCCCGCCTAGCGGCGTTGTTCCTGATCTGAGCAAGGTCTATGTCGGTCACCTTCTGCTGGGAGTCTTGAACTTGAGAAGGAGACCCTGAGTTCACGTCCACCCCACTAGCGCCCTGCGCGGCACGAATCTTCCCTAACCGCTGAGCCGCGCCCATGCCATACCGCTGGGCCTCAGTCTCCCCCGTCGCAAGTGCGTAGTCCCGGTTCTGTAGCGCGATCTTTTGATTAAGCGTCGCGATACCGGACTGGTACTGGAACATCTCGCTCTGACTGCGCCCCGATTGAAGCGCGCCGAACGCACTCAGCAAGGTGCCCCCTGCGGTGAGGCCGGTAGAGAATCCGCCGAGCGAGGTCGGGCTAGTCATTACTACCTCTGATTACAAACGGGATAAGTTTTCCATCAGGTTCGCCAAACCTAGCGCCGAGCCAACGAAGCCAGCGGATGCTGCGTTCCGCGCCGACTTCACAATGCCCGACAATCCGCGGGAACGCTTCTAGCATCTTCCTAAGTTCGATCTGGCTGCGCCGAACCAACACAAATTCATGATCCTTCGCGGCCTCAGTGGTATAGAGCCAGAGATAGGCTTGGTCGGAGAGGATAGTCGGCGGGATCAATCCCCAAAGGCAAAGCAGCTGCCCTTTGAACTCGCCGGACCAAAGCAAGAGACTCGCCTGCGCGAACTGGTTGAACTTTGCCCATTGTAACTCGGTTAGCTTATCACCAGTCGCCTGTAAAATCAAGTCGGCCACTTGTTCCTTTGACACTGGAAGAATGGATGTCGTCACTTTGGGGTGTCTCCAACTGCGACTTGCGGCATCACGCCGAGAACTGAGGCGGGGAATGGTTGGTCTTGGCGGATGTAGAACTGGCCCGGCTCTTGCCAACGCGGGTCGAGGTAGGTCTGAGCGTCGCCGGTCACGAGGCCCGTCACCCGTTGGTTGGTCATGCTCCCGACGTTGCCGATCACGAGGTCTTTCATTGGGACGAGGTTGCTTGTGTCGGTACCAATCTTGAGACCAAGGGTATCGGTCACCCGGACTGTGACCGCGTTGATCTTCTTGTCCTTCGACTGAACCGTCGGGTTACCAAGGTCGATGTAGAGCGTCTGTAGATCGCAGGTGAACGCAAGGCCGATCTTCACGTTTGAGGCTGCGGTCGGGAGAGTGAAGTTTCCGCTGGCGGGCATAACGAAGGGCGTAATCACCGCGCCATCAGCGAGGCCGGTAACTGTCTTGCCAGCGAGGAACTCCGCGCCTTGGAAGTTCGTGACCGGTGGGCCAGAGTAGCTGATTGCGCAATCGACGGTCCAATAGTCTTGGGCACTGGTCGAGAGCCCTCGCTCAGGGAAGTATTCGATATACTGCACCGTGGTCGCGCCGATAGTCCGCTCAACGACCCAATAGGTGAAGTTCTGATACCCCACACTTGCCGCTTCGACAATCGACGCAACCGACTTGAAGCTCGCGTCGCCGCTTTCAGTCGCGTGGTGCGCCCACGCGATGAATTCCTGCTCCTTAATGAAGGTCAGGCTCAACGCCATCCCATCATCGCGGACCGCCCACACGATCTTGTAGGGCTCCTCGGCCCAAGCCCACTCAAGGAGTTGATAACCGAAGAACAAATGCGATGAAGTGATCGAGATGTCCGAACCGGTATAGACGTTAGCGTAGAAGTTGTAGGTCGAGTCACGGACCGAGGAGCCCTTCGATTGCACGGTCAGGATGTCGAAATTCACCACAATCGGCGGCATGTCGTTGCAGCCGATATGGGACTGCGCGTTCGCCACGATGGCCGATGGTGAGATCGGTGCGCCTTGGCTGCCGCCGTTGATGAGGAAGGTCACGTCGTCGGTATAGACAATCAACCCGCCCGGTTGTGGGATCATTGCCTTGATGTTCGATAACTGCCCCGAGACAATCGAAGCCTGAATCGCGTCGTCGTCTTGAACCGGATTGGAGACGTTGTAGTTGAAGTAACTCCCCGGCTGGGAGAAGTTGAGTTGGTCAGGAGCGGAAGTCGGCCCCGCCAAGACAAGGCGTTGTTGATAGAATGTTGGGACTGCCGGATTGCCTGCCGACGCCGCGGCTAGAGTCGAAGTGGCAGCAGCAGCACCAGCAGAGAAGGTAATTGCCGGTGCAGTGGTATACCCGGCCCCCGGCGAAGTAACATTAACTGCCCCAACCTGCCAAGTGACATTCGCCACAAAGAATGAATCAGCAACTGCCGTTATTGTTGCAGGTGTCGTTCCTAAAGTAATTGAACCGGGGCTTGATCCAGAGTATGTAATGGGTTGAAATGCAGTAGGAATTCCTCCAAGATTCACCGCGGCGATAATAAGCACTACACCATTAGAGAACTGAACTGCATCACCGACAGCATAGACATTTGTTGCTGAGTTAACTGTCGGTGTTCCAAAGACTTGGCAGGAGGCTTGCGCTGCCGCTGTTACGCCGCCTGCCGGTGCGGCACCAACTGTGACAGCAGGAACAGTCGCACCAGTATAGTTGCCACCTGCCGTTACGGCAATCGAGGCTACTCCAGCACCCAAGAATGGATTCTGGACGATCGGGGGAGTGCGAGAGAAATCAGGCGTGATATTGGAGTCGTCAAAGGTGGTAGCTTGGGTATTGCCAATGTAGCCATAGGCAGCGTTAGCGACTACGGCATTACTGTAAGAAAGGACTGCCTTATAAACATTATAGGACCGCGCATTGGATACAGCGGTCCATGTAATGCGATTAGTACCTGCTACGGTTCGAAGATCGGTCTTATTAGCAAGCGCCCCCGGAGAAGACGGTCCGCTTTCTTGGTTATTAATATCCAGAGCGGTGACGAGATAAGAGTAATTGACTGTACCACCTGCAAGTGTAGTCGCCACTGATACATTGGTCGGAGCCGCCACTGTAGCGCCGAAGGTAATGATTGTTAGTATCCAGCTTGCGGCGGAAATGAAAGAGAGTTCGTATGGTGCATAGCTTGGGTGGGTCAAGATCATGCTACTGATGTTCTCGACCCACTTCAGAGTAGCGAGGTCAGACGCAGCATAGGGCGACGGGAGAGTATAGACTCTCTGCACTGTGCCGCCAGAGGTCCAAGCGCCGTAGGTGGAGGAGTTGACGGGGTTCCCAAAGAGGTCATTGAGAGTAATTGACCCAGCGGCCGCCGCGGCAACAATGTAATACTTTCCATTTAGCTGCGTCATGCCGTTGACGCCAGAGATGTAAACCCAATCCCCTACCGCGTAGGAGTTGACAACTGAGACGACGCAAGGGTTCGCCTGAGTCGCCCCTGTGATGTTCAGGGCGGTCTCCAAAACCGGCGCGCCATTGCGATGGAAGCGGATATAACGTTCACCGAACTCAAGCACGAAGCCGGTTGAGATAGAGGCTTGGAAAGGAATCAACCGGACAGGGAAGGTGTCTTTGTAGGCGCGGAGAACGTACTTCGTCCCTGACCGGGTGCTGGCGCCCCCGCGGTAGTCAACGAAGAAGTTCTCCAGCAACGCGGCGCCGGAGTGATACTTCTCGAGGTCGGTGCGGGCCCAGAGGTTTGGCGCCCACTCGCCGGAGTTAAAGGAAGATTGGAGGAAGGGCTGTGCCATGTCCTAGAAGGTCGGCCAGAGGTTGCCCCAATCGAAGCCCGACCACGGCCCCGAATAGGCTTCAGTCCAAGCAATGCCGCGGATTCGAATGAAGTCCGGCGTCACGTCGTTGATGGTAAGGCCCTCGTTGCCGTCCACTTTCCGCGCCTCTTCGATCCGCTTATTCGCCATGCCGATTAGCATGTTCGCGAGGCCCTTATCCCCGGTTAGGGCATTGACCATTCCAGCACCGAGGACATAAGACCATGCCTCGATAAACATCGCGTCCATAATGTTGGGATCGGTCACCTGCTGGCAGTAGGCCATCGTCGCGTATTCTTGATTGGTCAAGATAGTCCGCGCGCTGAAGGCGTTAGCGCCCACCGCGGCGACAGAGACCACCGCGCCAGTACCAAGGCCCGAGGTCGAGACCATAGCGAGGTTATAGGTCGGGACCGCGTAGAGAAGGCTGGTCTTGTTGAGGTTGGTAAAAGCCTGAAGCGAAGCGGTGAGGATGCCTCCGGAACCATCAACAGAGAGGACTTTGACTTGGATGAGCCCCGCCGGGATTGCGCCACTTGTGGAAGGTGCGCCGCCAAAGATCACGAGGTCGTTCACGCGATAGCCAGAGCCAGCGGTGACGACCGTCACCGAGCCCGAGGCTTCACGGAAGTAAGGATCAAGCGCCTCCTTAAACCTCACCGGCTGCCCTGCCCAGAACGCAGGGGCGCCGCCAGTCACCGCGGTGGTGATTGGGATGTTGCCGGAGAAGCCGGTTTGGTTCGCCGGGATGATGAAGCAGGCGCGGAGGCAATCATCCGGGTAGAGGTACTCATACGCCCATGGCGGGGCTGGCTGGCCGGGCGTCCAGAGGGTCGTCGCCGGGGATGTGTTCTCCGGCGTACCGGGCACGGAGGTGATGTAGGCAAGGTTCCGGTAGATCAACGCACAGTTCCACGGCGCCATCCGAAGCAACTGATCCCGATAAGCGGTGAGGATCAAGTTTGCTTGGATGGCTTCGTTGGTGGATTGAGCGGTTAGCTCAGCATCGGTGACCGTAGTACGAGTACCGATTGCCTGAAGGGCTCGATTTACTATATCGGTATTCGTTGTAATGATCGCCTCCTACTTGCCTTGGCTTCCGCTATTGCCGTGGTTGGTGCCGTGGAGGCCGGGGCCCTGTTGCATTTGGTTGGAAGGGCCTTTCGGCGGGGAGTAGGGGAGCGGTTTGGCTTTCTCGACGCCGCCACAAGTGGAGCGGGCGACTTGTGGCTGAGATGAGTCGCGGCCGTATTCGGAAAGGATGTCGCGGGCCATTACTTGCCTCCGGTCGGGATAGGACGACGGATCGAAGCGGGAGCAGGCTGAGGCTTCTCTTCCGGTTCTTGCATATCAACCAACTCTGCCATCGCCGCATCATGCAGCTTTCGCAGGTTCGGCCAGTTCTTCGATTTGTCGCAGACGTGAAGAAGCATCGCCGCGCGGTTGAAGTCAATACTCATTTGTGCGTTCCTTGTGATCCGGCTTTGTGAGTCGTCGATCCGGCCATAGGAGCCTTAAGCCCACGGCCTTCATACATGGGGATGGACTGAAGCCGAATCGTGCCGGTGTCAGCGTGGTTCCCGCGCATGATGCCCATATGAGCCGGGGCAGCAGGCGGGACGGCCCGAGAGACGGGCTCAGTCTTTGTCGAGCCCATTCCCGAGTGGGAGGCTCTTCCTTGTTTCATCTTTGTTCTCCTTCGTGTGAGTAGGAGCGGCGAGTTGCCGCGTGTGGTCGTAGCGGTTCTTGGTATCCGTCGCCATCTCACGACGGACTTTGCTAAACGTCCCGCCCTCGGCGTTCTCTTCAGCGATGAGTTGCCGAAAGCGATCATCGACCCGTTCAAGTTCGCGCATGAGGTGTTCGGGCGGGTGGACACCGAGTTCCTCATACATATACTTGATGTCGTGGATCGAATGCATGTGATGGCTGAAGCGCCGGATGCGCTCGGGGATTTCACTCTCAGCGTCGCGGAGATAGCGGATGCCCTCGGAGAGGAGCTTGCGGATAGTCTCAAGCTCGCGTCGAATTTCTATCAGTTCAGTAAGTTCGGTTCGGTCAGTCATTTCTTCTTCGCCTTCGCTTGATCCGCGCGATTGAATTCCTTCGCGACCTTCACTGGGATGCCGACCTTCTTGGCGAAGGCTGGGTTATGTGCCGCGGCTGCCATTGTTCGGCGTTGCTTGGGGGTCTTAGACGGCACTAGCGTCCTCCTCCAAGAATGAACACGCGGACCGACCCTTGCCAAAAGAACCGATTGGTCTGCATTGTGGTTTGCTGAAGCTGAACTGGTACCTTTACCTGCTTCGGCTGATCGAACGGATACCACCATGCGATGCCAGAGACTGGCGCCTTGAATATCTGCGGGGCCGCGGTCCACGCCTCGGTCTGCTGCTGGAGATAATTAAACATCTTCGGCTTATGTGGCGGTACCCAATCTCGATACCACGCCATGCCGCTGATTTTGACTGGAAGAGCGAATGTGGTGCCATAAGCAGGGCTAGTCTGCTGAAGCTCTGCCTTGACCACCTTCGGGAAATAGGGCGGCTCCCACCCCTTATACCAAGCATTGATAAGGCCGGGATCGATTGCCTGCGGTGCCTCAAAGAGCCGCATCTCGGTCTGCTGAAGAAACGAAGGGACGCGCACTTGTGCGGGTTGGTCAAAGGGATACCACCAAGCAATGCCGGAGACGGGTGGATTGGCGAGTGTTGGATTCCAGACAAACGCTTCCGTCTGCATTTGGTTGACAGGCATCTTCTTGGGGAAGAAGGGAGGCTGCCAAGAGAGTGCATAAGGGATGCCTGCGTTGGTGTTCGCAGGGGCGAACGTCTGCCAAGGGAAGGTCGGCGCTTGTTGATGTTGGAGCGGTGCTTGTGCCATTAGTACATCAACTGCTTGCGCTCAAAGTCGGGTGCGTCAGAGGTTTTGTTCTTGAACGCCATTGGCGGGGCGACGCGGTTGGTGACGACGATAATACCTTGCTTGCCTACGCCGCCGGTGCTAGTTGTGCGGTTGTAGGCCGCGCCGCCACCCGCGCCACCGTAGAGGCCTCCATCGCCGCCGAAGACATCGACCGCGCCAGTGGACTGTCCGGCCGCGCCTCCACCTGAGCCTGAGCCATGCGTAGCATCCCACTCTTGACCTGTGGAGCCAGCACCACCACTCGCGACTGTGCCTCCGCCGCCGCCAGCGCCACCATTAGTACCCGCGGTGCCGTTGTTGGTAGTGGTGCCTCCTGCGCCTGAGCCAGAACCGAGATAGTTGTTGCCACCCGCGCCGCCAGTAGAAACACTTGTGCCTGCGCTACCTGCTGAACCGCCGCCGTTACCGCCACCACCAGCACCACCAGCTTGGCCGGAAGATGGTGTGTCACCGCCAGCAGCACCGGCACCATTAGGGCCACCGGCACCACCTCCACCACCACCAGCATTGCCGCCTGTACCGGGGCCACCGCCTCGGCCACCGTCGAAATGGGCGGCGGAACCTGTGCCACCTGTGCCACCAGCGGGGCCGGTTGCGGTGAGCGCATTATTTGCGCCTTTGGTTCCTCCATTCGCTTGCATAACGATTGTGGAGGAATTGTTCTTGAAGATCGAAGCGCTGGGAGTGGCCCCACCGGCGCCGACGTTTCTAGTAACAGTGGAGCCGGGGGTTAGGGCCTGCGGGGCGGCCTTGCGATACTCGCCGCCCGAGCCGCCTTCGCCAGAGCCAGAAGCGCCGCCATTGCCACCAGAGCCGCCACCGCCAATGCCTTCAATTGAGTTGTTGTTGTTGTCCCAATCTACGGGCACAGTGTAGTTCTGATCGGTGCCCGGCGATGAAGTTAGGAAGTCTACCGAGTCGAAGTAGTAGATCAGGACCTCGCCAATGAAGGGGTCCCAGTTCGGGGTACACAGCCCCCAGAGGTAAGGCTCCTGAAGAATCGCGCGGGTACGCAAGCCCCAGATGAATTGATCGAAGTCTTCTCTGTCGTCGAACCAACCCTCCCAGATGATATGCCCATCGTGGGGGAGCCGAGCCCGCGCGCGCCAACGGCGTTGATCTGCAATCCCAAACGTACACGGCCGCTCAGAGGGAAGCATCCACTCATGCCGAACCATCGGCATTAGGATTTTTCCTCGGGGGTCTGTACGTGAGGGGAGAATGATCACGGCAGGATGAGTCTCCGGGTCGTGGCCTCTTCTTCCTCAATCTTCCGCTCGTAGGGAGTACAGTTGAACGCGGTCTTCTCACACTTCGGACAGATGAACCGCCAACAGGACCGGCACCGATGGACTTCGCGCATCGTCACCGACTGATCGAACTGAATAACCGCAAGGCGGGGAGGACCACCTGCCCTCCCCGGTTGCGTGAAGGTAATCGACATACAATGCCCACAAGTGAAGGTGTCGTGTTCGACTGGCCTTCCCACATCCGGGTCAGTGATGATCGAATAGCCTTCAGCTTTCAGCACGTTTCCATTGTCCTGCTTCACCGTCCACCGGGTTGCCCTTGTCGTCTACCTCGCGGTAGTCGGTGGTGTTGACGTCCGTCGAGGCGATGCCCGGGCCTGCCTTGATAAGCTCCGGCAACGGCAGGCCCTTGGCCTTGCAGTCGTCGTAGTGTTCCTGTCGAGTCTGCTTCATAGATCACTCCTGAATGTATGCCTGCCACGTCACAGTGGAGGCATAGTTGGGGGACTTGGCGCGGGCGGCCCAACCCTTGGCATTGACCGCCGCGACGATGAGGCAAGATTGCTGATCGCGGGCGATCCAACGCTGTGAGGCGCGTTGGTTAAGGCCAAGATAGAACACCGAAGAGTTTGCCGTGATTGTACCCTCGGCGGTGGCGTTGGCAGTATAGGTCAGGAGCGCAGCAGCATCGCCACCACCTTGGTCAATAGCGAGTGGAGTGATCGAGGTTGCGGTGCCGACGGCTGTCTGCGAAGAAATATCCCAGTTAATTGGGCAGTCGGTGGCGTTCGGAACGTCCGAGGCGCCGATCTCGAATTCGTAAATCCAGCCGCGGCGGAGAGTGGTCGCGCCGGTGGCCGCAGTTACGATCCAGATGCTCTTGAAGCTCGACGAGAGGTTCTGAGGCGTCCCGCCGATTTGGTTGTTGAAGGCGTATTGTGCCATTTCATCATCCTTTGAGTGCGCGGGCAGATACCGTCAAGGGCGCGCTGGTCATGACGGGCCGATGTTGCGGATGCAACGTAGAATCAGCGAGACGGCTGTTAGGCCAGTGAGAGACTGGATGTTCGGAACAAGAACATCGTTTTGATTAATCTGTTTCGTCCAGCCTGTGAGGGCGGTGGAGTAAGCAGAGGTTCCGGTGGTAAGGGTAGGCTTGTCTGTGCCGACAATTGAGTTCGCGGATGTCGGCACCGTTCCATTCAGGTAAAGCGAGCCGGAAATCTTCCACACGTCGATAACAACCGAGCCCACGATAGGGGCAAGGATGTACCACGAGTTGATTGTGAGCCAATCGGGGATAATGATCGGCGGGCGTTGACCGGTGAGGATCGCGCCGCCGCCTCCCTCGAAAGCCCACTCAATGTCCACAGGAGAGTTGGTGATCTTCGATCCGACCGAGGGCCCGAGCGCCGTGCGGATATTCTGCGGAAGCCCGCCGCTCTTGTCTAGATCGGTCTGTGGATCGAGTGGGGTGGCTACCAAGGGTTAGTTCCTTCGATTCGCGGCGGCTCCAGCAGCGGCCGGGGCCTTTGATGCGACCACGGCGTTGAGTAGTTCTTGATTCTGCTTCATCATTGCTGTCATCGCGGTGAGGAGTTCAGACATGCCTTCCATAGGAGCGGCCACTGTCTTCTCACGGACTTCCTGCATCTGTGCTGAGAGGTCCTTCATCATCTCGTCGGCGTAGGAGCCGGAGAGGGTCTCGATGGGGTGCTTCCACTTCGCCGCGAGCTTGGCAGAGATGGCCTTGGCCTCGTCATCAAGCGGGACCATATCTGGGGTGGGCTCGCCTTGGAAGATGATGTCCTTCGGGTGGTCCACAGACTCCTTATTCGCGACGATGATCTCGCCGGAGTCCTTACCGTAGACGTAGTTCCAATCGCTCGGCTGATCGGGATCGAGGAGGAGTGGGACCGGAAACAAGGTCCGTTTGTTCTTTCCGGTCTGCCGATCAACTTCTTTGTATTCCCAAGTAGTCCCCTCAACCTTGAGATAGTGAGGGGCAGCTAAACGCCAGCGAGCCATTTGATTTCCTTTCAGAGGCTAGGTGGCCAATCACGAAGAAGATAATGTGGGCCACAATGGGGATGTAAAGCGGGAAGTAGGTGAGTCCGGCGACTAGACCGGAGAAGAGAACGAGACGTTCGGGCCGATCCGCCTCGAAGCAAAGGGCGATCAAGTACCAAAATGGGATCGCGCCGATACCGAGTTCGAAGACTAGCTCGAGGGCGTCGTTGTAAGCGTGTGGAGCGATGATCGCGGTCATGTTGGTCTTGACTGGAAAGGCTGTATAGGCGTATTGGAAGGAGCCAAATCCGGAGCCGAAGACCGAGAGGTGGTTCAGGGTGTCTTGCCACACGCCGAGGCGCTGGTAGATTGAGATGTCGAGTTGGCCCCATGTCTTGACGAAGAGCGCGAGGAACACAGCTAGAGCGAAGAGCCCAAGCGCGACGAAGGGATAACGTCGGGCTCCATAGGCGCCGAGGGTAAGGCCTCCAGCGATAATCGCGCCGCGAGAGGAGGTAGTGAGGATGCCAAGGGCGTAGAGAGGCGCGGCCCACCATAGGCGGTAGGCTAGTGACACCGCAAGGGCTATCACTAACGCACAGCCAACGTAGTTTGGGTTCAGAAGCGCGGGCCACCAAAGCCATAGAGCGTAGCTTGGAGCACAGAGGGCGGCGTAAGCGAGAAGAACTCGGCGGGGGCGAAGCCCTAGCCCAAGCACGAACGCGGCCGCAAGCGTCGCCAGCCAGATCATTGCGTAGGCCTTGTCTCCAACTGTCCAAGCCATCGAGGTTACCGCGCAGGCGGCAAACGCAGCCATGAAGACAATCGGGGCCTCAGCGCCAGTAGTGTTGATGCTGAGGCCCCAATAGGTCATTCTTCAGTCCATTCGAAGGTGCAGAGAAGCGTCCCCGTACCGCCACCTTGGCCGTCCAGCGAAACCGAGATTTGCTGAGCAATGCCGCGGAGGACTACAGGTGATCCGCGCTGACCGAACTCGAAGATGGTCTGCTGGGCCTGAGTTGTCGAAGTGGAGAAGAAGGCATGAATGTCGGCTAGTTCGCCGACCAACGTGCCCTGTGTCACCACACCGGTCCAGACCTCGGCCTTGTTCACAGTCGAAGTGTTGGTGGTGGAGTTGGTCAGAGAGTTGGTCGAGTCGTAGGCGACTTTGGTCAACGCCGTACCGGCGCCGGAGTTGGCCGTGCTTCGCTTGAGGATCGAAACCGGCTCGTTCGCGGCGGTCGAAATCTGTCCCGTCAGGATAATTCGGCGAACGCGGACGTTCTTCGTTGCCGAGCCTGAGAGGGAGCAGATGTCGGTCGCGCCAGCGGCCGGGGTAACTGCGCCCGCCGCTGAATACGTCGGCTTCATCGTCGATGCGTCATAGACGAGATTGAAGACCGCTTGCAGGGTAGAGTTCACGCCCGGCACCTGCGCCTGAGCGACGACAACCGCCGTCAAGATAGACGCAAGAGTCGGGGCGAGGAGAGTTCGGAATTTCATCTTTCTCTCCTTAGTTGGCGATGTTGACGCCAGCCGGGTACCCGGAGAGGGCGCCAGTGGTGCCAGCAATCTGATCAGAACGGTCGAGGACGATGCAGCCTTCCACGGCGCCCGAGGTGTGGGTACCGGTAGAGACAAAGGTCAAGCGGAGGAATCGCGGAATCGCTTGGCCCGCTACGACACGAGGGACATCGACGTTGGCAAGTTGGGTTCCGGCGATCAGGTTGGCTTCGGCAACAGCTGCTGCCTGCTGCCACATGGTCGTGTAGGAACCCGGCGAGCCAGAGCCATTGTCGGGGGCGCCCGCGAGGAGGCAGTAGAGGTCCGTGCCGCCACCAAAGGTGGTAACGACCTGAACCAACAGCTTCATCGAGGGATCGTCACCAATACCAATGTCGCGCGCACCACCGCCCGAAGCAGACGACGGGATGCCCGACGAGACGCCAAGGTCAACGATGTTGGACGCGTTCTGTGTACCGGTGGTGGGGAGGTCAGTGTTGGCCCCCGCCGTAATGCCGCCAGAGGCACCGTTGGAGGTGCCAGTGAACAACAGATAGTTGTCGAGGATCATCAGGTCACCTGTGCTTCATTGTTCAGGATTGCGTCGCACGTGCGAACCGGGATACCGCGGAACGTCGTGACCACCTTGCCATCGAACTCCTCGAGGCGAAGCAAGACGTTGGTCTTGTTCATGGCCTGAAGGTCGAGGTAAGTACGGATCACGCGGTTGCAGTAGATGACAGTCCGGCCCATGTCGGCCCGGATTTCGGGGGTGTCGGAGGTCTGGATGGCGGTGGCTGATGCCGGAGCGGTCGGGAGCTTATAGAGCCCGCGTACGATCAGGTTGATCAGGTTCGCCGCTGAGACGCCGGTCAGTTGGGTGATGTCGATGTTGGCGACGCGGACGCAATAGCGCCAATCGCGGCCAACAAGACCGATCTCCCATTTGAAGTGATCACGGTAGGCTTGGTAGGTATTGCCCGCCGAGTCGGTCACAGGCCACTCACCCATGTCGCGGTGCTGGAGGCCGGTGATCTTACCTTTCGGGAAGGTTGCATGCCAAGTGTCGGAGCCCCACACCACGATCCAAAGCGAGGTGTTCGTGGAGGCGGTGCCGCCAGCATCGAGGACGTTGTTCGCGGTTTGCGAAGCGGTGGTGGTGACGGTCGAGTACCGAGGCGCAAAGCCGGTAAAGCGTTCCGGGTTGATGCCTTGGTTGCCGTAGATCAGAGTCGAGGCGACCTGCTGTGACATGCCTTCGAGGAAGGCGCGGACTTCGGAGAGCCGGAACTCAGCGGTGTTACCGTTGAGGTCGGCAATGTCCTTGTCGATCACGGAGTAGGTTTCGAGGTTGCCACAGGTGTCCACGATCTGAGCGGTGGTGGACTTCGCGTTCGGGACGCCTTGGTTGAGGAGGCGCCACGTTGCCTGAGGCAGGCCGGTACGAACGGTCGTCTTATGACCGGTCGGGAGATTACCTTCAACGACCATCATGTCGTCGAGGATTTCGTTGGTCTGGGAAAGCAGTTCGATGATTACAGCGACGGACAGGCGCCCGTCGGTATCATCCATACGCTTTGCCCAGTCAGCGTAGGTTAGCGCTGTTGAGCCGATAGTGGCCATTAGTTGGTCACTCCAGAGGGGTTAAGTTTCAGTTGGTTGCGTAGCATACCGGTTCCTATCTGTGCGTTAGCAGTTCAACCCCTCTGGGGCTAGGACCGGGCCGAGGACGGGAGGTTAGGGTAGAGAGCTTGAGCAGCGGTGGGCTTCGGCGCGTTGGGGGCGGTCTGCCCTGCCGAAGACGGAGCGCCACCGCGAACGAGTGTGCCTTCAGCGAGTTGCTTGCCAAGTGCGTTGAGGCCCGCGATGATTGCCGGGTGATCGCCAACTCCGGTCAGGTCCATTGCTTCCTTGAAGGCGGAGATGGCCTTTGCGTCGCCAACGTTTTCGATGGCACGAGAGATGTTCGCGCGGACTTCAGGCTTCAGGTTGTCTTTGCCATCGCCGAGAGCGGGGTTCTTGATTACTTCGTCACGCCAACCGCTACGCATTTCGGTCATGAGACGCTCAGGTTCGGCAGCGGCCTTAGCGTAGAAGTCAACGAGCTTCTGGGCGGCTTCCTGCGTGAGGCCAAGTTCCTTGAAGATTGGCGTCGCTTCTTCGACAAGCTTCGCGTTGAGTTCGTAGCCTTCAGGGGCTTTGAATTCGTACTTGTCGGGGACCGACGCTTCGCTCTTCTCTGCGGCCTTCGGATCAGCTGGCTTCGCCGCTTGCGTGGCCGTTGATGGATCGAGTTTCGGCTCCGTAGTCGAAGGCGTCGCCGAGAGATGGTCCTTGATCTCCCCCGTCGGTGTCCTCGCTGCTGGGTCGTTGCCCTGTACCGGAGCGGGCGTGGGTGTCGGATTCGGTTCGTCGGCCATTTGCTTCCCTCATTGCTTCAATGAACTGCTCAGGGCAGTATTGGATGATGTCGTTGAGTAGGACCAAGCCTTGATTCCGTTGGCCTTCATTGAAAGCCATCTGGACCGGGTCGGTGGAGAATGTGGTGGAGAAGATGTTCGCGGCAGAGAGCTTCTCCCAGACATAGCGGCGGCGCGCAACGGTCGCCATCATCTCGACAACGACCTCGGCCCGCTGAGTCTCGGCAATCGCAGCGGCCTTCTCGGCGGCGCGGATTGACTTACGATCGGCGGCGTTAAGGGTCACTGGCCCACCATCTGCTGTAGGGCGTTCTGCCCACCGCCGACTTGCGTCTCAGAGAGCGTCTTTGCGCCAGCGGCCAGCTTCTCGGCCATCTCGGCCTGCTGCGCCTGCTGTTGCTGTTGCGCGCGCATCTGTCGAATCTGGGCCAACGCCTCAGGCGAACGAATCATTCTAGGATCATTGTTCAACAGACTCGACATTTTGTCAATAGTGTAGTCGATGTCGATGTTGTCCATAACCGAAGGATCGACGCCAGCGAGGTTACCGGCGAGGCTGAGGATGCGTTCGATTGACGAGGCTTGGGTCGCGTCTTGAGCCTTTGCCAGCATCGAGACGAAGTCGATCGTGAGTTCCTTGCCTTGAATCTCGGGCGGGGCCGGTGGGATGATTCCGGCACGGAGCATGATGGCCCACACGCGCTCGACAGCGGGCTTGAGGACTTCATAGTCGATACGCTCTAGGACCGGGCCGAGCATGATCATCGACTCGGATTTCCGCATGTCCCATTCGACCGCGGTCACGTTAGAGCGGGTCTCGAATTGGGACGCGGTTTGGAAGAGATCGTTGAAGAAGACTTTCTTGATTCGGTCCTTGACCTCGTTGAGGTCTTCGACGATCTCGTTGATCGGGAACTTGGTGTCGTAGATCGAGGCGATAGCGGCCTTGCCTGTCTGAGCGAAGCCGGAGACGTAAGTCATTCCACCCGGAAGTAGCGACGCCGGTTGGTTTTTGAGTTGAACGTCGGCGACGAGCGGCGGGTTGACCATCTTGTCGATGGCTTGGGCTTTGCGCTTGGTTTCAAGCTGGAGTTGCTTCTGATCGCCGAGCGCATCCATCGCAGGGCTGCGGCCGTAAGGATCATTAGAAACCAAATCCCAACGACCAGTGACGTGCGGTTGCTCATAGTAGCCTTTCTTTCGAAGGAAGGCCGGGGGCATCTGGGTGCCGCCCTGTGGGCTCGTGGAGCCGCCCCACTCCCAGTAGACTTCGCGGAACTTGAACTTCTTCGGGATGCCGAAGTTGCGGTCGTCGGTGTTGGGCTCGATTGCGTGGGCGACGATTATCTCGCGGGTGAGGTTCGCGCCGGACTTCTGGGTCTTCTCGTCGTAGAGATTGCGGACCGTCGCCGAGCAGTTATCATAACCGAACTCGTCTACGACCGCCGCGACGGTCATTGTGAATTCGCGATAGAGGATGCAGGGCCAATACCGGCCGTCGATGTCAACGTAATACTCGCCCGCGCAGGGGTTGTAGCAGTTGATGACGTTGTGGTAGTCTTCATAGATCACCATGACGGCGGTGCCGAAGATGACGAGGTCGTAGTAGAACTGCGCCATGGAGTTGTAGAAGTTCGACTCTTGGAAGACGAGGTACATCAACCGCTCACACTCGGCGAGCCAGAGCGAGACCGGCGAGGTCTGGGTCGAGTCCATATGGCCGAAACGGAGCTTGAGCCAACGGGCGGTGGGTGAGGACTTACCGGACATCAGGCCCGCCGCGAGATTGCGGGCAGCGAAGGTGCCGGTGTCGTCGATGATGTGTTGGTTGATCGGCGAACCGCGAGCCATTTGGTTCGGTGTGATGATCCACTTGTACCGGCGCGGGAGGAAGTAGTCAGCGAGTTCGCGCCAATGGGTCCACCATGAGTAGCGGTTGACCCGCATGCCCATCAAGCGGCCAATTACAAAGGCGTAGTAGTCGAGATCGGCTTTGGAAACGTCGCCGTTCATTTCGGCCATTAGCGGGGCCTCGCCGAAGTGCGTTCCATCCAGCCCTTGAGCACGTCGAGGGGGATGGGCTTAACTTTCTCGTCGGTCTCTTTGCCCACCGCGTAGGGCGCGGACTTGTTGGTGGGGCCGAGGTGCCGAGCCGCGTTGTCGATTGGGAGGCCAGTGCCCGACATTGGGAAGGGGACTACGTCGCCCGCGAGTTGAAGCCGCCCCTCCTGATGCATCATCGCCGCGGCCATAGCGAAGTCGGTCGGCGACGGTAGGTTCCCATCCATTGCTGGGGCACCTGACTCTGTGATAGGAACGCGGGCCATTCTATTGTCCAATCAACGTCTTGCCGGTCGTGCCAATGGAGCCACTCTGCTGAGCCGCGGCCGCAGCTGAGAGGAAGGATTGCTGTTGAGATTTCCGCTTCGGGGCCGCAGAGGGAGTCTGGGCTGGAGTGGTGCCGGGCGGCGGCGGGATGGTGAGGTTTGTGGCGGACCCACCGGGCTTGCTTAGGGCGCCAGAAGCAAGGGAGGCTGCACCTGCTCCGGCCGAGCCAAGGGCGAAGGGGAGCCATGAAGCGCCAAGGCCACCAGCGGAGGCGCCGCCTCCTGCGAGGGTGCCGATGCCTACGCCTGCTGAGATTGGATCGACCATCTAGGCTACCATCCGTTGAGGGGAGAAGGGATCATATTCGGTTTCGACGGGGGGCTTGTGTGGGTGGAGGCCACCGGCCTCGGCATGGGGCGCGAGCGGGTAGGCAAAGGTGAGCGCGAGCGCGTCCACATCGTCAAGCATGATGTCGGGGTTCTCCTCCATGATGTCTTCCTTAGACATCAGGACGATTTCGTCCTTGTTGTTGAAGGAGTATTTGATCGCGAGCATTGCGTTGCGAAGGGATGGATCGTTTGGGATCGCGCCGCCCTTGAGCCAAGCACGGAGCGCGCCGTACATGGCCGCGCGCTTGTTCGCGTATTTCTCGCCTTGGATGCCCCAAGGGGCGCCGCCTACATCGTCCTTGCTACCGAACTGGACCTCGTAGACGAAGAGGTGGTTGTTGCGGGCAGTATCGACCACACCACCACCTACACCACCACCGTCGATGAAGATACCGTCAGAGTGAAGATCGAAGTGGGTCTCTTGGACCCGCGTGGCGAGTTCGACGGTGTTGATGCCATTGTAGACTTTGCGGGCAATGGTGCGAGCGTCACGGCCCTTACGTGGCCAGATGACGGAGTTATTCGCGCCGAAGCGCGCCACGTCCACGCCGAGGGCGAGGGGGTCGCTAAGCGACGTAGTCACCTCGCGAGCCATCGCGGCTTCGATCTCCGCCGCAGAGAAGAACTCCATAAGGCCGGTGCGAGGGAACTGGCCTTTGACGCGGATGCGGACGAAGTCGGAATCGTCGCCATAAGCCTCAATCCATTTCGCGATCTGGCGCTTGTTGGTGATTGAAACTTCGCGCGAGTCGATAGCCGCGGACTTCCATGAGTTCGCGAACCGACCGCCGGGGAAGCACTCACGGAACCGGCCAGTCGAGCGGGTGGGGTTGCCAAACGCGAGCCAGATGATTTCGGTGTTCGAGTCGGTCAGAGCGCCCTCGGCAACTTCCCAGATCATGTCTGGGATGGCCGAGGCCTCATCCATGATAAGGAGGATGCGCTTGCCTTTGTTGTGAAGGCCTGCGAAGGCTTCGGTGTTCTTTTCGGACCATGTTACTTGGTCGATGCGCCAAGTGCGTTCGCGGGAGGGGTCTTTGCTTAGAAGCGCAGTAGCAGTAAGAGTGAAGTGCTCGCGAGCAATGAATAGATTATACCATTTGCCCAATTCAGCCCACGTCTTAGTCTTAAGCTGGGCTTCGGTGTTTGCTGTGACCACACCTCTAGTGTCAGGTGCAGTGCTAAAAGCCCAGATAATGATCCAAGCAACACAGGCTGACTTACCGATACCATGACCCGATGCCCTCGCCAACTGAATCGCCTCTGAGGGAGTGAGGAGCCCATCACGGATGGCTGTCAGGATTTCGCGCTGCCAGTCTTCGGGCCCACTGAACGCTTCTAGCGGGCCGGGCTCGCCCCAAGGAAAGGCGCCAAGCACGAACGCCAAAGGGTCCTTGTTACAAGCCGCAAGCCATGCGAGCAGTTCGGGGTTCAAGCGCGATGGGCTCCTCTAGGGCCGCGTGCGAAGGCGAAACGAACACGGCCCATTCTTACGCTCTCCTACGAAGTAAAGGCGACTGAGTCCCTAGAGACCGAGTGTTAGACGGCATCGTCCGGGAGGAGGCAGCCTCTAGTTGCCGGTGAATAGCAGGCTCAGTCGAAGTTGGGCGAGGGGAACGCGAAGGAATGGATCGCGCTTCATGTTGGGTTGTTGAGGCGACTTCCGTTGCGTTCCCCTCAAGGGTCTTCCCACTCCGCGCGATGGCGCGCTCGAGTTGGGCAGCGAAGTCAACATTGATATTGAGGTTCTGGGTCTTCTTGCCGTAGCCAAAGCGGTCCGCCGCGTCGCGTGAGATGGCGAGGGCGGTACGGACCGGGAGAAGTTCGCCCTTCTCGTCGAGTTCGGCGATTTGGTCGGCGATATGCCGCTCGGCGGCGATCATGTTCTGCGTCGCTAGGGAGAAGAAGGCGTCAATGTTCTCGACGAAGGCCTCGTCGATCTTCTTCCGATACTGCGCGACGAGTTCGTCCATCGCCGGGGATGCGAGGAGGGACTGAACGCGGATGCGCGAGTAGCCAGTGCGCTGGGCGATGTCGTCATGGCGCAGACCTGCGGCGGCGAGCCGAGCAATCATGTGGTGCGAATCGCGGATGGTCTGTGGGGACTGCGGGACGAAGCGGGGCTTCTTTAGGCGCTCGAGGTCGCTCGCCACGAGCGGAATCGGCTGGCCGATGGGGATGGGCTTCGCGAGAGGGCCGTTATGCATTACCGACGAAGTCCATTTTGGGGCCGGGGCGGCTGTGACAGGTTGAGTTGAACCCCCGCGATGTTGATCGTGCCGAGGGTCACCTTCCGCGCGTTCTTCAGATTGATGTTGTAATGCGGCTTGTAGAGATTGATCATCTGCTCTTCGAGGGAGTCGAGGTCTTCCAGACGGCAGGGCCGTATATGGACTTCGTCGAAGACGATGCCCTTGAGGGACTGCGGCATCCACGCGGGGATGGACTTGCCCTTTCCTCGGGACGAGAGGTTCCGGTGGGTGTAGATGCGTGAATAGAGCGACTTCGACTTCCCGACGTAGATCACCACCCCGCGCTTGCAGAGGGCGTAGACCCCGGCGCGCAGGAGCAGCGATACATCGGTGAAGCCTTGAAGTTCCATCGAGGTTCTGATCCACCTTTCCCCAAGAGCCTACGCCTACTTCGGGAAGAAGTCAATCCGCCCTGATCCTCCCTCAAGCGACAGGCGGGGCGGAGGTTAGGCGGGCAACGCTCCATCCAACCCACAATATACAGGGCGTTAGGCGCCTGATCGTAGAATTAATTTCAATTTGTCGAGGGGTACTGCCGGACCCAGCGCGCCCCGATTTTGGGCCTAGGGGGTGGCTGCGCCACAGTCTAGGCAACAAGCGTGCCAACGAGCGATGCAAGCGGCGCATGGCTGCTATGCGTTCAGGGACATGGCGCGCTATGCGCCGAGCGCATGGCAGGTATGCAAACAAACATGTTGACGGCGCGAGAGGCAGGGCGTAGGTGTGAGGCGTCGGACGGCAATGCGTCGTCCCTAACAGGAGTGACTACCATGAACGCACCTATCAATCTCGCCTCCCTGCCCGCTGATGTGCAGGCTTACATCGCGGCCTTGCAGGCCAAGCAGGCGCAGCCCCGCGCTATCACGCTGAAGGTGAGCGAGAAAGGCGCAGTGTCGCTGTACGGCATGGGCCGCTTCCCGGTCACGCTCTACGGCGAGCAATGGACGCGGCTGCTGTCTCACGCGGACGAGATCAAGGCCTTCATCGAGACGAATAAGGCGCTGTTGAGCGTGAAGCAGCCCAAGGCCTAAGCCTCCCCTTCTGCGTAGCCTCCCAACTGGCCCGGCTAGGGTTCGCTCTAGTCGGGCCTTTTTCTGTCTCTCGCGTTCGCGCTTCGTTCCAATTCCTCGCCAGAAGGCCGTGGGTGCGTTCGCGCAAGCGCCCCGCTACGCCCCTAGCTCCCGCTCCCGGCCACGCGCTCCACGCGCCCGCTAGCGCCTTGCAGGCCCCTCACGCTTCCCTCCCGTTCCCCTCACAATCCCCTCAACGGCTCATGGCGGGAATGTCGCCGGTGGTTGCCTCTCTGGCCCCATTCCTGCTATCTGTCCTACCTTCGCTTGTATATATGTGTGTGAGTAGAGAGGGAGGGATAGAGACAGCAGGAGACGGGGTAGGAGGCAACCACGGGCCGGAAGTATTCCATGAGCCTATAAGGGATATGTAAGGGGGATGGGAGGGGCAGGTCAGGGCGTTGTAAGGCAACCTAACCACGTCCGACCGAAGGCGCGACCGGGCGGAGGCGATAACGCGGAGCTTGAAATCACGGCCAGAGTGTGCTATGGTAGGAGCATGATCGGACGGGGACATATTGCGATGCAGCAATGCGCGGCGCGCCTACCTGCTATGCAAACAAACATAGCTCCGCCACAATTCCGCCATCAATTCGCCACAATCGCGTCCGTATAATGTCTGCACGGTTCGGAATGATAGCCGTAAGCTAAGGCCCAATGCGGGCCGGTTGTTTGACAATTCGCCTAGGTTGCGGTCTAGGGACCGCTTAGTAACCGAAGGCGATACACGCGACAGGGCCATATCCAGACTTGGGTTGGCTTAGGGATTGCATAGCAGGCTAGCGCCTAACATGGAGGCTAGCATGGATATTCTACTTCGACCAAACGAAAGCGTGTCTATAGGCATAGCCGATAGCGAACACAATTTCATTACCATAGTCTACCACAGAGATACCTTAAGCTCTAACATAGTTGCTACTGCCGAGCTTGAGGGCAATATCAAAGGTAAGGGTATTATCTACCATCAAAAAGACGACTTTGAGTGACCACTGGCGCTAGCCCGCCCTGCAATCCCGCAGGATCAACCATTCCATAGACCACTGGTGTGAACAGGGGCCGACTGGCCTAGATAGCGTCTAGCCCATGCCCTTACGACCACAGTTATCCGATGGTAGTGATTGGTTCTAACATAAGGAGCCAGCAATGGCTGCTGAACAAGCTCAGACTGCCGAGAAACAGGTCGTGAATGTCCCGATCACGAAGGCGAAGACTACCCTCGCCGTTCAGATTGACGACATTCCGGCCGATGTATGGGCGGAGGTTATCCTTCAGGGTCTGAAGGTTCTGCTCAATCGCGGCACGTCGAAGGTTACAAAGGAGACCTATCCCAAGCCTGAAGAAATGCAGGCGAAGGCTCTGGAGGTTGCGAACGCCCAACTTGAGGCTGTCATGACCTCGAAGATCAAGTTCACTGGTGGCAAGAAGAAGTCCGGCGCAACTGGCGCTGTGATGACTGAAGCCCGCCGGTTGGCGAAGGCGCTGGTTAAGGATGAACTGAAGCGGGC